>Ga0209304_1001450_pt1 | contig 14402 bp, 13 predicted proteins | sample COGITO_mtgs_1004_4_FD_184789 | JGI IMG/M metagenome (GOLD analysis project Ga0209304, IMG submission 184789) | Pelagic marine microbial communities from North Sea - COGITO_mtgs_100423 (SPAdes) (version 2) | ecosystem: Environmental > Aquatic > Marine > Epipelagic ...
ATGATGCCCTTAGACACCGCCTTGCCTGTGTGCCCATATCCTATAGTGCGCTTACCACCGCAGCACGTATACGCCTCGGCACGGAAGCCCTCGAAGTGCTTAACGCCTTGCGTCATGTGATACCATGGCACGTTAGGCTTTACTAACAGAGGGGTGTTAGATAGTAGGGGTGTGGTAAGGGCGATCAGAAGTAGTAGCGTTTTCATGCCTTAATTATACTCTAACAGTAAGCATATGTGAAGCTTTTTCTTTGCTTATTTTACCCTATGTAAGTCGTTCAGTATCAACGAGTTACGATTCTTCTAACAGTCATAAGTCACTCAGTATCAACGAGTTACGGCCCAGCAGGGGGTGCCCCGCCCTAAGTCGTTGAGTATCAATGAGTTACACATGCTGTTAGATGTTAGAGCATAGCCCCGCCCCCACACTACTAGGGACGAGGCACACTATTGCACTATGAAAAAGCTGTTAGATGTTAGATGAGCGTGGTGACGTATAGCCCTTGATGCTCGCCCTTGAGGCAATCTGTTAGAGTGATATAGCCACTGTCATGCGCTGCTACTCTAACGTATTCATGCAGTGCGTCCATGTCTAGGCTCATCTTCCTCGGTCCGCTTGGGTAGTTCCACACTATGTGTGTGCCTGACTTACTGAAGCTCATGATGCTGGCTAGTGTATCCTCTAACTGGTCGACTGTCTCTTGGATGTTCAACACGTTAGACACTAAGATCACTGAGTATGTATCGTTAGAGGTGGCATTAGGCATGGATAGATCATAGCCATCGATGCTATACTCTTGTGCGCTTAATCTGTTAGACCAGTAGTTATCCTTACCACATCCGAAGTCTAACACATCATCCTCATGCTTAGTGATAACGTGGTCTAGTGCATAGTGGTATACCCTAGCTTTAGGCGTGAAGTTCTTGCGGTATGTCTTTGTTCTAGTATCCATTATAGTGTCCATTAGTATCTATTCTGTTAGATGTTAGTATACTGATTCCATTACCTGATCATAGCGAAACCCACCATCATCATTCATCTGGTCAAGTTCTTCATCGGTAGCCATGCGACCTTCAAGACGAGCCTCAGTGATGAAGGCATCGCAAAAGTCTGGGTAGTCACGGGTATCGAGTCCATCAATTATAATTTCTTCGATCTCGGCGGTATATGCTCCTCTATCGGAGTCATTGAATGTGAATTTTATCATAGTAGTATTATTCTGTTAGTAGTTAGTAGGGAGAGAGAGATTGCGGTAGGCATACTCACCTTCGATGCTGCGTAGTTGGCTAACGAGCCTGTTAGTTTCCATGCGGCTATTGTCCTTGTCCATCTTGCGCTTGGTGTTAAGCCACCAGTTATTAAGGATGGATTCGCTTGAGTGGTGCAAGTCAATTTGAAATGCGCTTGGACGATTGCTCTGATATCCGTTAGAGCGACAAGGTGCTTCGTAGCCTTCAGTCCAAAAGTCTTTTTTTGTAGTAGTGTTATTATTCATGGTAGTGTTTCTTTCTGGTTATATTTTACGATATTTTTAGTGACCTTGCAAGATGTTTCGACACTTATTTTCAGCATCTCTTTTTGCTTTCATTACCATCTCACGCTCACGCTTGATCTGGAACTGGCGCTCACGCTCAAGCTGGCGCTCATGATTGCGGGTAGCCTTGGCGAGCATGTCGCTAAGGATGACATGGACATTCGGAACTGGTGATATTGTTTTAGTGTTTTTCATAGTGTCTTTCTCTCTCTTTCTTGGCTATATTATACCAGAATAGGCGAAAAATGGAAGCCTAAACTTCATTTATTTTCATGTTTTAATCGACTGAGTATCAACGAGTTATAATGTTCCACAAGAATGTTCCACAGGGGAGGGGTATTTATTCGCTTTACTCGCCTCAGACAAAAAAAACGAAAGTTAGAGCGTAAAATTTTGTTAATAGCATCTAACAGACACCCTACCCCATTAAGTGAAACTGTTAGACGGGTAAATGTGAGATTTCGCGGGGGGGACTTCCCACTCAGTTTATCAATGACAATTCAGCATAAGGTGATGTGGGGGCTGTGCCCCTCCCCCCATTAATGAGGAGCAATATATAAAAAATATAAACCCAGAGTCGTTAGCTGGAAAAAATCGGATCGGCCATTTTAAAAAAAAGTAAAATATAATAACTCATATGCCGCGATTACTTTTAGTCTTGACAATAATAAAAAAAAATATATAATGAGCTTTAGGCAAGAGAAAGGTAAAATAAATTCCCATGCCGCGATTACTTTAAGATTATGGAAACAAAAACAGAGACTAAAGAAGAATTGGTTGAGCGTCTTTTGAGAGAGCATGAAGAGAAGCAAAAAAAGAAAAAGGGGGAAGAACGCATGAAGAAGCGGGAAATGGAAGATCTTCACGATCAATATGTTAAGGTGTTTGACACATTAAAAGTGCCGCATAGTGATATTATAATTATAAGGAACTTGGAATTCAAGAGGACGCTTGTTCGTGCTTATGATCGTGTGTTTGCTTTTGCATATTTGAGAAGCCCACATTTGGGTATTTGCAATCCTTATATTAGAGACGAGTATGATTTTGCCTATATAGAGAATTCTTCTAGATCTTTAGAGGAGAGGGTTCTTAATGTTGGTTGTCCAAGTTATTATCGTTGTGATATAGCGGAAATGAATAGTACTTGTGATTATCATAAAGACGCTTATGTAAATGGAAATGAGAAGGTTCATGTTTTTTATGGCGACTCTGCGGAATTATGTCCTTTTTGTGGTGATTTGAGTAGCAAAAGAAACAAAGATATTGATGGGCGATTCTTTAGTGATTCTTATTTATCAGGTCTTCGGACCCAAGAGGTTTTGTATAAAAGATGCTGTGATCACGACAACATGAGCAGAAAAGATTATTTAAATTCGTATAAGAAGAATCCGTGGGAGAATCCGTTGATCAAAAAGGAGAAAAGTTATTTGGAGAATTTGAGGGATTCTATTTACCCAGCCCCGATAAAACATGACAGGAAGTATTTTGAAGACAAAAAAGACCAAAAAGAGGAAAAAGAAAAAAGAAAAACATATCCTCCACATTTTAAGGGCATCAAAGGCTTATATAAAAAACGAGGGTTCTACTACTGGCAACCACCACAAAAAGATGGAATCCGTCCAAAGGCTATTGCCTTGCGAACCAAGGACTACAACGAAGCCTCAAAAAAGCTGGATGAAATTGAGGAAGGATTTGAACTTACTGAATACACAGGTAATGTTTATTTAATGAAGAGCGATCGGAATGGTCGGATAAAGATAGGAAGAACAAAAGACAAACCAGTATATAGAGAGAAGACGTTACAAAGCCAAGAGCCAGAAGTGAGACTTATATTTCATCGTGAGGTTTTGTATATGAATGAAACAGAAAGGTATTTACATTCATTGTTTGATTCTAAACGTTTTCGTGGCGAGTGGTTCGATTTGTCGGGGGATGATATTGAAAAGGCCAAATCTATTATAAAAAAGGGTATTAGTGGGAGTGTTTTAGTAAAGTAGAGGCAAAATAGTGTATAGATATGTATGGCGGTTTATGATAATATACCAGTTTACGTTGGAGAGGCTAATGATGATAGTGGGTCTTCGGTAGTGGATGGCGATGGTAGATTTATATTTGCATCGAAGTATTCAGTTAGTCGTTCGGTTGCGGCATCTAAAATTAATCGTTTAGGATCAGGTTGCGGTCCACAAGGTATGGTTTCCGCTAGTGATGATCGTTGCGAAGTAGATATTGAGTTTTTTTTATTAAATATAGATAACAACGAAGAATCTTATTCTTTTTTGCTTGATTCTTATAATGGTACTGGGGAGAGGTCTTTTCCAATTAGGATTGGTGCGAGCATATACAAAAAATGTTTTTTAAATAACTACTCTGTTACTGTAAGGCCGTTTGAGCCTGTTAAGCTTAGGGCTAAGTTTGAGTGTATAGATTTCCCTGAAAACGAAGATTTCAAGAACAATACAAATACCATTAATAATAATTATAACAATTTAATGAGTAGTAATAATGTTGTTTATTCTTATTCATCTACAATTAGTGGTATAAGCGGCGAAATTTTAAACTCCGAATTGATTACTGATTTTGCTTACGACAAAAAATATAACAATGAGTTGGTAAAAAAAATAGGGAATGACTGTACCGCTGTAAGGTCTATTGTTGAGGATGTCGAGATAAATGTTGGCATAGAATCCACTGGTTTTAAATCGTTTATGTCTCGCGGTGGAGATAGAATTGAATCCGATATATTATTTATACCGAAAGATGTAGCTGGAGATCCTATTAGCACTATTAATGAAGACATAGGGTTTTTGGTTCCATCTGGGACATTAATTGTAAATCAAGAATACAGTACACAAGGTGGGGATAATAGTTTGGCTAGATTAAGATTGTCTGACACATTAAAGTTTTAAGTATCCTTATAATTAGATAGTAAGGAAAACAAAAAGATAAGTGTATCTATTTATATGCTGTTTTTATTGATTGTTGGTTTTATATTATTTTTTATGTTAGGCATGGCTATTTATTACGCGAAAGTTGCTAATCAAACACCTAAAAATAAAATGCCAAGAAACAGGTCTGATTATTTTTAATATTTAGTGTTTTTTGGTGTAAACATGGATTGGTATTTCTTTTTTTTTGAAAAACCATTGATTTGACGTATAAATAAAGTATATGAACCATGTTTTTTGTATTGAGTGCGGCAGTAAAATTGAATATGCCTATTCCAAGCCTAAATTTTGCTCAAGTTGCGGCTCTAAGTGTGGGGGAAACCACCTCGAGAAAAAAGAGCCGAAGAAATTTATAAAAAAAGAGTCTTTGGCGGAAGATGAAACCGACATAGATTTTATCCCAGATATCGATAAGCTATCTGTAGATGTAGAGTCTAACGGGAATAATGTATTTACCTTTGGTTCTTTAGCTGGAGAAAAAGAATCACCTAAAACTGTAAGAAGTAGAGGTTCTAAAACTATAGAAGACTTTATTGATGACAGAAGATCAAGGTAAAAAATTTGAGGACTATATTGATGTAATAGAATTAGCCATACGCAAACAGCGTAGTAGGTGGAGGCTAGATTGTATAGCCTGGTTTGATTTTGAAGATGTAGAACAAGTTATAAAGCTCCATATTTATAAAAAATGGAGTATGTGGAATCAAGATCTACCGTTAGAGCCTTGGATAAATACTATAGTAACTAATCAGATAAGAAATCTGGTTAGAAATCACTATGGCAACTATGTTAAGCCGTGTGTTAATTGTCACCACAATTTGGGGGGTGATGCTTGTTCCTTTACAAAAAGCGGTTTACAAGATGGGGAGTGTGTTGATTTTTCAAAATGGTCAAAAACAAAAAAAGTAGCTTTTGAATTAAAAGTTTCAGTACCTAGTGAGAATCATTTGTATGAAATGGGGGAGTGGCCAAGTGAAGAATTGCAGTTTGATGATCCAATAAACAAACTCAATGTTTTCATGAAGAAAGAACTGAGTGAGTTACATTACAAGGCATATTATATGTTGTTTTTTGAGCGTACTGGAGAAGAGGAGGTTGCCAAGCTAATGGGCTACAAAACAAACGAAAAGAAAAGGAAGGCTGGTTACAGGCAAGTTAAAAACCTAAAAAAGTTATTTTTGAAAACCGCTTCAGACATAATAAGAGAACAAGATATAATAATAACAGGAATTGAGTAATGGATATTGTTGAAATTATTTTGATAATGTTGTTTATTATAATTTGGGCAATGAGAGGTAAATTAGGAGTATAAAAATAAAACATGGACTTAACAAAAGAACAAAAAGAATTTATTCTAGAAAATAGCAAAAAAATAACTGATCTTAACGAGATGACTAGAAAGTGTTTCGAGGATGATAGTCTTGACGGCAGGAATAAACAAGGAAGGCTTGTGCGTAAATTTATGATTGATAACGCAATAGAATTCAATACCCAATTTAAAGGTAAACAGGAAGAGATACAATTTTCTGAAGAGCAAAAAGAATTTATTATACAACAAGCGAGAGACGAGCTTTCTTCTTTAGCAATTGCGAAGCTTCTTTTTCCAGATAAGAGGGTAAACCCATTAAGTCTTGAGCAAAGGGCTGTTTTAGAGGTTATTAAGGATATTAACCCTGATTTCCTGCCATCTAAAGACAGCGGTGCGTTAGATTCTTATGTAGCGCCTAAAGCAGCAAGCAGAATAGTAAAAAAGATTAATGAGGCAACTGGTAATGCCTTCGAAGAGTCTAAGTTAAATAGGCAGCATCAAGTATACGTGGAAAGATTGGGTATAAACCTAAACAATTCGCGTTTCTTAAAAATAATTAATAACTATTTAGACAAAAGCGACAGAGAGTTATTTGAGCATGAATTCATAAGGCTTACTTGGGATAAACCAGACTGTTCTGCTGATGAGATAAATCTTTATCTAAATGTATGTAAGGAAATTATTAATTTAGAAGTTATAAGCAAGCACTTAAATAAGTTGAACGACATGTTTGACGTAGCTGACGATCAAACAGAAATGTCTGTGCGCTTGGCCGAAATTATCAAAGCTAAAAGCTCAGAGTACCATCAATGCGAGGGAAGAATAGAAAACCTTACAAAAAAGCTACAAGGAGACAGGGCTACGAGAATGAATACGAAGTCAAAAAATAATGCTTCTATTTTATCAATAGTTCAATTGTTTCAAGAAAAAGAAGAGAGAGACAACATGGTTAGAATGGCAGAGATGCAAAAAATGACAGCCAAGAAGGAGGCTGAGAGGCTTGAGGGTATGGCTGAGTGGAAAGCTAGAGTATTAGGTATAAGTCAAGACGATGTCATTTAAATGCAAAGAATGTCAGGGGGATTTCGAATCTCTTAGGGGTTTACATACCCACATCAAGAAACATGAAATGTTTCTTGGAGATTACTACGTAAAACACTACAAAAGAAAAAACAAACTCACTGGCGAGCTTCTCCCTTTTAAAAATTATAAACATTACTTTGATCACGATTTTTCACAACCGCACCAACTCATGAAGTGGTGCAATAAAGCTGATCCAAAAGAAGTAAAAACTTATATACAGAAATTATTATGCGACAGAATAAAAAACAAAGAACTTAAATACGGTCCAACGGATTTGGAGCTTATAAGTGCTGGGTTGCCTTCTATTGATGTTTATAAAAAGTATTTTGGCAGCTACACGGCAGTATGTAATAAATGTGGCGTTGACCCACTGCTGGGTTGTAGATTGCCAAAAGGTTTTGACAATGACTTGTCTAAAACAAAAATTTTGATTGATACTAGAGAACAACAACCATTAACTTTTAAAAATTCAGAATTGCATAAGCTTGATGTCGGCGATTATGGAGTGACATCGCAAGATTATGATTATACATATGTTGACAGAAAGTCATTTGGCGATTTTTGCGGGACAATAACAGTTGGTTATGCTCGTTTTTGCAAAGAAATGGATAGGTGTAGGTCTTTGGGCTCTTATTTGTTCGTGGTTATGGAGTTCGATATCAATGAGATAGAAAACCTCAATAAAAAAAGCTACAAGAAGTATAAGCTTGATTATGTTTTTCATAATATGAGAGAAATACAAAAACAGTATAGTGATTGTTGTCAATTTGTCTTTTCTGGTTCTAGAAAAAACAGTGAGCTCATTATACCAAAACTTCTTGTCATGGGAAAAAAATTATGGTCCACTGATATACAATATTTCTGGTCTAAATATATACAAAAAAAATGAGTTGGCAAACAGGAATACAAGAGTCTAGAAATAGGTTCCCAGATATAAACAAAGAGATTTTAGAGATAGATGGATATCTAGAAGAAGAAGAGGCAAAAATATTGTTTTATAAATTCTTAAGACAAAACCCATCTTTTGCTGCGGAGTTTATTACTGGTGTCAGATTATTCCCTTTCCAGCACATGGCTATTAAGGGCATGATGGAGACCGATTACTTTTTAGGCATATGGAGTCGTGGAATGTCTAAAAGCTTCTCTACGGCGGTTTTTGCGCTGTTAGACGCTATTTTAAACCAGGGTGTTCACATCGGAATTATTTCTAAGTCTTTTCGACAGTCAAAAATGATATTTACGAAGATGGAAGAGATCGCGGCGAGCCCAAAAGCTGAATTTCTTTCTCAATGTATTACGAGAGTGTCTAAAGCTAATGATCAATGGGTTATGGAGTTAGGGGCAAGTAAGATAACGGCTCTGCCACTTGGTGATGGCGAAAAACTTCGTGGTTTTCGATTTGAGCGTATGATTATTGACGAATTACTGCTTATGCCAGAGAAGGTCTTGAACGAGGTTATCATGCCATTCCTTTCTGTTATAAAAAACCCGACAGAGAGACAGGAGACATACGATATCGAAACCGAGATGATAGAACAGGGTAAAATGAAAGAGGAGGATAGACATAAATGGCCGAACAACAAAATTATTGGTTTGTCTTCTGCATCTTACAGGTTTGAACATTTATATAAGATGTATTGTCAATATGAGTCATTGATTCTTAATGAAAACGAACAGGATAAAGCTCATAGGGTTATAATGCATTTTAGTTATGATTGCGCACCTCAACAACTGTATGATCAAAACCTTATTGATCAAGCTAAAGCTACCATGAGCCAATCTCAGTTCGATAGAGAGTTTATGGCCGTATTTACAGACGATAGTTCTGGTTACTTCAAAGTAAGTAAAATGATGGAATGCACTATACCAGATGGAGAAGGTCAATGTGTGGAGGTAGTAGGAGAGCCTTCTGATGAATATATTCTAGCTTTTGACCCTTCATGGTCTGAAAGTGAGGGTTCTGATGATTTTGCAATACTGATGATAAAATTAAATAGAGACACAAAGAAGGGGACCGTTGTCCATAGCTACGCATTACCTGGAGCCAACTTAAGAACTCACATTGTGTATATGGCCTATCTATTGAAAAATTTTAATGTGGTATCTGTTGTTGGGGACTATAACGGAGGTGTTCAGTTTTTAAACTCATGTAACGAAAGCAGTATATTTAAAAAAGAAGGTCTTAAACTAAATGTTATAGATGCAGATTTGGACGACCACCAAGAATACGAAAAAGGATTAAGGGATCTAAAAAGACAATATAATAAAGAAAACCAGACATATGTGTTTTTAAGGAAGCCCACTTCAAAATGGATTAGATATGCCAATGAGTTATTGCAAGCGTCTTTTGACCACAAGAGAATATTTTTTGCTGGGGGAGCAATGAATGACGATTATAACAAGCAAAGGAAAGCAAGAATACCAATAAAGAAATTAAAGTTTATCAAGAACTATGAAAATAATTCTGAGCCGTCCAAAATGATTGATTTTGTAGAACACCAAAAAGACATGATGGATCTAATTAAGGTTGAGTGCGCTATGGTTCAAGTCACAACCTCAACACAAGGTACACAAAGCTTTGATTTACCGCTTAACTTAAGAAAGCAGAAAGGCGCAGATAAAGCAAGAAAAGACTCATACTCGGCTTTGATTTTAGGAAACTGGATGATGAATACATATTACGATATGATGGATGATGGCATTAATACAGTACAGGGCACTTTTACCCCTATGTTTATAGATTGATTAAAAGAGGGTAAAGTCAAAGTTATGAAAGTTAAAAGTTAAACTTTTGACTTTTCGGTGTATAATAAAGAATATGGCAAAGAGAAAATACAATAAGAAATCCGATTATTGGAGTAAATTCAATAAAGAGGAAAAGCCTAGCGTTTCAACTGGTAAAGTTGTAGATGCAAATGATAAATTTGAACCAAACATGATGGGAGACCCTTTTTATGTTTCTTCTGCATCTTATGGAACAAAAAAATCTACAGCTGCTTGTGCTAGAACTTCTGGATCAAGTACTGGTAGGAGAATAAACAGATCTGCAATAGACCCAACTTTAGATAGATTTTCAAGAATAAGAGGGGGACTTCTTCCTTATAAATATGCATCTGACGGAGTAAATATAAGAGAGGCTATAGAGCTTTGCCAAAAAGCTTATGCTAATGTTGCGGTTTTCAGAAACGCTATTGATGTAATGTCAGAATTTGCCAACACTGAAATATTTTTAGATGGAGGCACAAAAAAAAGCAGGGATTTCTTTAAAGAGTGGTTTAAAAAAATAAACTTTCAAAACTTAAAGGATCAATATTTTAGAGAATATTATAGAAGCGGAAATATTTTTCTTTATAGAATTGACGGCAACTTTAAAAATGATGATTTTCTTGAATTAATTAAATCTATTTCGCCTAAAAAAACGGCGGAAAACAAGGTTCCTATCAGGTATGTCTTAATGAATCCTTATGATATAGTAGCTAAAAGATCATCAACTTTTAATCAGGGTGCTTATGAAAAAATACTCTCTGAATACGAAATGTCAAGATTGCAAAATCCATCTACTGAAGAAGACAAGGAAATATTTAATTCTTTACCAAAAGATGTACAGAAGAATATTAAAAACGGAAGTTACAGTACTGATGGTTTAAAAATACAGCTTGATCCAGAAAAAATTTCTCATTCTTTTTATAAGAAGCAAGATTATGAGCCTTTTGCGATACCGTTTGGTTATCCAGTGCTTGAAGACATAAACGCAAAGCTTGAACTGAAAAAAATGGACCAAGCTATAACTAGAACTGTGGAGAACGTTATTTTGCTTATTACGATGGGTGCCGAACCAGATAAAGGGGGAATTAACCCACAGAATCTGAACGCAATGCAAAACCTATTTAAAAATGAAAGTGTGGGCAGGGTTCTTGTTTCAGACTATACAACTAAAGCAGATTTCGTATTACCAGATTTAAACAGGGTTCTTGGTTCTGAAAAATACAAAACTTTGAATGAGGATATTAAACAAGGTTTGCAAAATGTTGTTGTTGGAGAGGAAAAATATGGAGCCACTCAAGTTAAAGCTCAAATTTTTATTGACAGACTAAAAGAAGCAAGAAACGCATTCTTGTCGGATTTTTTACAAAAAGAAATTAAAAGAGTATCTCAAAATCTTGGTTTTAGATCGTATCCAACTGCGGTGTTTAAAGACATTGACATGAGAGACGAAACACAGCTAATGAAAGTTGCAACAAGGCTTATGGAGCTTGGGGTAATTACTCCTCAACAAGGCATGGAGATGTTCCATACTGGAAAATTCCCTGAGGTGGAAGAGATTTCCTCTTCTCAAAAGAAATTCGTCGAAGAAAGAGAAAAGGGTTACTACAACCCTATAGTCGGCGGTGTCCCAATGGTTGAGGGTGCAGATCAGGGCAGCGATCCAAAGGGCCCGAATAAAGCAGCTGGAAGACCAGAGGGTACAAGCGGAATACCCCAAGAAGAATCTAGCGCCTCGTCTTACTCTCGGAAGAATATAGAAAAAATTATCTCCGAACTTGAAGGTTTTAGGTCATTAGCAAAAGAGTTAATTATCAAAAAAACAGGGGCAAAAAAATTCTCAAAAAATAAGAAAAAAATGCTTGATGGTTTGTGTGAAGCTGTGGTTTGTTCTACTGATGTTGGAAATTGGACACAAAAGGCAATTTCTTGTGTAGATAACTTAGAGGAAATACAAGACTTAGGGATATTACCAGAAATTTTAGAAATAGGAGCAAAGCACGAACTAAGCAGTTACGAAGCAGCAATATTACATCACAGCAATGAAATTCATAAAAAAGAAGTCTAAATCAGAAAAAAAAGATTATCTATACACTGCAACTTTTGATGCAGAAATTTTACCCTGCGAAGTGGGAGCTTCTTTTATTTCAAAAGCTTCTTTAGAAAATCTTGAGTCATTAGTTCCTGGTGAAATTGATTTTGAAGATAATTCGGATCTGTTAGGAGTGGCGTTCAATGCTGCTGTGGTTAACAAATTTAATAAAAACGGCGACGGAATAAGTACTGATACAGCGATAGCTTATACAAAAAACTTTGTTCATAAACCAACTAATATAGAACACGATAAAGACAGAATTGTTGGACATATCGTAAACGCTGGTTGGAGTGATTATGGAACTAACGAAATACTGTCGGAAGCAGAAGTTAATAATTATTCAAAACCTTTTAATATCGCTTTGGGTGCGGTTGTTTATAAATCAGCTAACGCTGAGTTTGCTGAAGCGGTAGAGAGGTCTGTCGACTCATATAGTCCTTATTATCATTCGGTCTCTACAAGTTGGGAGGTTGGCTTCTCTGAATTTGTGTTGGCGGTTGGAAGTGAATACACTGAGGATGCTACAATTATAGACGACATTGAAGAGATGGAAGAAATGGTTGGGTGCCTTAAATCTAATGGCGGTTCTGGTTATACTCAAGACGGAAGGCCAGTAAACAGATTGATTAAAGGAAAGATTTATCCACTTGGTATAGGTTATACTTCTAACCCAGCTGCCGATGTTAAGGGGGTTCATATGAAGGCAAAAGAAGAAGAAAGCTTTAATTTAACAGATAAAAAAGATAAAAATATTTCACAAAAACAAAAAACTAATGTAAACCTTAAAAAGAATAATTCTATGGAACTCGAAAAAGTAATCTCAGAACTGAAGGACCTTCTCGGCGAGAAGAAGTTCTCGCAAGAAGCCATCGCTTCAATGACTAGCACCTTTACTGATGCTATTAAAGAAAAAGATGAGCAGTATAAGCAAGAACTTCATAAAACTCAAGAAGAGAAGGAGGCCGTTGCCAACGAACATGCAGAACTAAAAAATTCGGTTGAAGAGCTGAAGTCTAAGTTCGAGCAAGCGCAATCCAAAATCGCCGAATACGAAGCGTCTATTAAAGCTGAAGAAGCGGTATCTCGTTTTAATCAGCGTATGGATGTTTTGGATCAAAGGTTTGATCTTGAAGACGAAGACAAAGAGTTTTTGGCTAAGGAGCTTAAATCTATCGAAACAGAAGAAGCCTTTGCTTCGTTTGAAGATAAGATTACAGTTCTTTGGAAACACAAAAGCAAAGAAGCCAAAGCCGAGTTCGAAAAGAGCGTCGAAGCTAGAATCCAAGAAGAAGTTGCAAAAAGGATGACAAATCCTGTTTCAGAAGCTTCAACAGAAAAAACACATGAGGAAATCCTTGACAGTGTAGAATCTAGCGAGGCAGCAATCTCCAATACTAATGAGCCAGTATCCCGTGAGGAGCCTAGCCTTAGAGAGAAATTTGCAAGTGCATTTGACCGAAAAAACATTGAAATATCTTAAAAATTTAACAAAAAAAAACAAATATTATGCTAAGAATCTTACCATTCAGACAATATGACGAAAACGATGTAATTAATCTTTTCGCTCTAGATGAAGCTAGCGCTAACGAGTCCCTTACGGACACGGGTGCTGGAGATGCTGGTGTATTCGTTAAAGTCTCCGCTGGAGATTTCGACAAAGACCCAGTAAGTTACTCGGATAACTCTTACCTTGGTAAGACTGATTATCCTTTTATTAAAGCTCAATACCCAAGTGTAAACCTTGAGTGTTCACCAGCGATTAGCGGTGACTCATGTCTTGGAATTACGCTACGTCAAACTGCAAAGTATGACGAAAACGGCGAAAAACTGCTTTACAATCCAATCAAAGCGGATGAAAGTTTCTCCGTAATGCCAGGACAAGCTGTTCCAGTAGCTACTCGCGGAGTGTTTACTCTTGTAGAAGAAGGTTATGAGGGATCATTAACAGTCGGAGGCGGTATCGCACTTAGTGCATCCGTAAGTGGTCAAGTTGTTGCTTGCGCTTCAACAGCACCCGAAAAAATCGGTACAGTTATCGGAACTGGTTCTCGCTCTAGCGGAACTATTACTGATGCTTATGCAGGTGGCTACGCAGTAATTGCTCTCGGTCTTTAAAAATTAACCTTTAACTAAGAAATATATCAAATGAAAATTTCCCTTAAAAGAACACCAGAACAGCTAGAGCTTATTAAAGCTATGGCTTCTAAAAATCGTTCGGTTGCATATGAGGCTCAAGTAGCTCTTGCTGAATTCATCGGTCCTGTGATCGCTGAAGTTATCAATAACGCTCCTGTCCTTAGTAACCTATTTACTCCTCTTCAGTTTAACTCAGAAGACAATCCTTCAATTCCGTTGGATCTGTACTATGATGTAACTGATGAAGATTATGTCAATGTCTACAGCACAAGCGTTGCTGGAGGCCTTCCACAAAACCAAGTCGTACCTACTGTGTCCGAGCTTAAGGTAGCTACCTATAGCCTTGATACAGCAGTAAGTTTTGATCGTCGTTATGCAGCTAAGAGCCGCATGGATGTCATCAGCAAAACTTTCACTCGTATGGCTCAAGAGATTCTTCTCAAGCAAGAGCGGACTTCAGCTAACCTTATTATGGGTGCGGTTGCAGCAGCAAGCACGAATGGCAAGGATCATGTTTTCCGCGCCACTACAGAC
>Ga0209304_1001452_pt1 | contig 14383 bp, 27 predicted proteins | sample COGITO_mtgs_1004_4_FD_184789 | JGI IMG/M metagenome (GOLD analysis project Ga0209304, IMG submission 184789) | Pelagic marine microbial communities from North Sea - COGITO_mtgs_100423 (SPAdes) (version 2) | ecosystem: Environmental > Aquatic > Marine > Epipelagic ...
GCTGTAGAGCTTTCTGAAGAAGTAGAAGAAGAAGTAGTGCATTCTCCTGAGAGTGTAACTGAGACTAGACAGAAAAATTTTAATAACAAAGGAATGACTGCTGCCGAACGAGTGTGGTCAATGATTAATAATTAATTAAATTAAATTTAAAATTCGCTAAAATTATGGCAACAAGTACAAGTATTACTACTACCTATGCTGGAGAAAGTGCTGGGAAATACATCTCGGCAGCTTTATTAGCTGGTAACACAATCGCTAACGGAGGTTTAACTATTAGACCAAACGTTAAATTTAAAGAAGTTGTAAAAAGATTAGAATTAGACGGTATCGTAAAAGATGGTACTTGTGATTTCGCTGACACTTCTACATTAACACTTACTGAAAGAATCCTTCAACCAGAAGAATTTCAAGTAAACTTAGAATTATGTAAGAAAGATTTCCGTTCTGATTGGGATGCTATCTCAATGGGATATTCTGCTTTCGATAACTTACCTTCTTCTTTCCAAGACTATTTAATCGGTCACGTTGCTGCTAAAGTAGCACAGAAACAAGAAATCAATGTATGGAGAGGAGCTAACGCTACTGCTGGAGAGTATGATGGTTTTTCTACTTTATTAGCTGCTGATGCTGATTTACCTGCTGCAAACGAAGTTGCTGGTACTACTGTAGACGCTTCTAACGTTGTAGCTGAATTAGGAAAAGTTGTAGATGCTATTCCTGCTGCTTTATACGGAAGAGATGACTTAATGATTTATGTTGCTCAAAACGTATTTAGAGCTTACAAGAGAGCTTTAGGTGGTTTCCAATCTGGAGGTCAAGGAGCTGCTGGTTTCCAAGATAAAGGAAACAATCAGAATATCAATATCGAGAGCTTTGATGGTGTAAAAATCTTTATGGCTAACGGACTTGCTTCTGATACTATGATTGCTACTACTAAAGATAACTTACATTTCGGAACTGGTTTGATGTCAGACCAAAACGAAGTTAAGATTTTAGATATGGCTGACTTAGATGGTTCTCAAAACGTAAGAATCATTATGAGATTTACTGCTGGTGTTCAGTATGGAATTGTTGAAGATATCGTAACTTACGGAATCGTTAACTCTGCTAACTAAGATTAGTATAATATAAACTAAGAAGGGTAGGTAAGCCTCGAGCCTACTTACCCTTTTTTATTAACTTTAAAAATATATAATATAATGAGTTGTGATATTTCAAGAGGTCGTTTAGAGCCTTGTAAAGATTCAGTTGGTGGATTAAACGCTGTTTACTTCGTTAACAAAGGTGACTTAGGTGCTATTACCTATGACGTTACCGACACAGATGTTATTGATACTGTTGCAGGAACACCTTCTGCATACAAGTTTGACATCAAAGGAGCTTCTACTTATACGGAGAACATTACTTCTTCTCGTGAGAATGGAACTACTACTTTTGAACAAGTTTTAGAGCTTCAATTAACTAAATTAACCAAAGAAGACCATAAGACAGTTAAGTTATTAGCTTTCGGAAGTCCTACTGTTTTAGTAGAAGACAATAACGGAAACGTATTTGTTGCTGGTTTAGAACACGGATTAGATGTATCTGGTGGTACTATCGTATCTGGAGCTTCTATGGGAGATATGAGTGGATATACTTTAACATTCTCAGGAATGGAGAAAGCACCTGCTAACTTCTTAGGAGATACTATTTCTGCTGTAGGTTTTACAGTTACTGAAGGAGTATAATAAAGAATACCTTAAATACTAATTAAAGCCTTGCATTATGTGAGGCTTTTTTTATTTAAAACAAAATAATTAAAAATACGTTATCTTAGTATGATAATATTACAACCAATAACAACATCTCAATCAATATCTATAATGCCTAGAGTAGACTTATCTACTGTTATAACATTATCTATTAGGTTAAGAAGAGATGGAGATGCTAAGTCTGAAACAATAACTGATGCAGTAGTGGGTAGTGATAGTAATTTTACAACATTAGACTTCTCTAGTTCTATACTATCTGAAGGTTCTACTTACTTTATGGAGATAGAAGCAGATGATAACTTAGCTTATAGAGATAAAATATTCTGTACTAGTCAAAACGACTATACGGTTAAGCATATAATATCTCAAGATAGATATACGCAACCTACAGGAGAGATAAATGATAATACATACATTATATAATGGAGAATAAGAAACAACAACAAAACGTAAGGGTACTTAACTTATCATCTTACGAAGCACCAGAAGTAAAAGAAGTTCACAATAGAGATTGGGTTTCTTGGGGAGACGATAATAACTACTTTGGTAGACTTATTGACTTAGACACTTCTAGTCCAACTAACGCTAGATGTAATAATGGTATTGCTGATATGGTATTTGGTAGAGGTATAGAATCTACTAACTCTGAGTTGTTACCAGAACATTATGTAAGAATGAAAAAGCTATTAAGACCTAGAGAAATCAAAAAGGTAGTAATAGACAGGAAGAAATTAGGACAAGCTGCAATTAAGCTTACCTACAATAGAAATAAAACTAAGATATTAAAAGTATCTCATTTCCCTATGGAGACTTTAAGAGCTGAGAAAGCTAACTCTAAAGGAATTATACAAGCATACTACTATCATCCTAGATGGGCAGATGCTAAACCTAGCGACAAGCCTAAAAGAATACCTTGTTTCAAACACGGAAGTAAATCACAAAGAGAAGAGATATATGTAATTAAGCCTTACAGAAGTGGGTTTTACTATTACTCTACTCCTGATTACCAAGCTTGTTTACAATATGCTGATTTAGAATGTGAAGTAAGTAATTACCATATATCTAATATACAAAATGGATTAGCTCCTAGTTTATTTATTAACTTTAACAATGGTATTCCTAACGAAGAAACACAAGGTGCTATTGAAAGAAAGATTAATGATAAGTTTTCTGGTAGCTCTAATGCAGGTAGAACTATTATTGCATTTAACGAATCTTCTGAAACACAAGCTAATATAGAAGCTATACATTTACCTGATGCTCACGCTCAATATCAATTCTTATCTGATGAAGCTAGAGAGAAGATTATGTTAGGTCACGGTATTGTATCTCCTATCTTATTAGGTATTAAGGACAACACAGGGTTTGGTAACAATGCAGAAGAATTAAGAACAGCATCTGTATTAATGGATAACGTTATTATTAGACCATTCCAAGATGAGATTAAATATTGTTTAGAAGATATATTAGAATTTAACGGTATCGTACAAGACTTATACTTTGTAACATTACAACCTATCGAGTTTACAGAACTAGATAACATATCTACTAAGATTAGAAAAGAAGAAGAAACTGGAGAGAAATTATCTTCACAATCTAACGAAGACTTTTCTGAAGAACAAGGTGATGATATGCTAGAGCAATTAGAGGGTCTAGGAGAGGTTTTAAGCGATGATTGGGAAGTTGTTCATAGTGAAAGATATGAAGAGGACTTAAGTGACGTTAAAATGGCTGAAATCAAGTCTAGCAACAAATCATCTAAAGAAGATAGTGATATCTATAAAATTAGATATGCTTATATGCCTGTAAGAAGTAATCCTAATAGTAGAGATTTCTGTAAGAAGATGGAAACGTTTACTTCTAGGAGTATAGTATTTAGAAAAGAGGATATTAATATGATGTCTTTTAAAGGAGTAAATAGTAAGTTAGGACATAATGGTCAAAACTATAGTTTGCTAAAATTTAAGGGAGGTAAGAACTGTCATCATTACTGGGAGTTAAGAGTATTTAAACTAAAAGGAGATAAGAGAGTAGACCCTAACTCAGCTTATGAGAAAGGTTTAAACGAACCTAACAACCCAAGTGAGATGGGAGAGAGAATGATTGACAGAAAAGACAACGGAGCTTACAGAAGTACATTAAGTAAAATTAAAAACATATTAGGACTATAATGGGACAAAAAGCACTATTTATAAGTATAGCAGACTTAAAAGCAAAGTCTATAATAGACGGTAACACAGACGCAGATAAGCTAATTCATCAAATTGAAGTAGCACAAGATATGCACATACAAAACTACTTAGGTGGTAGACTATATGATAAGCTACAAGCCTTAATATTATCAGGAGATATAGATGATGTAGCTAATAGCGATTATAAAGCTCTTAGAGACGATTATATCAAGCCTATGCTAATATGGTTCACTCAACTAGAGTACTTGCCATTTGCTATGTTTAAAATAGATAATGGAGGTATAAACAAGCATAGAGGGCAAGAGTCAGATACAGTAGACTTTAGAGATGTAGATAGAATGCAAAGTAAGATTACAGATAGAGCTGAATTTTATACTAAAAGATTCTTAGATTACATTTGCTTTAATACACAAAAGTTTCCTGAGTATAACAATAATAGCAATGGAGATATGTATCCTGATAAAGATGCAGATAGCTTTTCAAGTTTCGTACTATAATGAGTGTGAAGGCAAAATATAAAACAAAAGTAAAGAATATAATTAAGCTAGAAGCTTTTTATAATAAGATTAACAAACAAACACAAAATAAAGATGGCAAACGAAATATATCCAGTTAGTTGGTGGGGTAGTCCAGTAGAGAATGGCTGGGGAGGTATCTATTATGATTTATCAGTAACAAGTGAAATACCTAGTTTACTATCAACATTACAAGCAAGAGCAACCTATTATGAGAATGTAACTTGTACGACAGCAACATTAACCGAATTAGAAATAATAGAATAAGATGGCAGATAATTTATTAGATAAAGCGTCAATATTACTTACACCAACTGCTTACAATGATGGTAGTATGTTAAGCGTTAAACCAGAGAACGGAGATGGAGATTTCACATTTAGTAGAGGTTCTGCTGCAACTAGAGTTAATGCACAAGGTTTAGTAGAGGAAGTAACAGATACAGATTCACCAAGAATAGACTACACAGATGGTTGTGGAAGTTGGTTGCTAGAGCCACAGAGTACGAACCTATACCTTAATTCAGACACATTAGTAACTCAATCAAACGCAACAAGTGCTAGTACATATACAGTTTCTTTTTACGGAACAGGTACAATTACCTTTAGTGGAACACATACTGGAACATTAGTTGGCACTGGTGCTAACGACAGAGTGTCAGCTACGTTTACTGCAACAGCAGGAACTTTAACTTCTACGATAAGTGGAAATTGTGAAAAAGCACAGCTAGAACAACAATCCTACGCAACCTCATACATACCAACTAACGGAAGCATAGCAACTAGACTAGCTGATGAAGCTACCAATAGTGGTAACTCTACTTTGATAAATAGTACAGAGGGTGTATTGTATGCAGAGGGTTATTTTGAACAAACTGGTTCAACAAATGGATTGTTTGCTGTTTCTGATGGAACATTTAATAATTTTTTAATGGTTAGATTTAGTCCATCAAATAAACTACAAACAGAATCAACTGGTGGTGTTAATATTATTGAAGGCAATGCTAGACCTAGTGGGAGTTACAAAATAGCAGTAAAATATAGTTCGAGTGGTGTTGAGTTGTGGGTAGATGGCTCTAAAATTGTAGAGACATCAACATCGCCAACAATGAGTGGAATAAATCAATTAATGCTTGGAAAAAGCCCATTTGGAAACATTGCAGGTTATAAAAATAAAGCAGTAGCAGTATTTCCAATATTAACAGATGAACAATTACAATCTTTAACAACACAATAATATGATACATAAAAGATATACATTTACAGATAAAGCACAAGCAGATTCAAAGATAAGTAAGTTCTTTGATATAGACGAAGAAGGTAATAAGATACCAAATGAAAGAGCAGCATTTATTTACTTAGATAAGTTTGTGCTTGTACAAGGAGAGTACGATGAACAAGGTGTGGAGATAGTAGCACCTACTTACTCTGAAGGTTATGCACTTGATGTTGTATGGCATAATTTAGAAGAGTCTCCTTACGGTTGGAAGTCTTATGAAACAGAACCTGATAATCCTTTACATAAACTATATTAATGATACAACAAGATAAATTATTACATTTCTTTTATGGTAGTATTATACTACACCTGTCTATGGTTTTATTTAACCCATATATATCTATGCTTATAGTAGCTATAATAGGTGGTGCAAAAGAATTAATTTACGATAAATATATGAACAAAGGGAATTGCGAGTTACTAGACTTTATTTATACTATAGCTCCTTGCTTTCTCTATTTAATGACCTTAGTATTCTAATACAACTAACCAATGAAACTAGCACTACTAAAAATACTAGAAATAATACTACCTCAATTTATTAAGTCTATCTTTAATAGGAAAGAAAAGAAGAGGTTAATAATAGACTTAGAAAACCACGATGTATTCTCTACTCTTGATAGGGTTAGAAATGAAGTGGCTAATTTGAAGTTTTATACTCACGGAGAGTATGATAAGGTAAAGACTAGAATGTGCTATGATTTTACTAAACATAAGTCTATTAAGTGTTCTGCTAGAATGTTAGAGATTGTAAGAACTAAAGACATAGATACTATGGATAGAGATAAGTTAAAGAAGCTTATACTTTTAGAACAAGGAGATATGCACAGGGAGTACATTAAAGCTATAAGAATAGAATGGGATTTAAAAGGAGTTAGTCCTCAAGACGTAGATTACGTTATACATTTGTTTGAGAAGTTTAGATACGATGTAATAGTTTCTTTCGAACATAGAATAAATTCTATATTTGGAAGTAGTTACAATAAAGATAATTTTGCCTTAATGCTTGCAGTACTAGAGATGTGGGCAATGGGAATAGATTTACTACCTAGAGATATGTCAACTACGTTTGAGTCTCTTAACGGTAAGTTTAAAGATATAAAATACCTAAGTTAATATGAGTAAATATTTTAAAGAAATAGAGTATAAGATGGATGAAGACTTTTTAGCTAAACTAGATGATGCTAGAGAGTTTGCAGGATTTCCATTCTTTATTAACTCTGCCTACAGAAGTCCAGACCATCCAGAGTCTATTAAAAACCCTACATCAAGCCATATAAAAGGTTTAGCAGTAGATATTAGAGCTAGAGATAGTAAGACTAGGTATCTTATAATAGATGCTCTTATGCACGTTGGTTTTAATCGTATTGGTATTGCTGATACCTTTATACACGTAGACGATGATAGAAATAAAGCTTGTGGTGTAATATGGACTTACTAATGTTTATATTCCATACAGCTATGTTACTTAGTGGGGCTACAGTTCCATTAGAAGTTGTTAAATACCCTAAAACACTAATGCTAATAAATAGGCTAGCTTTAATAGCATTAATAATATACTTAATGTTATGAGTGATAGAAAATTAAAGAATAATGGTAAAGGTACTTTCTTTGGTAACTTACTAAGAGGTTTAGTTAAAACAGGTAAAAAAGCATCTCCTATATTTGATGCTATAACTGGTGGTAAAGTTTCTAATATACTTGAATCTATTACTGGTAGCAAAGAATTAAATGCTGTTGAGAAAGAAATGTTAGTTAAAGAACTAGAACAAGATGTAATAGAAATGCAAGAGATAACTAAAAGATGGGAATCTGATATGTCTAGCGACTCTTGGTTGTCTAAGAATATAAGACCTTTAAGCTTAGCTTTTTTAACTATAACACTATTTATCTATGTTATATTAGATAGTTCATTAGACACCTTTAAAATAGATTCTGAATGGGTGTCTTTACTAGGTAACTTACTTATGTTAGTATATGGAGGATATTTCTCAGCTAGGACACTTGAAAAGATTAGAAAGAATTAAACTTTAACCCTTCTACTTACTGAACTTTTAATATCTTCAATTAAGTAGTATTGTTTAATACTTATTTTATCATAAGATAACATACCTTTAATAATATTAATTTCTCTAGGTGTAATAGGTACTCCTGAATTAAACCACTTAACTAACTTTTTTTGTCTAGCTGGTGTCATATTAAGGTTTATTAATTTATTACCACTTAAAGCTATATTATTATTTCTACTTTTTCTTTGAGTAATATTATCATTACTATTCTTTTGTCTTTGCTCTGATTTAGTTGTTAATCTTTCTGATTTTCTATTAGTACCATATTCAAATACAGATTCAGAATACATTAAACTACCTTTTAATTTAATAGAATATTTTATGAATTTGCATCCAGTTTCTAATCTTAACTTCTTATATTCGTTAAATTTATCTATAGATTCAAATTGTTTATTTAATCTATTTTGCTTAGTTTCTGTTTGTATTGTTAACTTTACGTCAATCATATTGTTTGTTTTAGTGTTCGGTAAAAGGCTGTCTCTACAGCACCTGCAATGTACGCAAAAAATATGGACTATGCAAATAAACTTATCAACAATCTTAAATACCAATGTTTAGAACTATATTTGGTAGTTTAATTTATTATACTTATATTTAATGTATGGGAGGAGGATATAGATACAAAAAGAACTTTAGCGACTTCACAACTACATATACAGATACTTATACTAAGGAGATGGATGAGGAAGGTTTAAAGATACTTAAATGGTCTATGTTTGATAGTCCAGATTCATTAGGTAGCGGTAAAAGATTTATGGAGAGTGAACCTGTATTTATATTAGATGAGGTATTTAGAAGAGAAAGATTAAAGGGTTACATACACTTAGGTTACACATCGAAGGCTTACGCAGACCGAATAGGACTTGGTTTAGAGTCAGAGCATAGGATAGGCAAAGCGATAAAGTTTAAGTGTATTAACCCTGCTCATAGATTTAGGTTCGTTAGAGGTTTAATACAATATGGTGTGGAGAGAATAAAGTTGTATGATGATAGTATTTACTTTGATACTGAACACAATCTTAAAGGTGAAGACCTTAGTTTTAGACATTTTTAGTTTTTTTGTTTTGTGGTTTAATAGGGGAGATTTAATTATTTTCCCTATTTTTATGCTTAAAACTTGCGTATGTCATTTATTTGTTGTATGTTTGCACTATTATTAACTATAAAACAATTAAAGATGAAAAAAGTATTATTATTATTAGTATTAGGATTATCAACATTAACATCTTGTCAAGACGAAGAATTAATCCAACCAAGTGTAGAGTTAGGTATTTACCAATGGGAATTAAATGAAAACCTATTGTATGTATTTGGCGAGTATGAGTTAAGTATTATTCAAGATGGTGTAATATCATTTGATGGTAACTATTCCTTAGAAGACGGATTATTGACTATTTGGGATGAGGTTGGATATAGCCTTACAAGACCTTTAGAGATGACCAGCAAAGGTTTCTTATTAGACAATATGGAGCAGTATATTAAGATTGCAGAAACAACAACTTATACTCCATTATTAAAATAATTAAAGTTTTTCTTGCATATGTCAATTATTAATTGTATGTTTGCAACTCAAAACAATAACTATGATTACAGAAGATAAGATGAATAGAAAAGAAGCTATTAAGAAAATGGGTAAGTACGCTGCATTAACAGCATTAGGGACTTTCACAATACTATCCCCTAAGTCTGCCCAAGCTTGTTCAGCACCACCTTGTGGAAACGGATGGGGTAATGGTGGACCTAACGGTAATGGACCTTCTGGAAACAACGGAGGTAATAATAATCAAAACTCAGGTTGGGATTCGGATTGGGATTAAACAAAAAACAATAAGTATGAGAGATTTAGTAGATTTTAAAAACGCACAGATTACAGCACTACAAGAAAGTAATGCAAAGCAAGAAGCAAGAATAGCTATATTAGAAACGTGGATATTCGAGCTTACGGATGATAAGTGTCCGAGAGATTATAAACAAGTAATAAGAACAGAATTATTAAAAACCAATTAAGTATGACAATTTTAGAAAAACTACAAAGGATTCAGTTAGAGCTTAAAGCACCTAAGAACCAGTACAATTCGTTCGGTAAGTATAAATACCGTTCAGCAGAAGACATCTTAGAAGCTATCAAGCCATTTGAAGAAAAGTATTCAGTATTATTTAAGATTAGCGATGAGCTAAGAGAAGTTGCTGGTAAAGTATTCGTACATTCAGAAGCTAAAGTAATAGACTTAGAAGTTACAGACAGAGAAAGTTCAATCTCATCTACTGCACAAGCTATTATAGATTTCGATGCTAAAGGAATGCAAATGCCACAACGAACGGGAGCATCTAGTAGTTATAGCAAAAAATACAGTCTTGGTAACTTATTGTTATTAGACGATACTAAAGATGCAGACGCTGTGAACACACACGGTAAATCTAAGCCATCATTAAAGCTAGGTAGCCCAGAGTATAAGAAAGTAAAAGAAGCCTTAGCTGGAGGTAAATTTACAATAGCACAAGTAAAGACTAAGTATGTAGTATCAGCAGAAATAGAAAAATCATTAGTATAAACAATTAAAATAAATAAATTATGAGCTTACAATTAAACGGAACAATTAAATTAATCGGAGAGAAACAAGTATTTGACTCTGGATTCCAAAAAGTAGAATTTGTATTAACAACTAACGATGAGAAATATCCTCAAGATGTTAAGTTTGAAATAACAAAAGACAGAGTAGATGACTTCTTAAAATACAATAAAGTAGGGTCTGTAGTAGACGTAGACTTTAATGTTAGAGGTAATGAGTATCAAGGTAAATACTATGTTAGTTTAACTGCTTGGAAAGTATTTAAATCTCAAGCATCTGCACCAGCTACTGATATAGGTGTACCTTCAGAAGAGATTGCAGACGATTTGCCATTTTAAATTAATTGGGAGGTGTAAAAAACCTCCCTTTTTATTAACTTGAAAGTATATGAAACGTAAAATTTAAACATACAAAATGAATAAGACTAGATATTATATATTAGGAATACTAAGTGGATTGATACTATACAAAATAATTTATGTTTTATATACATTGTTGTTGTTAGTTGATTTTACGCCTTTATACCCACACTTAGTAAACATAAACTACTATTGCGAAAAGTACACAACTAAAAATATTGCTGAAATAGGATTTATATTATTACTAACAATACCAATAGCAATATTTGTAATTAAAGAACGTAGGCATAAGTAAAATATATTAACTACAACTGTATTGTGTAAGGTGCGTTTTAATGCTTTATATCGACTGTTAACCAGCGTTTTAATGCTGGTAATTAATTAACTAAAACTAAAAACAAATGAGCGAAGAACAAAAAGAAGAACAGCACGAGCATATTATGTCTATGCAAATGATACAAGAAGAATGTGCTATTAATATTAATGAAAAGATAGAGCATCCTCCTGTAGCAATTAGCTATAAGACTAAAGAAGTAGTAACAAGAGATGGAGAGGTTAAAGAGTTTCCTATACCTATTGGAACTTATGGTAACTTTAGCTTTATACAAGCACCTCCAAAGTCTATGAAGACATTCTTTGTTAGCTTGCTAGGTTCAGCTTATTGTAACCCAAATGGAACTCATACATCAGGACTAAACTCCTTTAGAGAAGACAGAGAGTATATCCATTTCGATACAGAGCAAGGAGACTGGCATTCACAGCGTGTATTTAAGCGTATTCAATGGATGAATAAAGAATCTAACCTAGACTTCTATCACACATTTGCATTAAGAAAAGTAGGGTTTAGGAGTAGAATAGATTTCATAGAATACTATTTACAGACATTAACAGATGCAGGTAAGAAGATAGGTGTAGTAGTTATTGATGGTGTAGCAGATTTAGTATCCGATGCAAACAATCTTGAGGAATCAAACCTCGTAGTACAGAAGATTATGGCTTGGACAACTATTTACGATTGCCATATCATTACAGTAATTCACTCTAACTTTGGTTCAGATAAGCCTACAGGACACTTAGGGAGCTTCTTAGAGAAGAAAGCAGAGACTCAGATACAATTAGAGAGAGACCCTAACAAACTAGGTGCTATAACAGTATCTTGTAAGAGAAGTAGGAATACACCATTTGAGCAGTTTGATTTTAGGTTAGATGAGAACGGTTTACCAAAGGTAGATAACCCAGATGATGTTTATAGTTTCTAATAACTATAGTTGCAAAATAAGTAATAATTGATTAAATTTAGATAATGAAAAAAGCAAAAGATTTTAGACCACGATTGAAAGACCAAAAGCTAGAAATGTATAATAACTGGACTAGTGATGAAAACAGAGTGTTGATAATAGGCGACACGCATTGTCCGTTTGACTTAGACACTTATTTAGACTTCTTAGTTGACACATATAACAGTTACAACTGTAATAAAGTTATTCATATTGGAGACGAAATAGATAATCACTATAGCTCTTATCACGAGACTGATGCTGACGGAATGGGTGGTGGAGATGAATTGGAGTTAGCTATACAGAGATTGAATAGATACTATAAAGCTTTCCCTAATGTTGAAGTTATAATAGGAAATCACACTAGAATGGTGGCTAGAAAGGCTCAAACTGGAGGAATACCTAAGAGGTGGATAAAGTCATACAATGAAGTGTTAGAAGTTCCTAATTGGGAGTTCAAAGTTTCTACAGAAATTGATGGAGTTAAGTATGCTCACGGAGAAGGAGGTACTGCTAGAAGTAGAGCCAAGATGGATATGCAGTCTACAGTTCAAGGTCACTTACATACTCAGCTTTATTCAGAGTATATGGTAGGTAGTAACTCAAGAGTTTTTGGTATGCAGGTAGGTTGTGGAATAAACCACGAACAGTACGCGTTTGCTTACGCTAAAGCAGGAAAGAAACCAGCAATAGGTTGTGGTGTCGTAATAGGTGGGCATACTGCCATTGCAGTTCCTATGCAATTAGAAAAGTATGGTAATAAGTCTAAATTCAAATAGTATGAGTAGAGCAGAGTCAAATAGAAAATACTGGAAAACCTTTAATGGTAAGCTTATGATGACTTATAATAATATGAGTAGAAGAGTTAGAGGCTATGTTAAACCTCATCTATATGACGGATTGGAGCTTTGTGATAGGAAAGAGTTTTATGACTGGAGTTCAGCAAATGAGTCATTTACATCTCTATACAAAGAATGGGTTAATTCTGGTTATGATAGGTCTCTTAGTCCATCTATAGATAGAATAGATTCTAGTATAGGTTACACATTGAGTAATATTCAGTGGATAACTCACTCAGAAAATAGCAGAAAAGGTTCTAATTCAAGATGGAATTAATGACTGAGCAGTCAACTATAGACTTCTTAAATAGTAAAGTAGGAACTAAGTTATCGCTAGTATCAGACATATACAGCAGTTATGATGCTAGTGATGACAACTACATAGTAGAGATAAAGAATAGAAGAGCTTATTACAGAGATAAATTGATAGAAGCGATGAAGTTATACAAAAACTACCAAGCATCACAAATATGTAATAAGCAATTTCTTTATGTAGTTACAGATGAGAAAGGAGTGTGGGTATTTAATATATCTAAGAATATTAAAGCTGTTGTTAAGATGCCTGTAAAAGGTATGGAATGTCCTAGAGCTACAGACTTCAACTCTAATGATAAGATTATTAAATACTCTTACGTTCTACCAGAGATAATGTCTAAACACATAGAATATGATACATAAGATAGAGTCTCCATTATTTGTAATGTTACCTAGAAAGACAACTAAGGATAAAAGGATTTCATTAAATATGAATACATACAGAAACTTACATCACAGAACTAATAACGATGCTAAGAAAATGTATCACAAGTTGATGAGATATAACTTAGAAGGCTTAAAGATAAACACACCAGTAGAAATTACTTATAAAGTGTTTAAAGGCTCTAAGAGACGTTTAGATAAGATGAATGTAATATCTGTAGTTAGTAAATACTTACTTGACTCTATTACAGAATACGGTTGTTGGGAAGATGATAATGATGACTTTGTAAAGAAAGAAACAGTATTACCAACGGAATTAGATAGAGAAAGACCAAGAGTAGAAATAATAATTAAAGAGATATAAATGTTAGAATTATTAGCGAAACAACACGATGATTGGATTAGGATAGCTTTCAGTATGACAGACGATATGGATGAAGCTAAAGATTTAGTTCAGGAAATGTACTTAGTTGTTGCAGAAGGAACTAGGTCTATAGGAGACATAACTTACAAAGACCAAACAAACAGGTATTTTGTATGGAAGTTGCTAAGAAGCTTGTTTGTAGATAAATATAGAAAGAAGACTTCTAAGAAAAGCATAGTAACTTGGGAACTTAGAATTGAAGATGATGCTGTAGAGAGCTTAGAATATGACTACAGCGAAGACGATTCTTTTAGTTATATTATAGACAAGATTAAAGATATAACGTCAGATTGGAAACCTTATGACAAGAAACTATTTGACCTATACTTTATGCAAGGACTTTCTTTAAGACAGATTGCTAAAGGAGCGAACATAGGCTTAAACTCAATACATAATTCAGTTAAGAGTTACA
>Ga0209304_1001464_pt1 | contig 14274 bp, 22 predicted proteins | sample COGITO_mtgs_1004_4_FD_184789 | JGI IMG/M metagenome (GOLD analysis project Ga0209304, IMG submission 184789) | Pelagic marine microbial communities from North Sea - COGITO_mtgs_100423 (SPAdes) (version 2) | ecosystem: Environmental > Aquatic > Marine > Epipelagic ...
TTATGAAGTGTATGGAGGATTTCTATCAATCCGATAAGAATAGTGCTTTATTCGTATGTCCTAATACCGAAACTATTGATTGGTCTGAAGTAGAGAGGTCTAAGATTCAACAACAGATTACTTCCAAGTTGAAGAATACCCCTATGTTTTCAGACTATAAATCATTATGTTTCTCACCTTGGGAAGACTTCACTGCTGGTGGTAATATCTATACACGGAAGAAAGCGCCTTACTTTATGATTAATGTTGCGTCACGTACTCACCTTTCTCAATCCCACAAATCATTACAAAAATCGTCTTACTTTGCTAACTTTACCGACGACGAACTCGGACGACTGAAAGTAAAAGATTACCCGAAGAAAAAATAAAGTGCATTTTAGGATTTTTTCATTATACTTATTATTGCGGTTATAGAATAATGTAGTTCGATTCGCTACCAGCGAATAGGTTCAGGTTCATACTTGATAACCGCTCAAACACTTAATAGACACAAAGGAGTTATAAATGCCAAGAAAAAGAAAACATCGTCACGTTATCCCGACTAATCTTAGAAGAAAATGTGAAGATACCCAATCCATTAAACAAGTTAATCACAGACATATAACGATTCCCACGAATTGGACTTCCCCGAAAACAGAAGGTATGTCATTTGAAAAAATACCAGGTGTAGTGATTAAAAACTATCACACTACTGAGGGTGCCGAAGAAGCACACGGAGAAGGTTCATTCATTAACACATATACCGAAGACGACTTCATTAGATAAATGAGAACACCAATCAGATATGCTGGTGGTAAGTCCAAAGCATTTGATTTTATATCCACATATATTCCGTTCTGGCCTCGACCCAAAGAAATCATATCGCCGTTTTTAGGTGGAGGTTCATTAGAGGTTAGATGGGCACACGAAATGGGTATACCGATTAAAGGGTATGATGTATTCTCGATATTGGTTAATTACTGGCAACACCAATTACAAAACCCACAACGACTATACGAAATACTAAAAGATTTAGAACCCACGAAAGAGAAGTATGATGAAATTAAAGAACAATTACTTCAATGGGATAAGGTTCAAGAATTATTTAAAAAGTGGAAAACCAACCATTATGATAGAAAGTCTATTAAGTTAGCAGACGACTTAGGAGCTGCACTCTATTGGTACAACCATAATCTATCATATGGGCCAATGTTTTTAGGTTGGTTCTCCTCTATATATTTACAAAAGGAATCTCTATATGATAACGCAATATCACGAGTAAGAGATTTTAATGTTCCGAATATGGAAGTGGATTGTCAAACATTTGATAAAGTGATACCAGGACACGAGAATGAGTTCTTATACTTGGACCCACCTTATTATATGAAAAAAGACAAAGATAACAAAATGTTTAAACCGATATATCCTAATAGTAATTGGGCTATACATCACGAACACTTTGACCACGAACAATTGAGGGATTTACTTCACAACCATAAAGGTAAGTTTATCTTATCGTATAACAATTGTGAAACGATACGAGAGTATTATAAAGATTTTAAACAAGTGTTTCCTAAATGGGCATACTCATATGGTCAAGGGGAAACCAGAATAGGAAAGAATAAAGATAACAATGACCCGAAAGAGTCACACGAGATATTAATCATTAAGGAGTAGAAATGAAAATCTTAGGAATCAACGCATTAAACCACGACGCAGCTATCACATTGATAGAAGATGACAAAATCTTATTTGCTGCACACGCAGAACGATATAGTGGTATCAAGAATGATAGTAATTTAAACAAAGAGATGTTTCGAGATATGGAACAATACGGCGAACCCGACTATGTTGTATATTTTGAAAATCCATACACCAAGAAGTTAAGACAATTTATGGCTGGACAATATAGAGAAGTATTCAGTCGTAAGAATCTACCACAAAATCATTTAGATGAAGTTATGGGTGGTAAGTATTCAATAGATGAATATGTTGACCACCACTTATCACACGCTAGTTCTACATACTTTACTTCACCTTATAAAGAAAGTGCAGTTGTATGTATTGATGCTATCGGAGAGTTCGATACCATTAGTATTTGGTATGCCAAAGGAAACAAATTAGAAAAGAGATGGAGTCAAGTATATCCTAATTCATTAGGTTTGTGGTATAGTGCGATGACCCAACGATTAGATTTAAAACCACAAGAAGATGAATTTATCTTAATGGGTATGGCTGCTTGGGGTAAACCTAATAAAAAACTACAAGAAGAACTTAGACTATCTTTCTTTCAAGAAGGAGATGATGTTAAATTAAATAGAAATCTACATAGAGGTTGTTTAGATTGGGATTCAGATGTAATGCCAGATGATGGTTCTGAACAATGGAAGTTTGATATCGCACATAATGTTCAAGTGATATGTGAAGAAGAAATACAAAAGGTATTCAATAAACTATCAGACTTAGTTCCAGAAACAACTAATGTTTGTTATAGTGGTGGTGTTGCTCTGAATTGTGTGGCTAATTCATTGGTCGTTAAAGATTATCCTAACTTATGGATACTTCCTAATCCAGGTGACGCAGGTTCATCATTGGGTTGTGCCGCATACATTGGTGGTAAACATTTAGACTTTATGGAAAACGCTGCATTCTTGGGATACAACATAAAAGGTAAGTATCCAGTCAAACCAGTATTGAAAGAATTACTAAAAGGTAATTTAGTTGGTGTTGCCAATGGTAGAGCAGAGTATGGACCGAGAGCATTAGGTAATCGTTCATTACTTGCAGACCCACGAGGTAAAAACATTAAAGCACAAATGAACGAAATTAAAAACAGACAAGAGTTCAGACCATTTGCACCATCAGTATTGGAAGAACACGCAAATGATATATTTGAAATGCCAACCAAGAAGTCTGAGTTTATGCAACACGTGGCGAAGTGTAAGTATCCAGACAAGTATCCAGCGATATGTCACATCGATAATACATCACGAGTACAAACCGTGAGTAAACAAGATAATCCTGGTTATTACAAATTGATTAAAGAATTTTACAAAGAGACTGGTTGTCCAATGGTATTGAACACAAGTCTAAATATTAAAGGTCAACCAATCGTCAATGATGAAAAAGACGCTGACGATTTTACTAAAAAATACGGAGTGAAAGTATACAGATGAAAGTAGGAATAATAGGAAGAGGTTTTGTGGGTGGAGCTATATCAGTTGGATTTGAAAATCAAGGACACGAGGTATTAGTTCACGATACAAAACTAAATACAAAAATAGAAGATGTGTTAGAAGCACCATTATTATATGTGTGTGTTCCAACACCAAGTTCAGAAGATGGAAGTTGTAATACCGATATAGTAGAAAGTGTATTGGGACAATTATCAGAACTTAATTATAAAGGTTCAGTATGTGTTAAGAGCACGATTGTTCCTGGAACAACTGAAAGGTTTAGGTCTAAGTTTGAAAATCTAAACATAGGTTTTGTTCCTGAGTTTTTAAGAGAGAAGACAGCAGTTCAGGACTTCTTATATAATAATAATGTATTGGTTATCGGAACTGATGATGAAACTACAAAAGAACTTGTAATAGAATCACACGGAGTTCTACCAACCCATACCGTAACAATGACACCAACTGAAGCAGAACTAACTAAGTATTTTAGTAATACTTATAAAGCGATGAGAGTTACATTTGCAAATGGATTTTATAATCTATGTCAGTCAATGGGTAGTGATTACGATAAAGTGAAAGATGCTTTCTTGTTTCACGGAATTGGTGATGGACACTATTTAAAAGTGAACAAACAATTTGGTGGATTCGGTGGAACTTGTTTACCAAAAGATTCTAAAGCATTATCTAAGTTAGTTGATGAGTTAGGATTACCTATGGAAATATTTAAAGTCATAGTTTCTGACAATGAGATATTTACTAAGACAGGACAAGAAGGTAGGGAAGAAATATAATGGAAAAGAAAAGATACTTAATAGAAATTACTTATATTGAATCAAAGGATGTGGAAGAGATAGTATTGGAAACTGATGACTTGGCTTGGTCAATGAATCAGTATCAAAGAAATAGACAACCATTGACTTGGGAAATCACAGAAGAAAACTTACCATTATCATTGAGTCATAAAATGGGTAAACCATTCCCAATTGGGGATGCGTTGAAACCATACCCAACTGAAGAAGAATGTTGTGGAGAAGGTTGTTGTGATGAAAGACAAGAGTTAGACCACGCAACATTAGAAGATTTAGATATGATACATCAAGGTATTGTAAATAACGAATCTGATAATAGTTAAAAAAAAGCTTGACTTTTAGGTTTTAATGTCGTATGTTTAAAATCGATACCTAAAATGTCTTAGAAAGGAAAGACAATATATGGGGCTGTAACTCAGAGGATAGAGTGCCTCCCTTGCACGGAGGAAGTCGGGATATCGTAATTCCCCAGCTCCACAAATAGATTAATAGAGGTTATATGAAAATAATGTTTTTAGTTCACATACTAACACTTGTTGGTGTTTGTTATTTAATATACATCGATAAAAGAAAATAGATTAATACAAAATGGAGGTTATTATGGATTTTATGAATATCGTAGTAGTTGCTGGTTTCGCAGTAGCTGGATACTTTTTAGTTACATACTTTAGAAAAGGTATGTAGTGGATTATGTCGCTATCTTCTAATTGGTTAGGAAACCGGGTTTTCATCCCGGCAATCGGGGTTCGAGCCCCCGTAGCGATACTAAAATAAAATATAAATAATAGGAGAAACAAATGTTAAAACCCTTAGACGCAAGAGTTTTGGTTAAGAAACCAGAAAGAGAAGAACAAACCGCAAGTGGTATTATATTACCAGACACGGTTTCGGAGCAAGGACAAACTGCACTCGGTAATGTTATATCGGTTGGACCAGGTTCAAGAAATATGAATGACGGACAACCAATGCCAATGGATATTAAAGTTGGTGATACCATTGTATATACAAAGTTCAGTGCTACTGAAATTCAACACGAAGGTGAAGAGTTCTTTGTAGTGACGGAAAGAGATATCATAGCAGTAGTTGAAGATTAACACGGCGAGTTGGCAGAGTGGTAATGCGGTGGATTGCAAATCCATTATTGGTTGGTTCGATTCCGACACTCGCCTCAAAAAAAGACTTGACATTTAAATAAAAAAAGGTTATATTATGAGTATGAATAAAAATACTATTATATTTGATTTAGACGGAACTCTCGCCGACATCGATGAGAGAAAACAAAAAGCACAATGGAAATCCAATGATAAAGCAATGGACTGGGATATATTCTTTGACCCAGAAAATATCAAGTTAGATAAACCTAAACCAGAAGTTATTAAGTGTGCACAGATGTTTCATCAACAAGGATACAAGATTGTTATCTTTAGTGGTAGGAACGATAGAAGTTTTGCAACAACTAAAGAGTGGTTATCTGACCACAATGTTCCTTATGACTTATTGGTATGTAGACCAGATAAGTTTAAAGATGAGTCTTGGCCAGTAGCTGACGGAAATCCTGCTACACCAGCTATGAGATTTATGCCAGACCAAATCTTAAAGAAAATTATGTTAGACACCTTTGTAGATATTGATGATGTCTTTATTATATTTGAAGATAGAAAGAAAGTTGTTGATATGTGGAGAGAGTTAGGTCTGACTTGTTTTGAAGTAGAAGAAGCAATATTTTAATGATAGAGAATTGTAGCAAATGTGATGTGACTATGCCAGATGAAAGAGTTTATCTTGGTTATCGTGAATGTGTTGAATGTTCATCAGTAGAACCTTATTCGGCACACGTCGTGTATCCACACAAGACTGGTGCATATGTTCAACCCGTATCATCAGAAACAAAAAAGAATTTAGATAGATTGGATAGACGAGCAGTCAAGGTTGGTGGTAAGATGTCCGCACCTAATGTTAAAGAGTGGACAATGCCAGAACCTAAACCAATCACAGAATCTAAACCACAACGAAAGGTTTATTACAATCATACAAGTTTTTCTGATAGTTTCAAACAATGTATTGATACTTATAAGAGAAAAGGTTATGTAGTTACATTGAATTATCTAAAACAATTATTTAAACGAAACAGAATTACTATGATGACTAAAAATCAGTTAGTCAATACATTAACTACTATTCATATGATGGATAGAAAAACAAGAAAGAGGTATTTGAATGGGTATGTTGGATAACGCAGGACACACCAATGGAGCAAAGAAAACCAGACAAGGTAAAGGAAAGAATACCAAGTTCGGTACAAAACCACAAACACACTTAGGTGCGGTTCCAAAGAAAACTTTAAATCGATATAAGAAAAGAAGATAGATGTTTAGTACACTATTTAGTATATTCCAATTTGTAGTTGGAACGATTGTTGGTATCATAGGATTGATTGCAATCTATGTATTGATATTTGAATGGGACAAGTATAACTGATGCCGTTAAGTAGGTGGTCATCACGACACAAGAAAACATTTGGTAAAAAGAAAGAAAAGTGGGATGGTAATTTTAGATTACCACCAAAGCCAGATAGTTATTATACACAAACCAAAGGACATTGTCGTTGGTGTAGTAAAGTAATATTAAAGGAAGACGATACCATTAATGAAAGAAAGAGTTGGCACGAAGATTGTGCTACTGAATATTTATTAATATATCATAGTGGTGAACAACGAGCACAATTGTGGAACCGAGATAAAGGTAAGTGTAATCATTGTGGTTGTGAAAATAGAACTTGGCATGCGGACCACATCAGACCATTGGTGGAACAGAAGTTTGTCAAAGAAGAAGATTTAGATTGGAGTTATTATTCTTTGGACAACTTACAAACATTATGTAAGAAATGTCATAGAAAGAAAACTAATTCAGAAGTTAAACTAAAGGGTAAGAAGAAACCCATATATAAAAAATGGAGTAAATAATGGCGAGAGATATGAGAGAACAATTCTTACAAGCGTCAAGACTACACTTCCAAGCTCACATTGAAAAACATAGAGTCAATGTTGAGAACTTATTGGAAAATGCAGTTGGTGTTGGAGAACACGGCGATGTAATGGATACAATAGAAAAAGAGATGGAAGAAATGGCAAGGTATCACGACTTGTTAGAAATGACAGATACATACTTTAATGGTAAACCAAAGAAAGAACTTATCAATGAAAGAACTTAAAGCAACAAGAGTTCCACCGGGTGACCGTTGGGCAATCATTGATGACGATAAAGAAAAAGTATACTCATCATTAACTGAAGTCTTAAATGCAATCTTTGTTCAAACCGGAGTTGGTGAATTTTATATGGATGCCAAAGCAGGTGAAGTTCACATTGAGGACGGAAAAGTAAAACCAGAACCTATAAAGAAATTCTCTTTATATGGAGAGGAGATATAATTGTATTTATGGTATAGTATTATACTATTGGTTGTAGCAAACATATTAGCATTCTATCAATTGAACGGACAATTCATTTGGAAAGATACTTGGTTCTGGAACAATCCTTGGACCACATCATTGTTTGGTTTTCCAGTTGGTATGATGTTCTTTTATGCAACTAAGTATTCTTACGAACACTTTGGTTTCATATGGAATATGCGCATGATAGGATTCGGTGTTGGAACTATTATCTTCGGTATAATGAGTTATGCTATACTGAAAGAAATACCAACAATGAAAACCTTTATATGTATATTGTTAGCCGTAGCAATCATTTTAATTCAAATAACTAATGTGGTAGACAAATGAATAAAGAAAACTTAATAACACAAATCAAAAAGAACTCAAACGAAGTTTATCGTATTTCAGAAAAAGAATACGAGGGATATCGTTTCATTGATGTTCGTATCTATTATCAAGATAGAAAAACACAAGAGTGGAAACCTACAACCAAAGGTATCAGTATTATGCCAAACAATGCAGGACAAATCATTGAGGGTATAATCAAAGCTATGGAAGTTATGGGTTTTACAAAGGACGAAGAAAAAGCTTGACATTGTCATAAATAATTCGTAGCATTAGTTATGATAGAAACAACATATATGACGATTTTGGGTTTTCAAACTCTTTTAAAAATAATCAAAAAAAGACTTGACATTGTCATTAGGAATAACTATATTAACTTATGATGAACAATAATTATACTAACTTTTGGAACGATATTCAAGTCAACACAGGCGTTGTTGATGAGGATTTTGTCAAACCAAAAGTAGACCATATCGCATTAGCCGGTTATCGTAGAGCTATTGGAAACTTTGTCAACATCGTAACTAATCGTTCTGACATTAAAGTAAGATACCAACAAAATGGTGATTCTTACACAGACGGAAAAACCGTAACGATTGGTTCTAAGATTGACGAAAAGAATTTCGACCACGTTGTTGGTCTGGCTCTTCACGAGGGTTCACACATTTTATTATCTGACTTTAACTTCCTTAGACAACTAAGACCTAATACACCAAAAGAATTAATTATGTTGGGTGAGGACTTAGGATTTACTGAAGGCCAAGTTATCGGTCATCTTAAAAATATGTTAAACTATGTTGAAGATAGACGTATTGACTATTATGTCTTTACTTCTTCGCCAGGTTATAAAGGTTATTACCACGCTATGTATAATAAGTATTTCCACTCACCAGCTATTACAAGAGCTTTGAAGAATAATACTTTCGGTGATAAACCAACCTTTGATAATTATATGAACAGAATTATCAATTTCACAAATGAGCATTCAGACTTGAATGCTTTACCAGAATTAAAAAACATTTACAGAACTATTTTCAGTCAAGTAAAAACTATGACTGATATGACACAAGCATTTAATGTAGCAGTTGATGTGTTGAATATAGTTTACAATAATATGGACCCACTACCAGCTGATTCCGATATGGAACAAGTCGGTGAGGGTGACGGAAATGGTCAAGGTCAAGGTGACGGACAAGGTCAATCTAAATCAGATATGATGAACCAAGCAGCTCAACAATTAGCTGACGGCGACTATCACGGATACCAACAAACTATGGACGACATCAAGAATACTGATTGGACTAAAGTCAAAGCTGACTTAGCTAATCAACCAATCTCTGATAAAGGTTCTGAGTTTTCAGACTTAACACCACAACAAGAAAAAACTTTAAACAACGCTCTGAAAAGACAAAAAGAATTTATGGATGGTGACCAAAAGAAAGTTGGTAGACTAACTAAGAAAGACGCTCGTGTAGTTCAATCTATGGAAGAGTCTGGTGTTACTAATCAATCAGTTGGTGGTGATGTTGAACAATCTTCTTGGAGACAGGCGAGTTCAAATTATTCATCTACTACACAATGTTTGTTTGTTAAAAAGATTACTCAACAAATGATTGATGATGATGTGTTTCCAAGTCTACTTAGTGGTGGTGGTTACTATGGTGGTAGAACTCTACCTTCTATTGTCGCTGGTAAAAGACTTGGAACTATGTTAGGTAAAAAATTACAAGTTCGTTCTGAATCAAGAACTCTTAAAAATTCAAGATTAGATAGTGGTAGAATTGACAAAAGATTAATCGCTGAACTTGGGTTCGGTAATTCAAAAGTTTTCTCTACGACTTTCGTAGAACAATATAATGACGCCATACTTCACATTAGTGTTGACGCTAGTGGTAGTATGGGTGGTGACAAATGGACCAACACTATGACCGCCGTAGTTGCGATTTGTAAAGCAGCTTCAATGATTAGTGGATTAGATGTAGTGGTAAGTTTTAGAACTACTCACTATGGTAGTGGTAGAAATGGTCAACCTTTGGTTGCTATTGGATTTGATAGTCGTGTTGACAAGTTCAGAAAGATTGAGAATATATGGCCTTCACTTCACCCAGGTGGAACTACACCAGAGGGATTATGTTATGAAGCCATTATGAAAGATTTTGTCGGTGGAACCAACAACAGAGATTCTTATTTCTTAAACTTCTCTGACGGACAACCAATGTTTAGTGGTGACGGATTTGAATACTATGGTGATTCAGCTTTACATCACACTAAAAAACAAGTGAAAGAAATTATCAAGAAAGGTATTTCAGTAATGTCTTACTTTATTGGTGATTCAGAATATGATAGAAGTAGAAATATGGACGACTTCAAAACTATGTATGGTAAAGACGCCGAGTTCATTGATGTTACTAAAGTATCATCATTAGCTAAAACTATGAACAATTTATTTCTTGAAAAATAATGAGAAAAAGCTTGACATTAATAAAAAGAATTCGTATAATATAGTATGATAGATAAACAAAATAACGAAAAGGAAAATGTTATGACAAATACAATTGTAAGGGTTGAGAAATCTGGAAACAGATTTAATGCTTTTGATGCCAATGGTGTCAAGTATACTTCCCAAATTACAACTGGTGCTAGGAAGAAAGCCTTCAATAACAATATGGCATTAGAACAACGTGTCAATAAATCTGGTAAGAATTATTGGTGGGCAGTTCCAATGGATATGTATGAAGCAACTACAAGACCAGTTGTTCCAACTTCTTCAGTTGATGTTCCAAGTGGACACGACGAAGTCTTAAATTTTATTCACTCATCTTATTCATTAAAACCACAAGGGTTGATGATGAAAGAGTTGAAGTGGAAATATCTAATCCGTTCTGCCGTAAGAGGTAAGAACATATTGATGACTGGTCCAGCTGGTTGTGGTAAGACTATGGCAGCTAAGTCATTGGTCAACGCACTTGACAGACCGGACTTCTATTTCAATATGGGTTCTACACAAGACCCAAGAGCTACCTTGATTGGTAATGTTCACTTTGAGAAATCAAAAGGAACTTACTTCTCAGAGTCTCTATTCGTAAAAGCTATTCAGACACCAAACGCAGTGATTCTACTTGATGAGTTATCAAGAGCTCACCCAGACGCTTGGAATATTCTGATGACCGTTTTAGACCAAGGTCAAAGATACCTTAGACTTGATGAACAAGACGGACAAGCCACTATCAATGTTGCTGAGGGTGTTACATTTGTAGCCACTGCTAACATTGGTAATGAGTATACTTCTACGAGAGTTATGGATAAAGCTCTAATGGATAGATTCACTATTGTGGAAATGGATGTTCTTGATAATACTCAAGAGTTAGAACTTCTACAATATATGTTCCCACACGTTGATGTATCATCATTAACCGCAGTTGCTGAGATTGCCAACACTTCAAGAGTTGAGTCTTCTTCAGAGACTGGCAAAATCGATACCGCTATTTCTACGAGAAGTTCGGTTGAGATGGCAGGACTATTGTTTGATGGGTTCGGTTTAGATGAAGCAGCTCAAGTTAGTGTTTATCCGCAGTTCAGTAATGACGGCGGTGTTGATTCTGAAAGAACTTTTATAAAGCAGTTAGTTCAGAAATACATTAACGATGGTTCAGATGACGACTTGTTCAATGTAGAAGACATTGATGATGAGTATGATTCAGATTATTAGACACTAATAGTGTCAAGTGGTGGGGAGTTATTTCCTTTCGCCCCACCACTATAAACAACGAAAGGATTTAGGAGAAACGACTATGGACGAACAATTCGTGCAAGGTGTAGTAGGTGGTGTTCTGAATAGACACAAGAACCGAACACTTGATGAAAAAAGAATAGCAACTTTGTCAGTTGAGGTAGCTGCAGTATTGGATAGAGCAACTCAATTTACAAATGTCAAACAAGTACAAAAAGCAGTAGACAATCCACTATCAATAGAAATGTGGAAAGGTTATACACCAAATGAACCAATTCAATATGGTGCAAAAGATAAAGTATCTGAACAAGAATATTTAGATTACTGGACTTGTGATTTGTGTGGAAAGAATACACACGAAGTAGATTATGATTATCTGGGTAATGGAACCAACCATTTACAATGTGAATTAAAACTTGAAATCGAAGGAGAATAAAATGATTAGAGGACACCACAAAAGAACAGAATATGAAAACTATATTTTAGTTTCAGAACACTCAAAATGGGTATTGGGAACTTATCCTAACTTTCTAAAATTAAAAGAAGTAATGTCTACACTAAATCAGATGGTATCAAAAAATAACAATACTTATACTTATTATGGAGAAGTCTATGTTTCACACTTAACGGCTCCCGAAATTAATAAGATACAAGATTGTTTAGATACAGGAAAGTGGACTTCTTCGTTTGAAAAAATAAAACACATTTGTGTTGATTTAGGGATTGTCCGTTTTTAATGGAGAATAATAATGTCAAAGAAACTGGATTTCAGGGAGTATGAATGCGAACTGATAAGAGTAGTGGACGGAGATACAATTGATTGTTGGATTGATTTGGGATTTAAAGTTAAGTGGAAAGCAAGAGTTAGATATATGGGACTCGACACTTGGGAATCAAGAACAAGAGATTTAGATGAAAAGAAAAAAGGTTTGGCAGCAAAAGCCAGAAATAAAGCATTACTGGAACAAGGAACTTTTAAACTAAAGTCCTTTGGAACAGGTAAATACGGAAGAGTATTGGGTGAAGTATTTATATCACCAGATTTCGTTGGAGAGCACATTACAGAATGTATAGCAAATCCAGAAAGTAAAATAGACTTATCCTACGACGGGTGGGTATCAGTAAATGATATTCTAATGGAAGAAGGACACGCCTACAAATACGACGGCGGTAAGAAAAAAGTCTTTGGAAGTTAATAAAAAAGGAGAGTAAAGTAATGGTAGATGTTAAATTTTTCAATGCGACTTGGTGTGGACCTTGTCAAAAAATGAAACCACATATCGAAAGATTACAAAAAGCTGGTTATCCAGTTGAAATGATTGATGTTGATGAAAACTCAACATTAGCAGAAAGTGCAGAAGTTCGTGGAGTTCCAACGACTGCTATTTATGAGAACGGAGTTCTTGTAGAAAGAGTTGTAGGATATGAAGATGTTACTCGTTTAAAAAAACGAATAGATATATATCACAAGCCACTAAGACTTCCTGCTGAAAAAAAGAAGTAGAGTAGTTATGAAAAAATATAAAGTTATAGAGAACTACTCTACGACAGAAGGAACCCTTTATCAAGGTGAAGTTCTGAAAGAAGATGATAATAACACACTCGAAGGTCATAAGAGATTGAGAGATTCTATGGGTCGAGTGTGGTTTATCCCATTTAAATATATTGTAAGAATTTAGGCGTTTTTCTAAATTTACTTTATATTTATATACGATAACGCTCAAGAGAGGTTATCACGAGTTAGACTAAAATAGTTAACAACAAAACGGAGAATAAAAATGACTAAAGTAATATACAACTCAAAGTTCCCTGCAATCGATAGGGACGAATTTCTAACACCATTTGACAGAATGTTTGACAAAATAGTAAGTGCTCAATTTCCAGAAATTGAAAAGCAAGTAGGTGTCAAACCTTTTTCAGGAACAGCATATCCAAAAGTAAATGTATACGAGTATGATGACAAAGTAGGTATCATAGCCGAAATACCAGGTTTGGATAAAAAGGACTTGAAGATAGATGTTGAAGAAGGTATCTTAATTATATCAGGCGACAAGCACGGATTGTTTGATGATAATGGAGCAAAGGTTCTTAGACGAGAACTTAAAGGTTCATCATTCAAAAGACAATTTGAACTTGGAGAACAATTAGATGGAGAAAACATTAAAGCTTCATTTAAAGATGGTTTGCTATCAGTAGATATCCCTAAAGTAGAACCAACTAAGCCAAAGAAACTATCAGTAAAGATTGGCTAATTTAAACGATAAATTAGTTACTATCAATAATGATAGGTTCTACATTCTTGGTAAGGTGTTGGTTGACAACTGCCGTTATACAATAAATGAGCTAAAAATTATGTGGGGTTTAGCCGACACCATACTGAGAAACAATGACTATTATTATATATGCATGCAATTGATAGATGTAGAAATTAAAAATTAAAAGACAGACAAAAAAACGAAAACCGATAATTGATATCGTAGAGTTTTCATTCCCAAAACTTCTTGGGTTTAATTTTGACGGAAGTGAGTGAGAGCGTTTGGATAAGCGACCAAACAAAAGTCCTACTAAACAGAAATAGGATACTACAAGTTAGGCGAGGTTGTAGACTCAAAGGTAGTATTACTCATAGATATGAGATGAGGTGACGAATTATAGTAAAGTCATCGGAAGAAGTTGAAATAATCGACAGATTAGTGTGCTAAAACACTACTTATTATTATGGAAGAACTAAAAAAGTTACGACAACAAAAGGTTCGTCAAAAACTTCGTTATTTACAATTAGAGTTATTAGAAACAAAAAT
>Ga0209304_1001478_pt1 | contig 14191 bp, 11 predicted proteins | sample COGITO_mtgs_1004_4_FD_184789 | JGI IMG/M metagenome (GOLD analysis project Ga0209304, IMG submission 184789) | Pelagic marine microbial communities from North Sea - COGITO_mtgs_100423 (SPAdes) (version 2) | ecosystem: Environmental > Aquatic > Marine > Epipelagic ...
GCGGTTTTGTGTGCTAAGATTTTCGAAGGAAATTCAGACGTAGCAAACGACTTACAACGATCTTTAAGTTTAACCTAAAACAGCAATTTTTTATATACTTTGTTGGCAAACGTTAATTTTGTTCAATTCCATTTTCGTCATAATATTTCCAACTATTCATGTTTACACCATAGTCATCTTCAAAGTATTCTACTGATAACAACTGCCCATTTGAATGAAATTCTCTAATTTTACCATGTTTACGCCCATCTTTATAGTTAAAAATAAATTCTAATTGACCACTTTTTGTATAGTATCTGCACTCTCCATGTTTCTTTCCATTTTCGTACATCTCAACTGAATATAATTGACCATTTTTAAAATAATTTTTCCATTCACCTGTATCATAACCGTCTTTATAACTTCCAACCTCCTTTATCTGACCGTTTTCGTAATATTCTTTCAGCTCTCCTGTTTCTTTTCCCTTTTTATAATGACCAACGATACCTAACTGCCCATTTTCATAGTAGTATTTCCATACTCCTGTTTGTTTTCCCTTTTTATAATGACCAACGATACCTAACTGCCCATTTTCATAGTAGTATTTCCATACTCCTGTTTGTTTTTTATTAACATCATAGTTACCAATAACTTTAAGGTTTCCATTGTCATAATATTCTTTGTATTCCTGGGCATTAGCAATCGTAGTAAATAATACTACTGCTAAAAATAAAATTATTTTTTTCATATTAATTTTTTTTGTTTTAATCTTAAATGTGTTGGGCTTTATTTTATGTTTGCCAACGATCTTGTGTATGGTTAGTTGCAGTAATTAATCATACACTTTGTTCTCATTAGCCTTTAATTTTTTACAATGTACATTGATGAAATAGCGTTTTACTTAGTTTATTATTTTACACCCCACTTCGCCTTCTTGCTTCTTCAGTTGATATAACGATCTGTGCAACGTTAAGTTCATAACCTCTGGAATACATTAGGCAATTGTTACAACTATGAGAAAGCCCTAATACATGACCCAATTCATGGGATATAGTTCTGGCAAGTGAGCCTCTTACAAATTCTGTTTGAGGTTCAGTTAGTAAAGTTTTTTCAGGATTTTCTCCTCGATTGTGCTTATTCGTCCAACATCCAACAACTGAATGAAAACCATAAGGATTCATTGCATTTCCTTGAGAAGTATTACCTATAAATGGAAAAATATAGATATGAAACAAGTTTTTTTCAAGTTCGATTTCTGAACTTAAATAAGAAGGATTCATCAAATTATATAAAAGAGGTAGTCTGGCTGGGTCAGAGCGCCCTTCATCATCTCTTTCTGAATTTATAATATATTCAATATCTTCTTCAAATCCATTATATTCAACTATTGGTTCATTTATAATTCCCTCGACCATCCATTCAATTTTAGCTTGACTCCAAATCGAGTTCATTTCTGGAATTATCGTTTGGCGAACATCACTTTCAGTTACCCACATATTCATTTCAGAACCTAATGGATGTATCCAAGCTTCACTTTCCATTAGGTGAACTCTGATATTCAATTTGATATTTTCTTCAGCGTTTAAACTATTATTATCTTCGTTACAACCAATGAGCAATAAAACAATAATTATACTATAGAATATTTTCATTTTTTGTGATTTAAAATTGTTTCTATTTAAAGTCAAGATTATATTTTGATTGATAAGAACGGTTAGTATATGAAAAGTTAGGCGTGGCGCAGCGTGCGGCTTGAAGCGGCGAAACCTACGAACATCTTCCTTTTACTAAATTAATTGAGCCGAGTGCGAATCAGCAAGGCAAGCGAGTTCAGATTTATCAAATTTAAAGATAGCTAATTATTCGCACGAAACTTTATGCTTTTCACAATCTTGTCCTATTTTTTTATATACTTCTTAAGTTTGTTTTTTATTAAATTTATCAATTCAATTTGGTTATATATTTTAATGGCGAATTTTCATCCGTTTTTTATAAGTTAAGCTTCTCCAAACCCATTCAAGGGGTCCAAATCGATAGTATTTCAACCAAATATTACTCAAAATTAATTGTATCACTACAATTATTATAGCAATAATGAACGTTGGGATTAACCCTATTTTCCCAAACAGACTAAATCCGAAATTGTAAAAAATGACAATCATTAAAACTGTTTGTATAATATAATTAGTCAAGGCTGTTCTTCCCAAAGGCATCAAATATTTCAATACTCTTTTACCAATTGAAGTCTGGGCAATTTTGATTATTACCATGATATAAGAAATACTCATCAGCAGTTGACCAACCATTGATAAGAATTTATAACGAATGTTTTGAAGAGTAGGCACCTCATATGCATTGCCTCCTAAAAGTTTTGAAGAAATAGTAATTATTATACCACTAATTAAAATAGTTAATATAAGTTTTGTAGATTTTGGTGTTTTTTTAAAGAAGTCTACTGATGCTAAATAGTAACCCAAAAGAAAAATACCAAGGAATTTAAAATAGCCTCCAGATGGTATGTAGCTTAATTGCTTCCATATGAAATTATGAATATTTAACTTGAATATTTCACTAACAGAACCCTCTCTAAAAATATTAATAACATCTACATTCAACATATCCGGATAGGAAGTGCGAGCAATTGGTGTTTGATTTGTGTTTGCAGGGTTAAGAGCCAGCAAGGCTTCAGTAAATGGTAAAAGAGCAAAATCTAATAAAAGTGGTGCAAACAGAAAAAAGAGTGACCATCGAAGAAGTTTTGTTGGTTTTACATTACGAAATAAAATAAGAATAAAACCATAAATAGAATATGTAAGTAATATGTCTCCATACCAAAATAAAGTATGTAGAATCCCAATGATAAATAAAATGAACAATCTTCTCCGATATGTTTTTAAAAAATCAACAGTTCTATCTCTGTTTTTGTTGAATTGTATATAAAAACCAACAGCAAATAAAATTGAAAATATAGTGTAAAATTTACCTGTGACTGTAATTTCTAATAAATTATATAATTTATTATCTAACCCAAAGTTAGATATCTGTTTCAGCTCTTCAAAGGGCATAAAGATGTAACCGCTAAAAAAACTCATATTCATAAAAATAATTCCGAGTAGTGCAAATCCACGAAGAATATCTATAATTTCGATTCTTTTATTTGGTTCAATAGGCTTGCTAATAGACATAGGGGTAAACTTTTTTTTAATCAAATTATGTTTTTAATATAGGGTCAAAATGAATGGTAACGGTATTGTACATGAAAATTAACGAATCAAAGTAACTTCTTTTTTCGGATTATTACAGACTTATTATTTTATGTATATACTTTTGTTTTACACTTTAGTTGCTATTTTTTATACATGTTGTTATGAGTATTTTATTTAGAAGTACTATTTTTTATTAATTGATGATAAAAGCGAATAGAATTTTCAAAATCACTAATTGGTAATCGTTCGTTCAATCCATGAAAAGATTTTATATTTTCCTTATTTAGTTTGATCGCAGAAAACCTATAAATATTATCAGAAATAGCATTGAAATGTCTCGAATCTGTTGCCCCTACTAATAAGTATGGTGCAACAAGTGCAGTTGGGTAAATTTCTAAAATAGTTTTATTAAGTGTTTTATAGCCAAAGGAACTTGTACTCGACACTTTTGATGGTTCGGAAAGAAACGAACCTTTTTTAATTGTAATGCGTTTATCATTTATAATATTAATGACGCGATTTGTAACAGTAGTAATTGTTTCTCCAGGAATAATTCTGAAATTTATGACAGCACTTGCTACTAGCGGAATAATATTATCCTTAACTCCACTATTAAATATAGTGGGCGAGGTAGTTGTTCTTACAAGTGCATTGCCTGAAGCAGATTCTTCATATATGCCAGTAATCAAAGACTTAAAAATTGATTTATTTGCAAATACTAATTTATTTGCAAATGGCATCTCTGGACCTAGATTATCTATAAAATTTTCAATTGATGGTGAAATTAAAGCTGGAAAAGGGTTTTGTTTAAGTTTAACTATAGCATTAGAGAGTACATCTATTGCCGTTTCTCTCTCTGGCATTGATGAATGACCACCTTCTATGCTTACTGATAATTCTAAAGAAACAAAGCCTTTTTCTGCAATCCCTATAAGAGCAACGTCTTTTTGAATACCTGGAATTAATTTTTGCACAATACTTCCTCCTTCATCTAAAACAAATTCTGCTTCAATATTTTCTTCTTTCAAATGTTGAGCAATTTTGATAGCACCATTTACACCACCTATTTCTTCATCATGTCCAAAAGCAATATAAATACTGCGTTTTGGTAGAAATCCATCCTTTAATAAAAGCTCTAAAGATTCCATAATGCCAATAACACCAACTTTATGATCTATAACTCCTCGTCCCCAAATAGTATCATTTATTATTTCTCCACCAAACGGATCGTGTTTCCAATTTGCTCGATTTTCTTGAATAACAGGAACAACATCTAGATGTGCCATTAAAATAATTGGTTTAAGAGTTAGATCTGAACCCATCCATTTGTATAGAAAACTATATGAATTAAACGTTTTCTTTTCTAGAAGAGAATCTGCTAATGGATAAGTGTTTTTTAAAAAATCTGAAAAGTGTTGGAATTGAATCGAGTCAAAATCTATTTTGTTCTCAGGAGATATTGTTTTTATTTTTATAGCCTTAGAGAAATTCTCTTTTGAAGATGAGTTAACTTTAAGAACTGCAATCAGATCAGGATTTAGTTGCTTTGTCTTAAAGTTTAGAGTATTAAAAACTAGATAGATCACAAAAATTAAAACTATTGATAATAATAGTAGAAGTACTTTCTTAAATGATTTCATTTTTTAGTTGTTGTATTATTACTGATAACGTGTTTGTACAAGGTTAGTTGCTGTTGTTAAGCAATAAAATTAATAAATAGTTACTGACAAATAAAATCCGCGAGAATTTTTCCTAAGTAAGCTAAAAAAAAGCAATTAATTTTGTACGGTGTTGGTTTTTAGTGCTTTTTTATTTGAAATAGTGAATTTTATTACCGTAAATATAATCTATAAAAAATCAATTTATAATTTAATTGCGTATACTAATCTTACGTGTGCATATGCTCCATTACTAAAATTAGAACTTTCATTTAGCTGAGTTCTATTATCTCCAATTGTTGCAAGTGGCAAAGCCAAATCAATTTTGTCATCTTGATTATACTGAGAGTAACTTCTACCAAAAGAATATCCATATCTACCTTCTATATGAATTCCACCCACAATATTGTATCTAGCAAATAAACCTAAATCGATACTTCTTCTTTCTATATAGTCATTCTGATAAGTTTCTTCTCCCAAACGATATGAAGTTACCAAGCCAAAATGATGTATTCCTACATTTAATTTTTCGTTTACTTTGTATTTAACTTTAGAATAAATTGGAAGTAAACCTGACATAGACCATCTTTCAGAAATTTTCCATTCTAGGTTCACCAAAGGAACTACATTAGGACCAAATGTTTCTTGGTTATACAAGATTCCGTAACCGATTTTCAATCTCTTATGATACACTTTTTCATAAATAAATGTACCTCCAAATTGGAAGTGTCTAGAATCTATATTTCTAAAATCAGTCATTAACCTAGGGCTAAAAAGCACTTGAATAGAATTTCCGTTTGAAAGTTTCTGAATTAATCCTGTTCTTAAAATAAGTCCATGTACCTTGATTGGGTTAGCTATATTATCAGTCATATTAATATTATTATTAACATTCCACTGCATATAATTAACACTGTTATACCAAATTTGTTTTTCATTCAATACAATTGGAACAACTAAATTAACCATAGCTCCTCTTTCAGTTGTTTCTCCTGTGAAAGGAGATTCGGCTTCAAAAGGTTGTGGTTTACCAAAATGTCCTGATACCGTTAATATATCTAATGTTTCTTGAGCAGCAACAAACGACACTGAGCCTATAATCAATAATAAAACTAAACTTCTTTTCATATTTATCTTTTTTTTGAGTTTTATCAAGTTACTTCTTTTTATATTCTAAAAAGATTGAATTTTTTAATTTTAATAAGATTTTTCAGCATTAAACCCAACGTGTTTGTACAAGGTTAGTTGCTGTTGTTAAGCAATAAAATTAGCAAATACAAACCAAATAGAAAATCTGTGAGGATTTTCGTAAGTAGGCGAGTACTAGCAATGAATTATACACATTGTTAGCGATAGTTTATTTTTCAAATATCAAGTTTTCTGCGTATCTAACAGCAGATGCTATTAAGTTTTTACGATTCCTTGCCTTTTCTTCAAAATAATCAAGAGAATCTTTGTTCAATTTTCTACCCTTTATAAAAACAGTTGAAGGGTTTTGCAATGCGGATAAGTCTAATAAAGGATTGTTATCTATTAATATTAAGTTTGCAATTTTGCCAACTTCAATCGTTCCCATATTGTTCATAATCGAATGAGTTTTTGAAGCATTTATTGTAGCTGTTTTAAGCACTTCATAATTGGAAAGTCCAGCTTCTTTATAGAATGCAAGTTCTTGATGAATTGAAAATCCAGGAATAGTTACGCCTATTCCAGCATCTGTTCCGCAAATAAAAGTAACACCTTCTTTATGTAATTTTTTAATGATTTTTATATGCAAATCATGCTGATCCTTTATAGCCTTAACAATGGAAGAATCTCTTAATTTAGTGTTGTGCCATCTGTCAAACTGCGCTTTACTATCAACCTTTTTAATAAGAGGACTCATGAATTGTAGCTGCTCTGATTCTAAAATATTATCATCAATAAGCATTTGATAGATGTTGTTGTAAACGGTTAAAGTTGGACTAAAATAACTATGTTTTGATATAGAGAAATCGTTAATTACCTCTTTTAGCTTTAGCGTATCTGATAAGTTGTAATTTAAAGGTTGTTGAATAATGTCCTCTGCATGTTCTATTGATTTTATCTGCGGATTAAAATGATATGAATATGGTACTTTTTGAGAAGGATGTGCAACAATATCCATATCAGAAATAATTGCTTGTTCAATGACAGCATCGAAAATATCTTCAGTTAAACCATAGTAGGTTTTAATAAAATCATACCCTCTTTTTTTGTATGAAATTACTTTTTCTTTGGCTTCGTTAGGACTTGTTAGTTGTAAATTATCATCTCCGATAAATTCTGGACCTGTGAGTTTAGGTCCTGTTGTAAAAAATATTGGTGAAATAATTTCATCATTGTTTACATCTTCTTTAATTCTTAAATGCATTGGCATACCCCATAAATTTCGAACTGCTGTAACACCATTAGAAAGATATAGCCCAAGTTCATACCTATCCCAAACATGAACATGCATATCTATAAGACCTGGTGTTAAATACTTTTTTTTTGCATCAAGAGTTTCAATCCCATTAATTTCAATCCTATCTGCGATTTTTTGTATTATTCCATCCTTTATGTGCACCATTTTGTTTACTAAAATAGTATCTTGATTCATTGGAATTATATTGACATTGGTAATAAGAAAGGAATTATTATCGGCAGAATTATTATTTTTAACTTTTAAGTAATTGGTATTTTGTTTGTCTACTAAAAGCATTATGGCAATAAATATTAGTAAAATCCCAATAATTATAACAATGAATTTAAGAATTCGTTTTACTATTTTCATATTTAGGTCAATTATTGCTAACATGTTTGTACAAGATTAGTTGCGTGATTTGGCACTAAATTCAATAAATAATTACTGACAAAGAAAATCCGCGAGGATTTTCGTAAGTAAGCAAAAAGCAAGCAATTAATTTTGTACGGTGTTAGCAACTGGCTTTTTCGTTCAGTTTTAGTGTATTTATCAAAATTCAGTTTTATTTTCTAATTATGTAATGTAATCAAATTTAATCTTTAATAATTCCCTCAATTTGCTCTTGTAAATCTTTTTCTGAAACTATAATATCCTGCATCATTAACATAATAAGTTCCTTTTTCTCAATACTGGTATCTTTTATGTTTGGATAAAGAAAATTCATTAAATATTGGGTTTTTGATAACATTATTTCTTTTTGTTCTTCAATATTCGCCCAGTCGGAAATTCTATTGTATTCAAGTAATTCAATTTTTGAATTAGAAATAGCTTTCCAAGAACTTATTCTAATTTTAGGTATTTGAATTCCGTTGACTTTCATCATTACATCGAATATAGAAATTTTATCATTGTTTTTGTAAAAATCTAAGGTGTCGATAAGTGTTTTTTGTTGTGGTATTTTTTCCTTTATATCTTGATTGCTCTCTTTCAATTCTTTTTTCATTGAAGAAAGTATTTGATTTATATATTTTTCGTCTTTTTTGTTTTCATTCCAGTTGTTAATATACAGAGCTACTAGAATACCAATTATTATTGGAACTATCTCCTTAAAAAATGCTTTGATATATTTCTTCATTAAATCTGTATGTTTTTTTAGCTTGTTGCTAACGTGTTCGTGTATGGTTTGTTGCGGGATTTCAGCCGAAGCGCTTTGCGCTTGGATGAGACAGGCTATGGCCTGGCGAAAATTCCGTTGGACAAAAAGCGCAAGGTTGAATTGTACTAATTGTTCCGATTAGTTAAAGATAACAATTTGTGAGAAAATTTCCTCTTCTTATGCACTTGCGCAGCAATGAATTATACACGGTGTTAGCCAAAGTAATTAATCATTCTTAATATTATCTTTAAGTTGAATTATTTTTAGAATTTCATCAGATATCAATTTTGATTCGCTTTTTAACATCATATGACCACTTTTTTCAGCAATAATCCTTTTACCTTTTGAAGATAATTTGGAAATTTCAATTTGTAAACTATCCCAATACTCTTGAGCTTCTTTTTGAATCTGCACCCCAGCATTTGGAGCAAAATTCTTTCCATTCTGACCTGCTGATATTATTGTGAGAGGAATTTCCCACTGTGTATTAGGAATATTTAAATTGGATGATTCTTCCTTCATTTCATTATCTAAAAATTCCAGTTCATCATAAAATCCTCCAGATTTTATGCTTTTATAAATTAGTTGATCTCGATCTCCAATATAAAGTCTGAAAAGCCCTGTTTCATTCATGAGTTTTAAAAGCCAATTAGGTGGAAGTGTCGGCCCCATGTACTTTCTTAAATTTTCGGGTACTCTAATATCTTGTTCTGGATGTGAGGGATCAATAAAAACTACACCTAAAATATCATCTTGATTTTTTTCAATAAATGGTCTAAGGAATATGCCTGCAGCTGAATGACCCACAATAACATATGGCTTTTTAAAACCACCATTGTTTAAAAGAGTTTCTAAATCTGTACTGATGTTTTTAGGATTCTTTTCTAACAACCCACGCTCGCTCCATAATAGACCAGCTCGGTCATATGTTAGTGTTGTGGTATGTTTCGAAATATTTGCTACAATACTTTCCCATATTCTATGATCAGCAGGAGATCCAGCTTCAAAAATTACTGTCAGATCACCTTTTCCCTCCTTTTCAAAATATAATTTGTGACCACCAACGTCAAGAAAGTTACCAGTTCTTTCTTCTAGAAAATGTTTTGAACCGTTTCTTGCAATATTTTCATATATGATTCCAATTACTAAGAGCACGCTTAACACAATAAGTATTCCTTTAGTTAATAGAATTAAAATTCTTTTAATTTTTTTCATGAAGTTTATTTTGGCTAACGTGATTGTGTATGGTTAGTTGCGTGTTTTAAGCACTAAAGTTAGCAAATAAATCACAGATAGAAAGTCCGCGAGGACTTTCGTAAATTGGCTAAAACCAAGCAATTAATTATACACGGTGTTACAGCACGTATTTATTTCAGAGTTTCTTTATTTCCATTATCGTCGATTATATATTGAACTCCATTTTCAATTAATAAACCTTTGGTAAATCCGCTATTTTTTTCAATTCCGTGTTTCAAGTCAATTCGTATTACTTTACCATTAAAGTCTGTAGAAATATTCCGGACAACTGTGTGTCCGACAACAATATTTTTTACATTATAATATTCCAAGACTTTATTTAAATCAGTTTCATTAATTTTTTCGTAATATTTATAGTCGGTTACTAATCCTCGATACCAAATTGGGCTAATCCGTCCGACTAAGAAATTAGCAATTTTATCATCTTTTGGATTTCTGTATAAATCTTTATCCCAGTTTTTTCTTGTTATGCTATTTATCTTATCCAAATCAATTTTATAGTCCAATAATTCTGGATGTAAACCAGCGTGAACAAAAATATAATCTCCAATCTTTTTGATTACGTTTTTCGTTCTTAACCAATTGCCAAGTTCAGTGTTATCGGAAAACATAAATTGTATGGCTTTTTCCCATTCTTCTTTTTTGCTTATTTCTTGGGCAACTTTTATGTACTTTTCTTGATTGTATCCGCCATTCCCTTGAAAGTTCATTATTTCGTGATTTCCTAAAATAAAATGTACTTTTCCACCTTTCTTTTCGGCTTGTTCTTCCAATTTATAAATCAACCATAAAACTTGCGTTACGTTATTTCCTCTATCAACAAAATCTCCAACTAAAACGAGATGTCCATTTCCAAAAGTCCAATTAAAATTGGAATCTACAACTCCATTGTTTTTTAAAAAACTCGAAAAAGCATTGAAATTGCCTTCTATATCAGATATAGCAATAAGTTTCTCAGGCATTTTATATTCAGATTTTTCTATTGAGTGCCCATCTCTTTTTTTGAAATAGAACTTATCGGAATCTTTATTATTTACCTTTACTTGTATAGAATCCTCATTAGAAATATTCATTTCTAAGAGTTTATTTTCTGAATTCACATTATAGATTTTTTCAGAAATCAGATACGGTCCATCAATTCCATCATATTCAGTTTTTGGATAGTAATTGAACTTTAATCCAAAATCGGTATCGTCAAATAATGCTGTCCAACCGCTCCAAACAAACAATCTTTTACCTGTACCTTCCATTTTACCTTCTACAGGTGACCAAAGCATAATTAAAAAAAAGACTCCAATTACAATTGAAATCCATTTGAATATTTTCTTTAATCTCGATGTTTTTCTCATATGTGCTGTAACGTGTTTGTATAAGATTTTTTGCGTGTTTAAGTACCTAATTTAGTAAATATAGACCAAACTGAAAATCCGCGAAGGTTTTCAGAAGTAGGCGAGAACGAGCAATTACTTATAGCCGTTGTTCTACGCAGTTTTTTATTTAACCATTTTATTAATTAATTCAGTTCCCTTTTCAAGCACTTCGTCCTTTTTGATTGTTGACTGTTTCACATAGTTTGTTGGAACATATAATTCGCGTGGATTTCCATTAATATGATATAATTTCTGCAAAATCAATTTGTAACCAAAACCTTGATTTTCAAATCGAAAATCAAAGTCAGAACCAGCCAGTCTTTTCATTTCTGTACCCACTATTTCAGCTCTTTCCATTGCATCAAAGCCTATAGCTATACCTTCACCCATACTACCAGTCCATCGTCCAACAAGAATAATGACAGGTTTTTGGTATTGATTACCTCTTGGGCTAACATGTTCAAACCAACTCCTTACTATTTTAGGTTGATTATCGTAAGACTCGACATACATATGTTTTTGATAAGGAAGTTCTTTGTCGGTAAACCTTCCCATAATTCCTTTTCCTACATATGTATTACCTCCATTGTTGGTATTTCGTAAATCTATAATTAATCCTTTTGTGTAAAATAAGCTGTCTAAAGTCTTATCAAATTCGCTTATAAGTTGGTTATTTCCTAATGAGTTATTAATACGAATTATACCAATTCCATTTTCAATTCTATAACTTAAAAGTTCACTCTCTTTCTTGAAGTTCAATTTATCTAAGTCTAATTGAACATTCTGACCATCTTCCACTTTTAAGCTTAATAGTCTTGGTTCACTATACTTTCCTGAAACAATTTTGTTAGCTATCCAATTTCTAACTTCTGGCAAAGTTTTGTCATTACAAATTGAAGGGAAATCATCAATTTTCTTAATGAAATCTACTCCGTTAAATTTCAATATTTCAGCGCCAAGAATATTTTCGTCTAAATTATCTATTTGGGTTTGCCATACATTTTTGATGAATGCCTTTCCGTTTTTAAGTTCAATATATATTGGTGCTGATAAGCGATATGATTCTCTAATATTTGTGCTCAGAGATATGTGACTGTCATAAAATTCATTTAGCAAGTATTCAAAGAAAAGTATTACATCCGCTTGATTTTTGAGAGTATCAATTTTGGCTACATATTTTTCCTCGATACAATTCATATTTAACTCCTTATCGTCTAAATAGACATACAAATTCTTGATATTTTCAATAATTTGATTAAAGTCTTCTCGAACTTTGGTTCTATCGATATTGCTTTCTTGTGAGCTGGCAGAAGAAAAATTAAATAGAACAGTAAGTATTATAATTATTTGTCTCATTAATTTTTGATTGATGTTTCAAATTGCGTAGAACGTTGTTGTATAAGATTAGTTGTGTGGTTTAAGCACTAAAGTTAGCAAATAAATCATAGATAGAAAGTCTGCAAGGACTTTCGTAAATAGGCTAGAACTAGCAATTAATTTTATACGGTGTTGTACCTCGTTATTTTATTCGATTATATTTTTTCATTACTTCAATCAGCTTATTATGTGGTAAAGCATAAACTTTATTTCCGTTAATTCCTTCCATTGTTTCAGCAGAAACCATTGCGTTTATGATTGCTTCTTCAACTGCCTGAATTGTTGCTTCAAAAATATCATTCATCCAATCGTTAGATACTGTTTCAACGGTAGTTTTTCCTTCTCTAATGTATGCATCCTGGTTTGCAGTAGAAAAAGCGATAAAAATGTCTCCAGAACCATTTGCTCCAATTCCTCCTAATTTTCCGATCCCGATTGGTACTCGCTGAGAAATTCTTTTTAACTGATAAGGAAGTAACGGTACATCAGTTGCAACAACTACAATTATAGAACCATCCCCATTTTTTCTTCTTGATTTTGGTGGTGCTTTATACTCAACATTTAAAGTATCTTTTAATTCCTCTCCAACTGGAACACCGTCTATTCTGAATCTCTTTTTATTTCCATAATTTGACTGTACTAAAACTCCAACTGTATAAGTTGTGTCTGGAAATTTTAAAACTCTTGAGGAAGTTCCAATACCGCCTTTAAAACCAAAAGACATCATTCCAGTTCCGCCACCAACATTTCCTTCTTCAACTTCTTTGGTAGTGGTATTTTCAATTGCTTCTAAAACATTTTTTTCTTGTACTTGAAATCCATAAATATCATTCAAAAATCCGTCATAAGTTTCGGCAACAACTGGAAATGCCCACCACCAATCTTCATTGCTCCAAGATGTATCCACCATCCATTTTAAAGTTGCTTGCCTTACGGTTCCTACGCTAAATGTATTAGTCAGCATTATTGGTGTTTCTAAAAAACCTGATTCAGTAATCCAAGTTGTTCCAGTCATTTCTCCGTTTCCATTTAGACTATACCAATTTGCATACAAGGGTTTTTTCTTTTTTCCACTTGGAAATATTGCAGTTACACCAGTTCGAATTGGTCCTTTTCCTAATTTATTTTTTCCATTACCTGAAATAATAGTAGAATGACCAACAGAAACACCTTTAACATCTGTTATTGCATTATATTTTCCAGTACTTCCCTCAAACCGAATTCCTAAATCTCTTGCTCTTGGCTTTTGCGCATAAATTGAGACTGATAGAGTTAGAATTATTATGATTATGGTGTTTTTCACAATTTTGGTTTTAATGAGGTACAACGTTGTTGTATATGGTTTGTTGCGTGTTTCAAGCAACTAATTTAGTAAATAATTACCGACCAAGAAAGTCCGCGAGGACTTTCGTAAGTAGGCAAGAAGCTAGCAATGAATTATATACTTTGTTGGCAAACGTTAATTTTGTTCAATTCCATTTTCGTCATAATATTTCCAACTATTCATGTTTACACCATAGTCATCTTCAAAGTACTCGACTGATAACAACTGCCCATTTGAATGAAATTCTCTAATTTTACCATGTTTACGCCCATTCTTATAGTTAAAAATAAATTCTAATTGACCACTTTTTTCATAGTATCTGCACTCTCCATGTTTCTTTCCATTTTCGTACATCTCAACTGAATATAATTGACCATTTTTAAAATAATTTTTCCATTCACCTGTATCATTACCGTCTTTATAACTTCCAATCTCCTTT
>Ga0209304_1001492_pt1 | contig 14106 bp, 9 predicted proteins | sample COGITO_mtgs_1004_4_FD_184789 | JGI IMG/M metagenome (GOLD analysis project Ga0209304, IMG submission 184789) | Pelagic marine microbial communities from North Sea - COGITO_mtgs_100423 (SPAdes) (version 2) | ecosystem: Environmental > Aquatic > Marine > Epipelagic ...
GGATCTTTCCAATATTCTGGAATCTATGACGATGGGATTTATGCCGATTCTGAACCTGCAGAACAAGTACAGGAGACTGTTGACAATACGTCTACTTCATCTGATTACTATAAAAATTATTTCAAAGAAAAATCGCTTCAACTTGAGGACGAAAACACTGTTTTTACGGATGTTGATTCCTATGGAGGAGCATATGAGGACGACTCTGTAGAAGTGGATAATTACGCGGGTTGGGGAGAAAACAACAGCAGCGAAGTGATTATCAATGTTTACGACAACGGCCCTTATTATGGCAATGGATGGGGCTACAATTATCGCAACAACTGGGGATGGAATCTCGGTTGGAACAATTGGGGCTACAGCTTTTGGCATCCAAACTATTACAATTCATGGTACAACCCTTATTGTTACTACGGGTGTAACAACTACGGATACAACAATTATGGTTATAACAACTACGGCTACAATAATTATAGAGGACGTTCTTATTCATACATTAACGGACAAAGAAGGGGAAGATATAGAAACTCAAGTTTGAGCAGTCGAAGTATTTTAAGTGCTACAACTCGAAGCGCAGCCGTTACACGTGCCAACACACGATCTGCCACTCGAAGCAGAGTTAATTCTCGCTCAAATACAAGAACCACAACGCGAAGTAGAGCGACTACACGTCCAAACACACGATCGATTACAAGAACTAGAACAACCACGCGACCAACCACAAAATCGACGCGAAGCAATTCAACAACACGACCTACAACACGTCCTACGAATCGTACAACACGCCCTAATACAACAAGATCAACGCGCTCTTCGACACGTACGAGCACACCCTCGACAACAAGATCAAGATCAAGCTCCACAACACGAAGCAGCAGAAGTAGCGGCGGCAGTAGCAGCTCTACACGAAGAAGAAATAATTAGGCATAAAAAACACACAGATGAAAAATTTAATTTTAACTCTAATGGGGGTTGCCTCCATGGTAAATTCCTATGGCCAAGACCTAACAGATGCTTTAAGATATTCAACTGGAACTACAGAAGGGACGGCACGATTTAAATCTATGAGCGGGGCTTTTGGAGCGCTTGGTGGCGACATGTCTGCAGTGAGTATGAATCCCGCAGGATCCGCCATTTTTAATTTGAGCCATGGTTCCTTAACGCTTTCAAGTCTTAAGGTTTCAAATGATGTAGCTTATGGATCTAATACACAAGCTTTAAAAGACAACTCTTTTGATATGAATCAAATTGGGGCGGCGTTTGTTTTTAACAATAGAAACACTGAATCAACATGGAATAAATTTGTGGTCAGTCTTTTTTACGAACAACTTCAAAATTATGACAACCAATTTTCAGCAGCAGGTACAACGCAGAACAGTATTGGAAGTTATTTTACCGATTATGCAAACGGGCTCCGACTTGATGAGATTACGGCACTGCCAGGAGAGAATATTTCTCAGGCTTACAGCGGAATAGGGTCAGAATTCGGAAGCAGCTATCAACAAGCCTATTTAGGTTATGAAAGTTTTATTTTAGAACCCGCCGATGATACCGACAATGAAAATACCGCCTACGCCTCTAATATAGCTGCTGGCGATTTCTATCAAAAATACAGCTACGCTTCCACGGGGTACAATGGTAAATTTTCTGCAAACCTTGGGTTTCAATATGATAAAAACATCTATTTTGGAATCAACCTAAACTCTCATTTTCTTAACTACGAAAGAAGTACTTTATTCTATGAAGACAACACCAATACGGGTTCTACAATAAATGAAGTCCATTTTGAAAACACCCTTTTAACAACAGGTGAAGGTTTTTCGTTACAACTTGGTAGCATTGTTAAAGTGAACGATTTTATAAGATTAGGGCTCACATACGACAGTCCAACTTGGATGCGATTAAGAGAAGAAACGACACAGTATCTCTATACATTTGAAGACGCCACAAGTCTTGAAGCGGAAGTTGATCCCGCCGTTATTAATGTGTTTCCAGAATATCATTTACGAACACCGGCACAAATCACCGGAAGTGCTGCTTTTATTATTGGGGATACGGGACTGATCAGTATTGATTACTCTAGAAAAGACTACAGCACTACTGAGTTCAGATCGAATAGTGGAGGTAATTTTTCACAGCAAAATTCTGTGATTAGCAATACCTTAAAAGCGGCGAATACCGTACGTATTGGTGGCGAACTAAGACATAAGAAATTTAGTTACCGAGGCGGTTATAAAATGGAACAAAGCCCTTATAAAGACACTGCTGCTTATGGCGATCTTAAAGGATTCTCGCTTGGATTGGGATATGATTTTGGGGGCTCTCGATTGGATTTAGCTTATGAAAATTCTAAACGCAAAATGGACCACCGATTCTTTAATGCAGGTAATTTAGACACAGCTAGAATAAATACAACAAACTCTAATGTGTCTCTTACATTAAGTATGAGTTTATAGGAATATACTAAACTATTAAAACAAGAAAGCCTGTAACTTAGTTACGGGCTTTCTTATTTGTATTCAAAACGTATGCGTTATCTTTTCAGTGTAAAATGCGCATTTAACAGCGTCGGTTCTCCTGTGACGAGCTGGTTATAACTCAATACAAACCAGTAATCACTTGAAGGAAGTAAGGCTCCATTATAAGTACCATCCCAACCATCTCCACTGGACGGACGAATTTCTTTTAGCAGCTTACCATATCGATCAAATATTTGAATTTTCGAATTGAATTGGTCTGAAACACCAACGATGTTCCATGTGTCGTGGTATCCATCTCCATTTGGCGTGAAGTATTTTGGATAGTCAATGACATAAACTATTGCTTGTCCTACTCCACACCCATTTAAATCCCGCACATTCACAATACGTTCTCCTGGGTTTACTCCTACAAATAAGCCTATATCTTGCCATGGACCTTGATCGATGTTGTATTCGTAATCGCCTAGACCCGTAGCGGTCGCTTGGATAATATGTGTATTTGCAAACGCTTGTGTGGTTACCACTGCGGTTACGGTTGGTGGTGAGCTTTCGATCACTGTGAATACTTCGATTGGAGCTGCACATTGAGTGGCTAGAAGCGCATCAAAAACTTCTAAAGTATAAACCCCTCCTTGAGTTGGAACATAGCTGGATGCGGTTTCAACAATGGTTCCATAGTCATCTCTCCAAATAAAGATAAATTCCAAATCCGATAATCCTGTCTCAATTTCTAAAGGTCCTAAAACCTCCGTGCCATTGGTATCCACACACAATACATACTCATCCTCTATATCTACAAAAGGTAACGGATTCACCATTAAAATTAAAGGCGCTGTTTCGTAACATACGGAGCTATCAACCAAAGTCCCCGTCTGATCTATTACTTGGGTATTATTATCAACTCGTGCAAAAATTACCTGTGGGTTTACCGCATTCTGATAGATGCTTGGTAATTCAAATTGGTCCTGATCGGCATCTATCTGACTTGCAAAATAACGAACTAAGTAATTTGAAGGGTCTTGACCGTTTAATACCTCTGTGTCTTGTGTGGTTAAATCAAACAGCACACTGTCATTTGTTGGATCATTATCCGTTTCTACATTGTCATCACACAGTGCATAAGGTTCTGCAGGAGAAGTCGCTTGAGCGGCTTCGAGAACTTCTACATCAAATTCTACTGTTGTGTTTTGACAGCCCGTAATTGAATTGGTTACATTCACATAAAGGGTCTGAGGATTGCTGGTGTTCATATAAGGACTTACCAAGGAATTAACCCCAGAGATCGCATCAGTGGACGTTTCATGGTAAGTAACTAAATAGATAGATGAACTCTGAGCCCCTCGAATCAAATCACTTTGAACCTCTAAATCAAACGCATATATTTCGTCTGTGTTGAGCTCGCAAGCAATTAAGGTGGGAACGGGAGTTGCCTCTGGTAATGTATTTACAATCACATCAAAATTCACAATAGCGAAACAGCCTGTTGTATCATTTGTTACACGCACATATAGTGTCTGAAGAGGAATGTCCGTATTCGTATAGTTGGTTGGGTATGCAATCGCATTGATGCCCTGCTCGGCTTCTGTCAGTATTTCATGATAGGTTGGTGTAACACCTAACTCACCGTTGAGAATGAATGTTTCATTGGTGGTTAAATCAAAAACTCCCTGACCATTTCCACTTCCATTATCATCACATGCTTCTAAATTAGCAGGCGTATTTGGAATTGGAATTGGCAACACTTCAAGGTTTAAGGTTGTAAAATCATAACAGCCAGTGGCTGGGTTTGATACACGGACAAAAACCGTTTGAGGGTTGCTAATGTTTGTATAAGGACTCACAAGAGTGTAATCATTTGCTTCCGCATCTAACTGGGTCAAGTGGTAACTTACATCCAGTCCGGTTTGTCCATTAAGGATCTGATTTTCTCTGTCTTCTAATGTAAAGGCTTCTTGTTCATTTCCGGGTGCATTGTCATCACATAACAGTAACGGATTGGGAGCCACCAATACTGGAAGTGGGTTGACAATCAATTCTAAACTTGTGATCTTTTCACAGCCTGTAGCGTTGTAGGCAACCCGAATCCAAACTGTTTGAGGGTTGACTAGATTTGTATAGTCTGTTGGAAGTGGTATCTCATTTGTTTCATTTTCAGCATCCACTTGTGTTTCATAATAACTAATATTTACCTCTAGTGGTGGAACGCCATTTAAAAACTCGGCTTCCTTCGATGTTAAATTAAACTGTGCGAATTCATCTGTATCATCATCACAAACCTCTAAAGGAGTCGGATCAACTAATTGAGGGGTTGGGTTTACGACCAATACCAATTCTACAATGGTGGCACAAAGTGTGGATATTGTTGGGTTTTCTACACGTGCAAAAACCGTTTGTGTGTTGATGTCTATATTAACATAAGGACTTGCTAAAGGATTGACTTCATTTTCAGCATCCGACAACGTCTCGTGATAACTGATTGTTACGCCTGCAACACCGCCTGAAATATCAAGGTCTCTATCTGTTAATGTGAAGACACCAAAACCATCACTGTCTGGATCACAATTGGTCAATTCTGGAGGCGTGTTTGCAAGAGGAGCTGGTGCGACATTCAAGTCCAAAGCGACTGTAGTATAGCAACCTGTATTTACATCCTGTCCTCGTGCAATCACAGTTTGAGGGTTGCTAATGTTTGTATATGGAATTGCCAACGGATTGGTTTCCGAATCTGCATCTGTCTGTGTTAAATAATAACTGATTGTATAATTTACATTTCCACCTTGAATTTCTCCATCTTTTTCTGTTAAATCTATCTGAGTAAGTCCATCAGGAGTTCCATCATCACAAATTTCTAGTTCTGTTGGAACAATCAATTGAGGCAACGGATTTACGATAAGTATAAAACTTCCCGTCGCACGACAACCCGTGGTTAAATCTGTGAGTGCTACATAAAGTGTTTCTGGGTTTGAAGTATTCTGGTAAAAATCCGTCAAAACATATTGGTCATTGGTGGCGTCAGACTGTGTTTCGTAATAACTTACGCTTACATTTTGACCATTGATGATCTCTAGATCCTTGCTACTTAAATCAAATAATTCTTGTAAATCGCCCGCATTCGTGTCATCACACAATTCAAAATCTATAATGGCAGGAATGACTGGTAAAGGGTCTACTAACAATCCTAAAGTGGTAGTGTCGTGACAGCCTGTATCGGTGTTTTCTAAACGAATGTAAAGTGTTTGTGCATCTGCTATAATACTTATATAAGGACTTGTTACAGGAGATGTATTTGTGTCTGCATCCGATTGAGTTTCGTGGTAACTCACAACCATTCCAACTTGAGATCCTATAACGGTCAAATCAATGCCTGTAAAATTAAAACTCGCTAAGCCATCATAGTCGTCATCACAAACAGTTTGCGTTGATACTGCATTGGCAATGGGTAGTGGGTCAACGCGCAGCTCTAAAGGCATAGTACTAAAACATGTTGATGACGTATTTTCTAAGCGTATGAAAATCGTTTGGGAATCTGCTGTGGTATTTGTGTAAGGACTCGTCAATGGAGACTCATTCAGTTCTGCTTTTGCTAAAGTTGCATGATAACTTACAGTGATTCCTGTTTGTCCTCCTAATGCTTCAGCATCCATAGAGGTGAGCATAAACGCTCCAGCTCCATCGGTATCATCATCACAAGTGGGTAAAATAGACATTGCGATTGTGGATGGCAATGAGTTCACAATGACATCAAACTGCGTTGTTTCATAACACGACTCTAAGCCAATTTCTTCAACTCGCACATAAATTGTTTGTTGATTTGCGGTTGTATTTGCAAAAGGGCTTGTTAATAAATTTATATTTGAATCTGTATCGGCTGGTGTTTCATGATAGGTAACTCTAAAATCTGAAGGGATTTGAGACCCTAAAACGATGGCTGTTTGAGCTTCTAAATCAAAAGTCATCACGCCATCTGAGTCGTCATCGCAAGTTTCAAGGTTTGTAAGTGCAGAAGCAGTCGCTTTGTGATTCACCACCAAATTGAATACAGGATTTGGAGACACAATATAACAGCCTGCTCCCCCATTTGCTTCTATACGAACATAGATAGGTTCTGGTGAAGAATCATTAATATGTGGACTCGACAAATTATTGGTTCCTGCATCGGCATCCGCAAAACTTGTGTAATAGGTGACCGTATAACTTCCAGGAGCTTGCGTACCTAAAATATCGAGGGTTTTACTTGATAAATCAAATGATTCCGAGCCATCATTGCTAATATCATCACAAACTATCATATCAATTACCGAAGTAATTACTGGTTGATCAAGAAGGTTCAGCGTAAACGAAACGGTCTCATAACACTCTGTTGTTTGATGTTCAAAACGGACATAAATAATTTGACCATCTGTCCCTGAAAAAGCGGCTGCATCAGTTGCTGAAATTGCACTGGAACCCGAATCCGCCTGTGCTTGAGTTCTGTGGTATGTTAAAACAAAATCCGCAGGGCTTGGGGTGGGGCCATACATTATAGCATCATTTCCCGTTAAATCAAAAACACTGGACGTCGCCCCTGTATTACATACAAATAAATCAATGGGAGCCGCATAGATCAATTCTGGTGCAACATCAATACAAACTTCTGTTGAATATTCACATCCAAAGTCATCCGTGGCACGATACGTATAACAATACTGACCTTCTGATGGAGGCTGTACTGTAATTACATTCCCATCTGTACTAATTATAGTACTATCTGCATCCCATTCTTCAGAAATAATTATTGGTGTAAAAGAAAGATCTGGAGGTTGGATTGTAGGGTCAAAATTTAAAACCCATGCAAATATATACCCATTATCTGCACCAATATTATCTGTAATTCGAATGGTCCAACTTCCGTTTAGGGAAGAACCAATAAGACCGTTTAGAGAGTTTACAGATGCGTAAGTCCCTGCTGGCACAAATGAATCCGTATACGTACCTGGGCCATCACCACTCACAAACGTCTCATTTGGTTGTATACCACCTACTAAAGTAGGGTTTGTTGTACCTGGCACAAAGCAATACTGAAAACCTACACCTTCGGTCAAATTATTACTTTCTCCATCAACACCCCCTGTAGCCCAAGGGATTCCTAAATTTGCAGACCCACCTCCTTGATCGTGAAGTCGCACAAGCTCCCCTGTTGGTGAAATGATTTCTATATCTAAATCGCCTAAATAGGAGTGCTCCATGACTAAGCAAATTTCAAGTAACTGAGCAATATCATCTAAAGTTTGGTCCGATTCAAAACAATCTACAATAATAGATGTTTCATAAACCTGTCCACTTCCATCCGGTAAAAAGGTGACATCACTCTCTGGCGGTGTACATTCATTTAGAAACGGCACAACCGTTGCAACGCCATTAATGGTGGTGGATTCTCCAAAACAGAGGGCTGAATCTGCTGCTGCATTTCCAGTTCCCGTGAAATCCGTAGGCAATGCCACTTGAATCACTTGGTTTATTAAATTTGTATTCTTACACCCATCTGGATCCACACTTGTATTGGTATCCGTAATGTTTAGGTTTACTAAATATACGCCAGGAGTATCATAAGAAAATACCGCCGTTTGACCAGCTTGAGTTGTGCCATCCCCAAGATCCCATTCGTAAGTTGCTCCAGCACCACTCGTACTAAACTGCCCACTCCCTGTTAAGGTAATATCCTCAAATGGACATACACGTATATAGCCATCCTCATTGGATGACGGACTTGCAGAGTCCAGTACAGAAACAATGGTCTGACAGGGCTCAAAACATGAAATATCCGCTACCCAGCCAGGATCATTCACACCACCACTAGACGTAAACACTATAGTGATACAACCTGAGGGGTTGTCTTGCGTGGCAGACACAAAACCAGGACTATTTGCCGATGCAGTACCTGAGAAATCTCCAAAAGAGGTCGCCGGATCCGTTGCATTGTCTGCATTGTAAATTGTCATAACATCTGCTCCAGCTTGGGTTGCAAACGCTGAAAATTGTAACTGCACCAATTGTCCTGCGTTCTCTGGACAAATTGTGTAGGTAAAGGATTCATTCGCGGAATAAGGACCACTGTCTCCCCCTGTATCTACAAAAACCCCTGTACAAGTATTGATGGTCACTCCATCTTCAATAACAAACACTTGTGCCGTTAATGAAACTGAAAAAAGTATGCTAAGAAGTAAAACTAATTTTTTCATCTCTTATCTGTTGTTAGAATGTTGTGACTTAACTATTATGAAGTAATCTGTCCCATCGACTCGATACATATGTTCGCCTCGACTGTAAAAGGAAAATGCGTACTTAAGAGGGTTAAATTCTTGAGGGTTAAAAACGGAATCTCTTTGAAGCGTTGAAACAAAAGCATCAAAAAGAGGCACTTCCGATAATAAGGTGCATTTTTTTTGATCTTTTGGCTTTGATCTGTTTTCAATTACAATTCGATTCCGAAGTAAATTCTTCATCGCAAGAACTCGGTTTGGACGGCTTAAAATTTCTTTATCTAAAGAGGCTCCATACACCTCATTTAACTGAGATAGTTCAGTTACTGAAAAAGGAGCGTTTACATTAGTGTTATACTGAATAACCTCAAGAGGCAAATAAAGACGCGTTGAGTTTTGAGAATTGCAATTGTAGCTAAAAAGCCCAATAAAAAAAATATGTAAAATATATGTTTTCATCCTGTGTATAAAAGAGTTAGTATTCAATTTTATAAAAATAATAACTGCTTCTTTTAAAAAGCAGGACTAGTAGGATAGTTGTCTAAGATTTAAGGAGAAAGCTTAGACGTAAAGTTACTAAAAAATTTAAAGGAATTAGTGAAAAAAAGGAATTATTAATCTAAAAAAAAAAGTATCCAACAGTGAAATTAAGTATCTTTGTACTTACAAAACATTGAAAACTTTATTACGGATATTAGAATGGGACTGAAAAATAATACTGAAAAATTTGACACGATTGGCGACAATCATATAGGGACTTCAACTGAAACTCCTATGCGATCTGATGCTTTTAAATTAAGCTCCGACGAGAAAATTGACATCATAAAGGATGATGTTCAGCACATTATGGAAACTCTTGGTTTAGACTTGAGTGACGACAGTTTAAAAGGGACTCCTAATCGCGTTGCAAAAATGTTTGTCAATGAGATTTTTGGAGGGCTAGACCCCACTAAAAAACCAAAAGCTTCGACCTTTGACAACAAGTATCAGTATGGTGAAATGTTGGTTGAAAAAAACATCACACTCTACTCTACTTGTGAGCATCATTTCCTCCCAATTGTAGGGAGAGCGCATGTAGCCTATATTTCAAACGGGACGGTAGTAGGACTTTCAAAAATGAATCGTATTGTGGATCATTTTTCAAAACGCCCACAAGTTCAAGAGCGTTTGACTATACAAATTGTTGAAGAATTACAGAAAGTATTAAACACAAAAGACGTAGCTTGCGTCATTGATGCCAAGCATTTATGTGTGAATTCTCGTGGCATAAGAGACATCGAAAGTAGTACCGTAACAAGTGAATTTGGTGGCAAATTCAAAGAAAAAGATACCAAAAGAGAATTCCTAGACTACATACAATTAGAGACTAAATTTTAATTCTATAAACTATGGGCAAACACAGCACAAATACCCTCCATATTTACAACTCACTTTCAGGAAAAAAAGAAATTTTTAATCCTATTAATGAAGGTGCCATTGGAATGTATGTTTGCGGTCCAACAGTGTATAGCAATGTGCATTTAGGAAATGTCCGAACGTTCATGTCGTTTGATATGATTTTTAGATATTTCAAACACCTCGATTATAAAGTACGTTATGTCCGTAATATTACAGATGCGGGTCATTTAGAAAATGATGCCGATCAAGGAGAAGATCGCATTGCAAAAAAAGCGCGTCTCGAGCAAATTGAACCCATGGAAGTGGTGCAGCGCTACACGGTTGATTTTCATAACATCCTAAATACGTTTAATTTTTTACCTCCAAGTATTGAACCTACGGCGACGGGACACATCGTAGAACAAATAGAAATCATCAAATCAATTCTAGAGAAAGGCTTTGCTTATGAAGCAAATGGCTCTATTTATTTTGATGTTTTAAAATATAATGAATCCCATCATTACGGGATTTTAAGTGGTCGGAATATCGAAGATATGATTCATAACACCAGAGTGCTTGAAGGACAAACGGATAAAAAAAATCCACAAGATTTTGCACTTTGGAAAAAAGCAGAACCCAAACACATCATGCGTTGGCCTTCGCCTTGGAGCGATGGTTTTCCGGGGTGGCACTTGGAATGTACTGCGATGAGCACCAAATATCTAGGCGAGCGTTTTGACATTCATGGGGGTGGAATGGATTTGAAATTTCCGCACCACGAGTGTGAAATTGCACAAGCCAAAGCTTGGCACAGCCACACACCTGTCAACTATTGGATGCATGCAAATATGCTGACACTCAACGGGCAAAAAATGGCGAAATCAACGGGTAACAATATTTTACCTAGCGAAATTTTGACAGGAGAGACCTCTAAATTAACCAAAGGATTCTCTGCATCAGTGGTTCGATTTTTTATGATGCAAGCGCACTACCGTAGTATTTTAGATTTCAGTAACGATGCGTTGTTAGCTTCTGAAAAAGGGTATATGAAACTCATGGAAGCCGTCTCTACATTGGACAAACTTGAAGCTACTTCAGACGCCAATGAATTTGACATTTCAGCATGGAAGTCCAATTGTTACACGGCAATGAATGATGATTTTAACACCCCTATTCTGATTGCAGAATTGTTCAGTGCTGTGAAATACATCAACCAAATTAAAGACAGAAAAGCCACTGTTAGCTCTGAGAATTTAGCCTTGCTAACAGAAGTAATGCATCAATTTGTGTTTGACATTCTAGGTCTTAAAAATACTACATCTAACAACCAAGATCAAAAACTTGGAGATACGGTTGAACTTCTCATCAGAATGCGAAACGATGCGAGAGCCCAAAAAGATTTTGCACTTTCGGATAAAATAAGAGACGAGTTACTGGCCATCGGAATACAACTGAAAGATGGCAAAGACGGCACTACATTCATCTTAGATTAATACTCATGAAAACTATTTTGATTGCGCCTTTTTTGTTTTTAATCAAGCTGTATCAAAATTTCATTTCACCTTTAACACCTTCGAGTTGTCGGTTTCAACCCACTTGCTCACAATACACCAAAGAAGCTTTGCAGTCTCACGGATTATTTAAAGGAGGATTCCTGAGCGTGAAACGCATTTTAAGCTGCCACCCATGGGGCGGTTCAGGGCACGATCCTGTCCCGAAGAAGTAATACGCTTATTTATTAAAAACGCATTACCCCAAAGTTTGGTGTCAATTTTCTATATTTACATTCTAAATAAACGACTATGTATTTTTTACAGATTATATGGGATCCTACTTCTGATGGCATCGCTCTTTTTGGAGATTTTAAAATTCATTATTACAGCCTTATGTGGATGGCGGCTTTTATCGCAGGCTGGTATCTCACAAAAAAGATTTATAAAAACGAAGGTCAATCTGAAGACAAACTAGACGGACTGTTCATGTATTCTGTCTTGGGAATTATGATTGGTGCGCGTTTGGGTCATGTTATTTTTTATCAACCTGAATTATTCAAAGACGACTTTTTTAGTGTTTTTCTTCCTTTCCGTTTTAGTGGTGGATTTGAATTTACAGGGTTTAGAGGCTTGGCAAGTCATGGCGCTGCTATAGGAATGATTTTATCTATGTGGCTCTACAATAAAAAGGTGTTGAAAAAATCAGTGCTTTGGATTCTGGATCGCGTAGTCATTGCCTGTGCATTAGGAGCTGTGTTTATAAGAATCGGTAATTTCTTTAATTCTGAAATGATCGGAAAAGCTGCTGGAGAAGGTTTCCCTTTAGCGATCATTTTTAAACAACTTGATACCATTCCCAGACATCCTGGGCAATTGTACGAAGCTTTTGGCTATGTATTTGTGTTTCTTATCTTATTCTTTTTATACTGGAAAACAAAGAAAAGCACGCAAACAGGTTTTCTGTTTGGCTTGTTTTTAGTCCTCTTAATGTCAGTAAGACTTGTGGTAGAACAATTCAAAATTGCACAAATAGACAGTCGTGAGGATTGGATTTTTGGCTTGAATACCGGTCAAGTATTGAGCGTTCCTTTTGTGTTGTGTGGCTTGTATTTTATGTTTATTTATAAGCCTAAAACAACTTAGGTACAGTTGTTTTTGAAAGAATATTGAGTGGTTTTTTAGAACTAATTTTAAAAGACCATTGATCTGTTGTTTTATAACTCCTCTTCTTTACAGTGGTATTTAACGCCGCTACCAGAACCTGTTGCTAGAATCAATCCTTCTTTTACTAAGTACTGTAAATCCTTTTTTAACGTATTTCGAGAATATTGTAAGTTTTCTTCTAAGTCTTTAACTTGAATAATTCTGTGCTGCTTTATATATTCCAGTACTTCTTTTTGTCGCGCATTCAAGCTGATTTTTAAAGTATTATAAACCTCATATTTACCTTTTAATTTCTGAACAAGTGTCGTTAAACAATTTAAAAAGAAAATAACCCATTTATCTAATAGTTCTTGGTCGGTGCCTCTGTGTTTTTGGGTTTCCATAAGCGCCTTATAATACATATCTTTCCTCTCCTCTATGACGTGTTCAAAAGATACATACTCAACAAAATTATAATTCTGTTTCATCAACAAGAAAGTAGTAAGCAATCTTGACATTCGTCCATTCCCATCTTGATAAGGATGGATAGACAAGAACTCATATACAAATACAGCAGTTATTAAAACGGGATGTAAAACCTTTGTTTCTAGCTGAATGTTTGTCCAATCGATCAACTGCTGCATTTCATTAGAAGTTAAATGAGGAGCCGTTGTTTTGAATATTATTTTTTGTTTTCCATCTAGATAGTTTGCAACGACTTGGTTTGATAAATTTTTATACTGTCCTTTGTGACGCTGGTCTTTATCACTATATTTTAGAAGAATAGAATGCAATTGATGCAGGTAACGTTCTGATAAGTCAATCTCTCCATAATGCTCCAGAATGGTTTCTAGTACTTCATAATACCCAATTACTTCTTGCTCGTCACGTTTATCAAGTTTATTGATTTTAACAGATTTCAGAAGTTGTTTGACTTCCTGATCATTTAATGTTGCTCCTTCTATTCTTGTTGAAGAACCTATACTTTGAATCGTAGCAATCTCACGCAATTCTTTTAAGTATTTTGTTTCTTTTGTTTCAAATGAATCCCAATTCCCTTTAAACAAATCTATCTCGCTCAGCTTCGTTATGATTTCTTGAAACATCCTAGGGTTGAAAGCTGTTTTTTTTGATATATCCATTTTGTATCCAATTGTATCCAATTACAAATATAGATAAAATAGTTTCAAAAATATCCATTCTGTATCCAATTGTATCCAATTAGAAATTAACACATTCAAAATTAAACCAAAAAAAGCCGCTCAATGAGCGGCTTTTTTGATATATAACAAATAGTTATTAGTCTTCTTTTTTGTCTAAACGCTTCAGTGTATCGTGCATGATTGGCGTTGCAATGAATAAGGAAGAGTAGGT
>Ga0209304_1001498_pt1 | contig 14079 bp, 19 predicted proteins | sample COGITO_mtgs_1004_4_FD_184789 | JGI IMG/M metagenome (GOLD analysis project Ga0209304, IMG submission 184789) | Pelagic marine microbial communities from North Sea - COGITO_mtgs_100423 (SPAdes) (version 2) | ecosystem: Environmental > Aquatic > Marine > Epipelagic ...
GAAGCATTTGTTTCGAATGCCTCCGAAATATTGCAGCAGGCCGCTCGGGTAAGTTCTGAAGCATCGATTTGTTCGACTTGTCGAATAGACATCATATCGTATGAGGTAGATTGTTTGCGCTCTTGAACGACAAATTCATCCATAACAAGGGCTGGAGTCAACCCAATATGCAAGCTTTCTTTTGGCTTGTTTACCTTTATAGTATCGGATTTAAACCCAATAAAGGATATAATAAGATTTGATGGAAACTTTGCCGGAGGCGAAATTACAAACGCACCTGTCGTGTCGGTAGAAGTACCCGTAGATGCACCTTCCCAATATACGTTTGCACCAGGTAATCCTTTACCGTGCTCGTGCTGACCTTTTGGAAATACTTCACCTGATATTTGAGCCTTAACTACAAATGCTACAAACAAAAAAGTAAGAAGGAATACTGTTTTTTTCATGAAATTTTTTTTATGCTTTAGAAATATGGATTGGTATTCAGCTGGTTACCAATCGCTAGCATAAAAAACTTTGAAACTTCTTGTATATGGGCTGTTTATGTGGTGGTGGAAGGTTGTATTCATTAGGAATGGGCTGACTTTTTAGAGGAAGCTGTTGTAAGGAAAACTCATTGTTACCAGCTACTGCTGCAATTGAGTTAAGCTGTATTTCCGAGGCTGTATTCGCTAACTCATCGGTTTGGTAGGTAATTGAAAAGTATTCACAACAACAAGGCTTAATTCGTTCACCTTTATTATTGCCTTTGCAACAGTCAATATCATTAAAGGAGTATTCCGTATTGCCCGAATGCAAGCAAACCATTTGATGAATAGTTGCTCCGGTTGATGCCGTAAGCATAAGCGAAGCTAATAATCCAACTAATATTTGTCTCGCAATCATAAGGTTACAAAATTATAACAATATTCAAGTATTAATTGACTTTAGCTCCAATGCGCCACTTAAATTTGCATAAAATTCAATTTACCTATCTACTATGGAAGCGACAGATAAAAAAATACCCATTTCAGTTTACGCCGAAAGTACGCCTAACCCAGCAACCATGAAATTTGTTTGCAGTTTAGCATTCACAGAAGCAGGTTCGAGTGTCGAGTTTCATAATGTTGGAGAAACCTCAAAGGCTCCGTTAGCAGCTCGTTTATTCACTTTTCCTTTTGTTACGGGTGTGTTTTTCTCCAATGATTTTATTACCATAACCAAAAATGATTTAGTCGAGTGGCAAGAAGTTTTTGCTGAAGTTAGGTCATACATTCAAGATTATTTAGCTTCTGGAAACGACATTTTTACTGAGAATCCTAAAACGATTACAACTGAAAAACAAGTTGCTTTAGAAGCGAAAACTGATATTCCGAAGCCAAAATTACCTGAAACCGATACTGAAAAACGAATCGTAGAGATTTTAGACGAATATGTGCGACCAGCAGTTGAAAGTGATGGAGGAGCTATTGACTATCACTCATACGACAATAACGGAAAAGTAACCGTTATTCTTAAAGGTTCTTGCAGCGGTTGCCCTTCTTCAAGCGTTACGCTTAAAAATGGAATACAAGGTTTATTCAACCAAATGATGCCCGAAATTACCGAGGTTGTGGCTCTTGAGGCATGATAGCTTCCATTGAACATAATGGAGAAACTTTTGAGGTGGACTTGCTCGCTCCCATTGATATTTCAATTGAAATGCAACCCTCCCCCGAAAGCGTTTCCGCTTGGTATTTAGACGCTTTGACAATTGAACCTGTAAAAGGAGGTGGATTTGTTGGGGCAGTAAACCAAGGAGGATCTGTAAATTTCAGGAATATTGCCTTTAACCCCCATGGACATGGCACACATACCGAATGCCTCGGACACATAACTCCAGAGGTTTATAATGTAAATGAACACCTTAAAACCTTCTTTTTTAAAGCCGAACTTATCAGTGTATTACCTGAAAAAATTGATGGTGATGATGTTATTACAAAAAGTCAAATTGAAAAGGCGTTAATAAACAGCGTTCGTTCAAACGCAAATCCTGAGGCAATTGTAATTCGAACACTCCCAAATGATAACTCCAAAATCAACAAACACTATAGCAATACAAATCCCGCTTTTATCAGTGAAGATGCTGCCTTAACAATACGAAATCGAGGAATTAAACATTTGCTAATCGATACACCCAGCGTAGATAAGGAAAATGACGACGGAAAATTATTAGCCCACCACGCATTTTGGAATGTTCCTGCAAACCCAAGGTTTAATTGCTCAATAACAGAGCTTATTTATGTTCCTGAAGAAGTGCCTGATGGAACTTACTTACTCAACCTCTCTTTTGCAAGCTTCAATAACGACGCGAGCCCAAGTAAGCCAGTGCTTTATAGCATAAAATAGCCTGTTTTACATTCCTCACACAGTAAAACCAACAGTGGGTTTAAATTAACATTTATCGTTTAATGACTTCTTTTCTGCGACCAATAACTTGTATAAAAAGCCGCTACTTTCGAGAAAATTCATCTTATGAAAATTACTTTCTCTATCATTTTGGCTTTGTTTTTTACTTCCCAACTATCCGCACAAAGCAAAAAAGCTGAAAAAGCAAAAGGATACCTTAAAGATGGCATGATGGCATCCTCGGCAATGGATGAGGAATCGGCAATTAAGAATTACAAAAAAGCGGTAAAAACTGACCCAAGCTATAACGCGGCATGGCTGCAATTGGCGCGTTCCCTTTCAAAAACTGGCACTGAACTTAAGCTTCAAAAAGAAGCGTATCAAACTATTCTAACTACAGATTCAACTTCCAAAACTGGTCTATCGGCATACGGTGGTTTAAAAAGCATTTATCAATTTGAAGGAAAATTTGATTCGGTAGCAATTTTTTACAAAAAAATAATGTCTCATCCGGAGTTATCTGAAAGGTCAAAAGCAAAAAATGAGAAGGACAAAAAATCCATTGAATATGCAGCAGCAGCATATAAAACACCGCTTCGATTCGAGCCTTATGTAATGAACTCGAGTGTTAATGATCCTGACGCACTGCAATACTTTCCAATTCTTACTGGAGATGAAAACCAAATGGTTTTTACGAGACGTTATAAAGGTGGACAAAACGAAGACATTTATATTTCTAAAAGAACAGGTTCGTCTTGGCATGTGGCAAAAAAATTAGAAGGAGCAATAAATGGCCCAGAAGGTGAGGGAACTGCAACGATTACTGCCGATGGAAACACGCTAATTTGCAGTTATTGTGGTGATAGCCGCGAAAATATGGGTAACTGCGATTTGTATTATTCAACACTTGAGAATGGCAGTTGGAAAAAACTAAAAAACATGGGCTCAACAATAAACTCAAAACATTACGAAGCACAACCTACGCTGAGTGCTGATGGCAGGGTCCTTTTGTTTATTTCTGATCGCCCCGATGGCATTGGAGGGTTAGACATTTATAACAGTATGAAAGACAACGAAGGAAATTGGAGTGCTCCAAAAAACTTAGGAGCAATTGTAAATACTGCTGCTAATGAAGGAAGCCCCTTCCTTCATGCAAATGGTCAAACCTTATTTTTTGCCAGTAAAGGGCATATTGGCTTTGGAGGCTACGATTTATATGCTACCGATATTGAGGAAGGAAAATGGCAAACGCCACGAAATTTAGGATACCCAATCAATGATCAATTGAATCAGCTTTCTATGTGCGTTTCGCCCGATGGAAAAACGGGGTATTTTAGTAAAGAGGAATTTGATGCAACATCTATTATGGCCAATCAAAGTAGAATATGGAGTTTTAAAGTACCTCCTGAACTAAAGCTTGGGCACCGCAGCAACTATATTACTGGAAATGTGTACGACAACATTACTAAACAACCAATTGCTGCAACAATGAAATTAATCAACTTAGAAAATGCTGAAACCAAAACTATGGTTGTGTCTAGGCCCTCTGATGGAAAATACATGGTTATGCTAGCTGAAGGCTCCGATTACGCTTTTTATGCTGAAACTAGAGGGTATCTTTTTAAAAGTGTTGCCTTTGAGTACAGTGAAGCAACAAACATAGAACCCATTAAAATGGACATTTACTTGGACCCAATAATTAAAGGTGTAACGGTTCAGCTGAACAATATTTACTTCGAAACAGGTAAGTCTAAACTATTGGAAAAGTCAAAAATTGAGTTGAATAAATTGTATCAATTAATGAAAACCAATCCCAGTATGAAAATAGAACTTGGAGGACACACTGATAATGTAGGTAGTGATGAATTAAATAATGAATTATCTCTAGCTCGGGTAAATTCGGTCATCAACTATTTAAAAAGTAAAGGAATCCCTTCCAATAAACTAGTCGGAAAAGGATATGGCTCTGCAAAACCAATTGCTAGTAACGATTCAAAAGCGGGAAGAAAACAAAACCGAAGGGTAGAATTTACGGTTCTTGAAGTAAATTAAAACAAAAAACCCCCACGTTGAACGTGAGGGTTTTGCGGTGGTGCCTCCAGGACCAACTAAAACCTTATCAAAACATCTTACATCTTATTAAAAACTCTTGAAAACCCTATAAAATAAGGGTTTTTTAATTATGTATCAAAGATTTAATTAAGTAAATTCTAAACAAATAAACCCTAAAAAGCACACAAAAAAGCACACAATTTTGTATCTTTACGTCAAACAAATCAACGTTATGACTGCTATTTCACGTTCTAAAGGTACAGCACGTTTTGCATTTAGGGAATCGAATACTAAATTAGTAAAAACTAAAAAACTTCAAAGTCTTATTATCTTAAACTTTGCCTACGGCAAAGCTCGTTTTAGATATTCAACTGGTTATAAAAGTTGTTATGATGATTGGGACTTCAATAAACAACGTATTAAAAATAAAGTTGGGATACCCAATAAAGATGAAGTTAACGACCACCTTAGCGGTCTAGCTGTTTAAAAAGAAATATAATTACAGAAAAAACGGCTTTAAAAAGATACCATATAGGTTTTATGATAATTATATAGAAAATATTATTATCTATGGATTCTTCAAATAAAGTACCTACAGTTCTTTTATTTTCAGATAAATTAACTTTTTTAACAGAAGTATCTGATGGAAGTTTTCTTTGACTTATGCTTTTTTTAGTTTTTACTTTCTTAGACTCAATAATAATTTCTACTTCATCTCCAGTAATGCCTAGTCTGTCTGCTTTATTTAATATTACCTGCATCTCTTTTACAGAAATTTTTCCATCCGCTAAGGACATGTCGATTAATTTTTCTAGTTCAATATTCATAAAAGTTTAATTTAATAATTTTTTAAAAAAAGAATGTTTGTTAACATTTTCCAAACTTTCGAGTTTTTCTTTCCTTTTTTGATGCCAATATTTTTTATATGAAATTTGTTCATCTCCATTGAAAAATGATTCTTTTAAATAAGGACTTAATGAGTCACTTGTGTGAAAAAATGAAATTAGTAATTGTCTAGCTAAAACCGTATCTTTTTTTATTATACAGTCATCAATTTTTGCTTCTAAAACAATTAATAAACTGTCTTGTTTTTGATCCTCTCGTTTTTTTACGAGTATTAATTCTTGTTGTTTTATTTTCTTTTCTTCTATTTCACCTTTACTAATGTAATAACTAGCAATGTTTATAAATAAGAAAATTAAAAAAGCTCCAAATAAAATTTTGGTAAAAGCATTGTATTCTGCGTCCATAAATAAAGAACCAATGAATAATAAGAAAAGTAGTAATGTAATCCAAGCCATGATTTTAAAATTTAAATATTAATTTTTGATTTTTTTAAAAATAATTGAAATATTTTATTTGTAACTTTCATTACAATAAAAGCTGTAATTATCCACTCTATTATCATAAAAGTAGATTCAGACAGAATTATTTTGTTTGAAAACAAGCCCCATGCGTTTATCCAGCCTGATTTTTCGAAATAGTTATTTAGCATTTGAATTGTGATCAATCCTGCCATCCAACCAATACCCATTGATAGTATTTCATTAAAAAAATATTTAAAAAATTCTTTAGTTTTTTTTCATTTTTTTAATTATTATTAAATTGCTCTCTTTACTTTTAAAGTATTTTATGCTAGTCCGCATGTATACGCATACAAGCGGACTAGCATAAAGTATTTATAATTTAAATCGAATAGGATTTGCCGCTCCTGGTTTTTTTACGTGCATAATTGATTTATTTAGATAATGACTAGAAACTTCATCTGCAGCTATTTCTCCATTAAATCCCCATCTTTTGTTCGTTTTATTATCATCTGTAGTTACTGGGTACCAATTGATAATTTTATAAACTCCAACAATAATACCTTGATATTCTGAAAGTGCATATTTTACAAAATTTCTTCGCGATTCACTAACTACCCAAGCTTGTTTTGTGGCTTCATAAATATTTTTATTTGTAGCTTTTGATTGAGCATACTTTTTATTTATGTTTATAATTATTACCTCATGCAATAACTGCTCAAGTTTTGGCGCATTGTATTGTCTTATAATTTCATCTGTGGTTTTAATGCCATAAAAATCACTGTCATGGCCAGCAACTTTATTTGTTAATTTTTTCTCAAAAAAATTAACAAAATCAATTAGTGATGCTTCTAATAAAAAAGATTCAGACTCTTTTAAACCGTGTCTAATAATTATATGTTCTATGTTTAAACCACTATCTAAAATTGATTTTATTTCATCTTTTTTTAAGCTATTATTTATTTCATCACCATTAATTACCTCCTCTTTATGCGAAAAAACCCTATTTTCTTTTCCTTTACCAATATAAAAGGGTTTGTTATTGATAGGATTTATTAAGGCATAAACGTAGTACCCAAGTTTAGAAATTGATAAGTTGTCAAACATTTTTTTTATATCTATTTTCTTTTTTTAGCCTCAGCAATTCTTTTTCTTTCAGCTGCTGCACGTTCACGTTCCTTTTTTTTAGTTTCTGCAATTTTTTTTCTTTCAGCTTTTGCACGTTCACGCTCCTTTTTTTTTGCTTCTGCAATTTTTTTTCTTTCGGCTGCCGCACGTTCACGTTCCTTTTTTTTAGCTTCAGCAACTCTTTTTCTTTCAGCTGCTACGCGTTCACGTTCCTTTTTTTTAGCTTCAGCAACTCTTTTACGTTGTTCTGGTGTACTCATATTAATAATATTTAACTGTTTAATTTTGATTTTATAATAGCTTCAATTTTTTTGGCATCAGATATAAAAAAATCCTTTGCAATGATGCTATCTGTCCCTCTACTTGAAATAATTATATGTGAACTTATCAATCTTCTGTCAATTTTTACATAGGATATACTGTTGTAAGACAAAAATGATCTGTCAACACCAATCAAATATTTATTTCGCCTTTCATAAACAACTCCATTTTCATCTAGAATTAGTTTATCTGGTGTTAAAATATTACCTCCTACTAAAAGGCTAGAAGAGAAAACAGCATTTATTTTAGGGCTAATAATATTTTGGTTAATTAATTTTTGTCCACACTGTGGACAAAAATTAATTTTACCTTCAGACCTATTTCCACAATTATTGCAATACATTTTTACTGTCTTGCTGCGTTACCAAGAGTAAAGTCATTATCTATGAGTTCTTTTGCAGTTTTATCTTTAATCTGAACTTTTACTCCAAATTTTACTTCAAATAATTTTTCAACGTATCCAACCTTCATACTCGCTTTTATTTTTAAATCTTCTTTAGTTGAAGTGTTAACATCCTTTGAAGTTTTTTTATTTAAAGCAGCTAAGGTTAAAGTGTCTTCAGCAATCATATTTCCTTTATAAAAAACTAAAGAAAGACCAAAAGCATCTTTAAAATCTTTTGATATTGTTTTTAGTTTTTTATTTGGTGCTACGCTAAACTCTGCGTTGTTAAATCTATCTTTTATATTGTCTAAAAGTCCCATAATTAGCTTTCTATTTAAAATTATAACTTTCCTGCTTGTGTTAATGTCATTTTATTGTCAGCTAATTTTGTGTCGGCAGAATTCGAGATTTGAATCTTTATACCGAAAGTTTCCTTAAAATATTTTTCAACATTTTCTACTCTACTTCTAGCTCCAAGCTCTAATTCACCTCCAGGATTATCTGTTTTAGACAAATCACTAATTTTCATTTTGTCATCAGCAAATTTAATTCCGTTGTAAATACGAATGTTACATGCAAATTCTTTTGAAAACTGATTTTTAATGCTTTGTACTGAACTTGCTTTTGTTACTTTAATTGTTGCCATAATTTTTTAAATATTTAATTTTGCTTACTCCTTTTTTATGTAGTTTTTCAGCTTATTTCTACATTTTTTGATAAATTCTATTATAGTATAATTACATTTATTTTAAAAAAAAATTTAAAATGTTTCTGCCCATTTTTCTTTGAATTCCTTGTTTTGTTGTTGGAATTCCTGTTTGGTTAGCTATTTTTTGTTTAATTGTTGATATTCCTAATAATCTTCTTAGCGAAAATGAGAATCCGTATTTTTTCATATTATTATTTGATTAATATATTTATTACATCTTGAATAAAATTTGGATAACGACTTCCTAAATCAACATATAATTCTGGTTCACAATAAATCCCATTTTTTTTATCCAAATACATATTTGCGTTTTCTTGTAAGCCATATGAGCTTGCTAATTGTTCATAAACTGCTTTTATATTTGGAACATTATTTCGTATACAAAATTTCATTGCTTGAAATTTCTTTGATGGATTCTTACTATATAAAAATTGTTGGTTGCCTTTTCCTGGCTTAGATTTATCATTAAAAGAAGCACCTGTTTTAGCTAAAGAAATTCCGAATTTTGAGTTTTCATCTAAAATATTAAATAACGGCTCCCAAAGTAACTGATAATTACGTATCGCTTCTTCACTATATCCTTCTTCTTTTAGTTGTGATAATTTTGTAGCTATTCCATCATAAATAGTTTTGTTTCCTACTTTTTGGACCGCCTGTTTTGTTTCAATATCATCATCAACACTTGTTATGGAAGCAAAATTCATTGCGTTTTGTATTTCATCTTCTAAATTTTCTTTGAATTTATCTCTAATTAAATTTAGTAATTCTAATACAGAAAACGCTCTTGCTTTTAAGTAGGAGTCACTTTGACATGCACCCCAAGCTACTTGTTCCCACTCTTCATTAATCAATTCAGATTCTCCAAATTTTTGAATTTTTTCTTGAATACTATCCCATTCTACACCAAATTTATTACCAAATCCTTTGTTCCATGTTATAAAATTTGGATGTTGTGTAAGTAGTCTAAATATTTTTGGATAAGATATTTGAATGCCCAAAATAGCAAATAACATAAAATCATCACCTTTTGGTTCACTTTCATCATCTTCGATTTCTCTTAGATAGTTAATTAAACTAAAGGAATTTAGATATCTTTTTAGGCTTCTTGGATTATATCCTATACTAAATTTCACAGCTTTTGCGTACAAATCTTTTTCTTCCTCCAAGATTTCAATTCCTAAATTCTTTAATTTTTCAACTAGAAAATTTTCAATATCATAAGTACCCGTTGGCATAGAAAACGGAACCTGAATTATTTTATCAAAAAAGGATCTAAATTCACGCTCATTCTCTTCTGTCTTTGGTCCAAACTTGCTTTCCAATCCTTTAACAACTACATCATAATCAATAGCTAGTATAAACACACAATTTGGTATGTCAAAAATATTTTTTAATGCTTCAAGAACTTCAACAGCATCTCCGGGGGGAATTCTATCCAAATCGTCAACAAAGAATACTACTTTTTGAATTGGGTTTTTAGTATCGTTTATCAGTTCGTTTATTAATTCTGTTATAAGAGCTTTTATTTCGGCAATTTCTGCAGTATTTACTTTGTTGTTTGAAAGTCCTTCTGCCGCTTCTTTAACATTTAAACCAGTTTGATTGGCAACAATTTGATTTGCTAGACCTCCTAAAAAACGGGCTGCTGATTTAAATTTAGCTTCCCCTTCGTCTTTAAGTGTCCAAATACCTCTTTCTTTACAAGATGTTTTAAGTTTTTCTAACATTCCTCTTAAAACACCAGGGGTAGTTTCATTAGCTCCACGAAACATACTGTACTCCCATGTATTAACCCATGAGCATGCTATGTTTTGACTGTTAAAATCTTCTAACAATAACGACATCAACGAAGTCTTTCCTGTTCCCCATTCACCTTGTAAGCCAACAGTAATTGGTGTGTCACTTCTTATAATAAAATTAGATAATGCAGTGCTGTATTTTTCAACATTTAATAAATCTTCTGATTTAATTGAGATAGGCTTATCTGTAATAGAACTCATAATAAGTATTTGGTAGTTATATATTCGTTATAAATTATTCATCTAATATACTTATATTAAAATCTAGTTTGGCCCATTTATAGCCCATACATAGATTTAAATGATTGTTTTGCCCCCTAAAAAACAAGAGTAATCTTTTAAATTTCGATTATTAATTAAGCGGTTAATTTTTCATTATAATTAGGTGCTTACATGCATTCCATTTTTCTATTGGTGTTATTCTTCCCAACAAGCCGTTAAGCCTTCTATTGTTATAAAATTTCACATAACGTTTTAGTATTTGCTCTATTTTGCCAAAGCACCTTCTATTGAGCTTATAAATGAACTCGTATAAGTAAAGTTGTAGATACTTTGCTTAGATTTTTTGATTTACCTAAATTGTCTGCTACGCCTTCAATAACATATTTTGTATCGTCTTTTGCCATTTTATTATTGTTATTTTAGAAAGTTAATTTATTATTATGCTAATCCGCTTGTATGCACACCGTAAATAGATTATGTTTTCAAGTTGTTGTTTTACAGTAAAATAACAAACATGAAAATAACAGAATTCAAAGATCGGTTTCCAGATGAACACAGTTGTCGTATAGATTTTAAGCTCAAGCGAGAAAAAGAAGGGGTAATTTGCAAGAGATGTTGCCACAAAGAACATACTTGGCTAAGCAAACGGTATCAGTGGCATTGTAAGGGATGTGGTTTTAGAACAACTCTTCGAAGTGGAACCCTAATGCATGATAGTAAACTACCGTTGCGAACATGGTACTTGTGTATGGCATTTATGGGAATGACAAAAAAAGCCATGAGTGCCCATGAAATGAGACGACAATTGGACATGAAACGTTATGAACCTGTTTGGGCTATGATGCACAAAATACGAAAGGCAATGGGACAAAGAGACAAGCGGTATGAGCTGTTCAATAGTGTAGAGTTAGATGAGGGGTATTTCCCACAAGCTACGCCCATCGCTATAAAACTTAAACGAGGTAAAGGCAGTCAACGAAAGAAAAATGTGTTGGTAATGGCAGAAAGCACACCATTAGAAAACGTAAATACAGGTAAAAAGAGTTCTCATTGTAGGTTTTTCAAAATGAAAGTGCTTCAAACTGGCACAGCCGATTCAATAAACCAAGAATTACGGGAAAGTATCAATGAAAAGGCCATTGTATTTTCTGATAAAGCCACAAATTATATTGATATTGCCAAGTATGTAGAAGGTCATGTGAAAATAAAGTCAGACAAGCAATCAACAAATGAGTCGCTGAGATGGGTTCACATGGCTATAAGCAACGCCAAAAGAACTTTACTAGGTGTGTACCATAAAATTAGAGGAGTAAATCTGCAATGCTATTTAGACGAATTTTGCTATAAACTAAACAGAAGATACTTTGGAGATAGGCTTTTCGATAGAATCACAATTGCGCTGGCTTCGAGCTTATGTATACATGCGGACTAGCATATTTATTATTATAACTTAGCCCATACACAGCCCATATAAATATTTAAATGAAAGACGACTATTCTCAATTAATAATTGACGTTCAAAAAAAATCAAATATTCTAGTAAACACTATTAGTGATGTTAAGTTTTTGAAGGAAGACATTGAATCGATAACAGGCATTAAAATAGGTTTTAACACACTTCGAAGATTATTTGGGTTTTTAGATAAAACAAAGCCTTCTGTTACTACATTAAATACCCTTTCAAGATACATAGGTTTTAATTCATTTTCGCATTACAAAAACAATCAAAAAAAATATAATGAATGGTATTTTCAACAATATTTACAACGCCTAATATTATCAAAAAAAACAAATAAGGATGATATTGATTTTATAAACAAATGGTTAGATTATAATGAAAATATCGTCCATATAGGTTATTTTTTATCTTTTCATATTCAAAAAACCAATTTAGAAATTTTAGATTTTATTTTTAAAAACCTAAGTTTTAAAACCGTATCAAGCACTAATCTTCAAAAATTTTCAACTATTCTTTCGACAAGTCTTTTAAGTATTTCTGAAAATAAATCTCTATCACTACACAGAGCACTAATACAACATAATAACTTTAGAAATAATATTCCATTAGCTTATATTGACTATACCCATTTAAACTCAAGATATCTTAAGGTTCTTGGTATTATTGAGGAGCTTGGAGATAATAATTCTGATTTACTTTTTGTTTCTTTAATGAAATTTTATAATCGTTTTTACAGAGATGAGGACATCAATATAGATATTAAAAAACCTAAAGATTTTGAAGGATTTTATATTGTGCTTAAAGGAAGGTTTTATGGTTATTCTATAATGAAGAATGAAACAATAAATCCGAGTTTAAAAAAGCTGATTATAGATATAAATAAGCTTAATAGCAGTAATTACTTTTTACAAGAAATAGTTCCAGCTTTAATAATTAAAGAAGAATATACTTTTTTAGAAGAATTAATAAATATCTCTTATGAAGATTTATTTGAATCTAATAGTTGGAATGCCAATACAGCAACAGCAATTTACCTTATTGCTTTGGCGAATGTAAATTGGAAAAAGAGCAATATTAAACCAGCAAAATCAAATATTGAATTGGTTGATTTAGATAAGGTAGAACTAGGTTATAAAAACTATATTTCTTTGTTTTACTACTTAACTAAACTTAAAATATCTTTTATTGAAAATAAAAAAGCAGATAACAAGCATAGCTATATAGCTATAAGAAAAATTGTAAAAATTACAGGGTTTAACAAGTTTGTAACAGAATCAAAAAAATACTTGCTAAAATAAATTTTACAAATGATATACAGCATACTTGGAGTTTTATTGTTTTCATTTAATAATGTTCTATGGAAAAAAAACTTGAGAACTTCGAATATGTTTTTTTTAGTGACCTACAGGGCTTTTTTTACAAGTAGCTTTGCCTTTTTAATAATTTTATTTTTTTATCAAATACAACACTTTAATAATTGGGATATACTTAAAATTACTTTAGGCTCTTCACTGGGTGTTTTAGGCTTATTTTGTATGTTACATGTTTTAAAAAAAGAATCTCTACAATGGATTGGGGTGTACAATTTGATTGGGATTGTATTTACTTCACTATACCTTTGGATTTTTGAGAAAATAAATTTACAAGACACTATTATTGGCATCTCAATAATCATTATTGGGTTTATTTTTTTTATTGTTTCTAATATAAATGGAAAAATGAGTATCACTTTAAAACAACATATGTTGTTACTGTTGATGATTTTATGTTTTTCACTTTCTTCTATAATACATTGGAAAAATTTAACAAACGAAATAGCCCCTATCTTTATTATTGCCAATCAAGAGTTGCTAATTTTTACAGTAGGTTTAATTTTTACGTTAACAAAATATAAAAACAGTGAAATTTTAACCTCAATTAAAAGTCAATTTTACACTGTTATCATGATGAGCATCGTTATTTTAGCAGCGATTTTATGCACCTTTTTAGGATTAAAAATTATCAACCCACTAATATCTGGATTACTTTTTTTGGCGAGTCCACTAACTACTATTTTATTTAGCTCAATTTTCTTCAAAGAACATATTTCGATAAAAAATTGGATTGCAATAGCAGCAATTTCAATTGGTGCTTTTATTATTTATCTACAAACTTTATGATTGTTAGTTCGGTTCTGTCGCATCTGCTAAAATTAAGCATCAAGTTTTAAACTAATTTAATTTTTTAAGGAGCTAATGATATAAATGATTTGTAGGTTGAACTTTCAGGGTTCACCAGTTGATTTTTCTTTATCATTCTAACTACTACTATTACTGATATGGTTCTCTTTACTG
>Ga0209304_1001507_pt1 | contig 14016 bp, 10 predicted proteins | sample COGITO_mtgs_1004_4_FD_184789 | JGI IMG/M metagenome (GOLD analysis project Ga0209304, IMG submission 184789) | Pelagic marine microbial communities from North Sea - COGITO_mtgs_100423 (SPAdes) (version 2) | ecosystem: Environmental > Aquatic > Marine > Epipelagic ...
TAGGCGTTTTTTTTCTGAGCTTGATAAAAAAGTTGCGATGTGCCTTTTTGTTTTCTTGGACTTTTTTTGGAAGGGATTGTAATTGGTCTTGCATACTGCAAAACTAAGGATAAAAAGTTGAGTATGTGGTGAGGTATTTTTAGTTAATTAAACTCCCCCTTTTTCAAACGCCTCTTATACGCTTTCAATTCTTTGACCACTTTTGGTGCTAGAATAATCGTGGACAACATGGTTGGAATCGCCATGAGAGCAAAGGCTCCATCAATCAGGTTGATCATCATATCTAAGGAAGCCGTTGCCCCAAAGAGGATACTCGCAATGTAGAAATAATTATAGTAATGTTTTTTATCGGCACCAATTAAAAATGACAAACATTTAGTTCCGTAATAAGAGAATGAAAATAAAGAGGAGATACTAAACACCGCTATACACACCAATAACAAATATTTTCCATAACCTGGCATGGCATTTCCAAAAGCGGCGGCGGTTAAACTGACTCCATTATCGGAAGACGTTTCCCATACACCAGTGACTAAAATCGCTAAGGCCGTCAAAGTACATACCAATAAGGTATCTATGGCGGGGCCTAACATGGCTACCAATCCTTCACGAACGGGTTCATTGGTTTTGGCAGCACCATGTGCTAAAGGAGCCGTTCCAATACCGGCTTCGTTTGAAAAAGCACCACGCTTCACGCCTAATAATATCAATCCGCCAACAAGGCCACCAAAAAAGGCATCGCCTTTAAAGTTGTCCGCAGCAAATGCATCGGTGAAAATCATGGCTAAATATTTAGGAACGACTTCTATATTTACTGTTAAGATAATCAGTACGGCAACAAAATACAACAACACCATAGAAGGCACCATTTTAGAAGCTATTTTACTGATGCGCCCGATACCACCAAGAATGACAACCGCGGTCAAACTCACCAATACCAATCCGATTGTTAAATTAGATGTAAGCCCTACTTCAACGCCATTTGGTGTTAACAAAATATCATTGATCGCCTGCGTCAATTGATTCACATTAAATACGGGTAACGCGCCTACCAACCCACAAATACTGAACATGATGGCCAAAGGTTTCCACGATTTTCCTAAGCCTTCCATAATAAAATACATGGGACCTCCTTGCAATACACCTGCACTGTCTTTTCCTCTAAACATAATTGCCAAGGTGGACGTGAAAAACTTTGTGGACATACCAACGATTGCACTCACCCACATCCAAAAAATAGCACCGGGCCCACCAATGGAAATAGCAACTGCAACTCCTGCAATATTCCCCATACCAATAGTGGAAGACAAAGCAGTTGTTAAGGCTTGGAAATGACTGATTTGCCCAAGGTCGTTTGGATCGTCGTATCTGCCGCTTAGCACTTGAAACGCATGACCAATAAGTCGAAATGTTTCAAATCTTGAACGAATGAGTAAATACAATCCGCCACCAATAAGAAGAATCAGTAAAGGCAATCCCCATACGGCACTCGAAAAATCCGCCGTCAGTTGTGTGAGTTGTTCCATGAATAGTGAAGAATTATTGCAATAGGCAATCAATCCTAGTTACAAATATAACTTATTAGAATGCAATTGTTTTTTTATGAGCTGGATATAAAAATTTCTAAGGCTTGAGAAAAACCCACTTCATCCCTTTTTCTTATCTTTGTCTCGATTTAAAAGGATTCGCAAGAATTCTGGATTTAATTTAAATACCCATTTAAAAAACCCCGATATGAACGATGTTTTTGGAACTGCCATTTTGGATTATCAAGAAGGAAACCACACAGAAGACCTCATCACTTCGACGAGTATTTCGGAAGAAGACAGCTTACCACTCCCCTATTTATTTAGAGATTTCCCCGAGATGCCTGCCTTGGAACAAACAGCTTTAAAGCTGTCTAAAGGAAGTGTTTTGGACGTGGGCTGTGGCGCAGGAAGTCACAGTCTCTATTTAACATCCAAAGGGCTGGACGTGAAATCCATCGATATTTCCGAAGGCGCTATCAAAGCCTGTCAATTGAGAGGGTTAAAAAATGCTCAGGTTTTAGATGTTATGAATGAAACCGCGTCTTTTGATACCTTGATTTTACTGATGAATGGTTCTGGGATATTTCAATCCTTGGCACATACGCCTTTGGTGTTGAGCCATCTTAAAACACTTCTCAAACCGGGAGGTCAAATTCTAATTGATTCTTCGGATATAAAATATATGTATCAAGATGAAGATGGTGGGTATTGGATGGATACCAATAAAGATTATTATGGCGAACTGGATTATACAGTGCGCTATAAAGGAGAAGAAGCCACCTTTAGCTGGATGTATCTCGATTTTGAACATCTAAAAATAGCCTGCAATCAGGCGGGACTCACATGTGAATTGGTTGAAGAAGGCCCTCATTTTGATTTCCTCGCGAAACTTACGGTCAATTAAAAATCAAATTTATAACTCACGCCTCCTAAAATCTGAAATCCTTGAACCGGATAATGGTTCCAACGGTTGTAGCTGTTATTCGCTATATTATTGACTTTTACGAAGGCTCCAAATTGGTTGGTGATTTCATAGGAAACCTGAAAATTAGCATCTAAAAAAGCGTCGAGAGTGACGTTGGGAGTAATCGGCTCAGGAATGAACAGCCCTTCAAAGTTAGTGGTGTCTTGTCTTGATCCCCAATAAAATAGATTGGCAGCCATTGATAATTTATCAGAAAGCTGATAGTCTAAGAATAGAGAGGCTTCAAATTCTGGTAAGTTCCAAGCGGTGGGTTCTGCATCACTGGTATATTTATAAAGATCGCCTTTCAGACGGACGTTTAGTTTTTGACCCATATCAATTTCTAAGGCACCTGAAATATTAATCACATCGACATCATCATACACAACTCCAAACGAATTTCCTTGATTGTAATTATTAGGTGCTGAAAAATTTTGAATGGAATGCGTTCTAAAAAGAGCTTTGTTTTGTTCACGAGCGAAGCTTCCTTTTACATCATATCCAATGCTTTGAGAGAGTTTTCCTTTGGTACCCACAAACACTTTATAAGGGGTTGAACTTGGACGAATGTCTAAAGTTGGCGACACAAATGGATTTATTTGAGCAAAATCGTAATAGGTGTTTTGATATAAATCGCCTTTAATTCCAGCGTAAGCCACTACAATTGAATTGACAACAGCATAACTGGCTTCTACATTGGGATAGATATAAAAATCGTTTTTATTTTGTTCAGAATCCATCAAATAATAGGCTTTAAATCCTACTAAAACGGTGAGATCATCTTGTACGTATTGATAGCTAGGCGCTACTGAAATTTGAATATTCCCATAATTTTGCGTGTCTAATCCATTATAGTTTTTAGCAAAACTTCCTTTTAAATAATCCACTTTGATACTAGAATTAATTGGACTGTCAAGCACATCAAATTGAAAATTCGTTTCGCCTGTAAGATGGTATTCTTGCGAGTCATAAGCATCTGAAAATCGACGTAAGTGAATGTCTCCACTGCGAAGAACGCCCTTAGTAAACTGCACATCGCTGCCCAATTCTATGGTCGAATAGACTTGTTTTGGATCAAGAGCTAATGTTGTTTCAAATGGAAGTCCATACCAATTTACGGCTTGCCGTTGAAAGGCTGCATCCGTGTTCCAAACAAAAGCCTTTAAACTTTTGACATAATTAATTTGAGCACTGCTGTTTGAAAAACCATCTTCAAATTGTAATCCATCAATACCTCCTTGCGAGGAGTGGTGTTCTATATAACCACCAATGCGTTCTCCACGACCGAGGCGGTGATTGAGGTATAAGTTTCCTAAAATTGTTCCATAATTTCCATAGCCTAAAGAGGCATAGTTTTGAAATAATTTTTCTTTTTTTAGTTTATCTAATCTGACTGAAGTGCCTTTAGCTGGTGTAAAAGTAGAAGCAACAGGGATAGAAAAAATAGTGTACTTCACCGATTTTTGAGGGGTGTCAGAAACACCCATACGTGGGGTTTGCTTCAGCTTAAAAGCATCCGATATTTTTGGGGTGTAAGGCTTTACTATGTTGACCACTTGTGTGTCAATCGTATCTTGAGAACGAGACTGTGGGGTTTGCGCTTTTAAATGATTTGCATGAAACATCACCATCAAAACGGATACTAAACACAGGTGTTTTTTTAATCTAATAGTCATATAATTAGTTTTCATTTTCAGTATCTACTTCAATAGATGCATTTGTTTTAGCGGCTTCTGTTTTGATGCGTTCCAATTCGACTTGGGCTTCAGCAGCGACCTCCTTAAATTCTGCAAAATTTTGAATCACATTTTCTAAGATATAGGTGGCTTGAAAAACATCGTCTAGTGCCTTGAAATTCTTGGCCATAATAATCAGCCCTTTGGAGGCATAATATTTATAGCTAGAGAAATTTTTAATCAATACTTGAACGCTCTCATTAGAAGCTTCATTGTTTCCATCCACATACTTAAAGTAGGTTTCAAAATACTGTGCTTCTGCCCCCATCTCGCCCGTGGCAATGGTTTTTACCTGCGCATAGGCTGAACGTGCTTTGGTTTCATCATCGGTTTTCATAGCAGCACGCGCAATGATAATGTAGGCATCACTTTTTATATAGGCATCTGTTTTAGAATTATCGAGAATAAATTCAGCATAACGAATGGCAGCATCGTAATCTTCTAATTGAAAATAGGTTTTCATTAAGTTGGACTGTGCATACAGCCTATTTTGAGGATTATTGGCTTCCAATTCTAATCGCGATAATAAAGATAATGCGGTTTCGTATGTGTTGGATGCCAATACGATTTCAGATGACTTTAACAAAGAGACTTCTGTAAATTCATTCGTGGATTGTTCATAAACAAACGTATAATGTGGTAGTGCGTTCTCAGACAAATCACTCTTATAATACAATTCTGCGAGATAAAAATGAGCTTTTATGAGTTGCTTTCCTGTTGGGAAACGCGCAATATAGCCGTTAAACAAATCGATGGCTTTCGAAGTGTTATTATCTAAGTATTGTTTTTCGGCAGCTTCGTACGTGGCATCGTCCAATTCGCTATCCGTGACCCCAACATATTCTAAGGTTTGAACCCATGCGGCATAAGCATCTACTTGACCTAAATCAATATAAATAGAGCGCGAAGAGCTGATGGCTTGAAACGCTTCGGGTGTGGATGGATAGTTGACGGCTACCTTGTTTAAGTTTTGAAGTGCTGCTTGTGTATCCCCTCTGTTGTACAACATCAACCCTTTTCGTAACAAGGCTTTGGACACCAATGCACTCGACGAAAAATCACTGATTAATTGACTGTAATATGGAAGAGCTTTCTCTGGAGTTCCTTGATTGACATAGGTGTTTGCCAATTCAAACAGGGCTTGATCTTTTAAGTTCGATTTTTTAAATTTCATCACTTTATTTAGACCTGTGATTTTATCTGATATCTGACCTAGATACCCATGACTAACGGCTATTTGGAAAGTGGCATAATCCAATTCAATTTTACCAAGTTTTAACGCTTCTTGATACGCATCAATCGCAGGACTGTATTGGGTGGTTACAAAATAAGAATCGCCCAATCTCAAAAATGAATCACTTAATAAAACCAAGTTTTTAGGTTGTGTTGAGATAAAAGACTGATAGGCTTTGATGGCTAATGCATATTTTTTTTGTTTAAAATAGGTATAAGCTAGATTGTATTCTAAATTCTTAAACTCATCAAGTTGGGCACTTTCAGTATTGTTTTTAAAGTCCGAAAATCCATCCAATGCTTCGTTGAAATTTGACAATTGATAGTTTGTTTCGGCTTTCCAATAGGTGGCTCTTGCTTTAAACACTGGGTTTATAGCAGTTGACAACGAACGACTCAACAGCTCCTTAGCATCAGAGTATTTGGCTTTGTTATACAATTCTAAAGCTCTAAAAAAAGCAACTTTTTGGTAGGCTTCTTTATGAGCTGCACGCGATTTGTTTTCTAATAACTCAAGTGCTTCTTTAAAATTATTGGAACTTATATAGGAGTCAATCAATAAAGTTTCCACCTCAATTTTAAAAGCTGATTTTGGATAAAGGTTCAAAAATTCGGTAAGAACTTCAGGAGTGGACTGATACGGATTGCCAATATCATAACTGAGTTTGGCATAATTCAGCCAAGCATCTTCTTGAATGTTGGGACTGAAATCCATTTCAGAGGCATTCCGGAACGCATTCAAAGCTTCTTGTTTTTTGTTTAGATTGACATAACTTTCCGCTAAATGATAATAGGCATTTTGTGCAATGGCATTGGAGCCTTCTATGATTTTATTAAATTCATTAATCGCTTGTTGATAATCGTTTTGTTTATAAAACGCATAGCCCAATTGGTAATAATCGGTATGATTCCAACGGCCTTTTTTTCCTTTATAAGCTTTTAAAAAGGGAATGGCTTCGGAATATTTTTGAAGGTTGAAATAACTTTCACCAATAATTTTAGAAAGTTCTGACACTTCTTTTGATGAACTTTTTTCTAACTGTGCAGTCGCCAACTCGATGGCTTTTGCGAATTTCCCTAATTTGAAATTCAAATCGGCTTGGTAATAGGATAGGTTATTTTTATAGGCTTCGGTCTGTTCTACTTGCTTAAAATATTCGGTCGCTTGATCGTAATCATCGCCTTCATACGCCATAAAACCAATGTAATATTTGGCTTGGGAGCCATAGGTTTTAGACATTTCAACTTTCTTTAAGTAAGATTTAGCAGCTTTATATTTTTTGGTGGCATACAAACTGTATCCATATTTAAAATAGAACGACTCCATATTTGATTTTGAGATGGAAGCGCGGTCCACTTTTTCAAACCATTTACGGGCATAAGAGTATTTGGCATTTTCAAAATAATAATTAGCCACTTCAAAAAAGGCAGAATTGCGTTTGGTACTAGAAGGGTAATGCTTCACAAAAGATTCTACGAGTAATTCAGCGTTTGGCTGATTCAATCGCACGGCACAATTGGCATTGTAATAGGCGGCATTCGATTTTAAAAAAGTATCCGAAGCATTTAATTCTACAGAATTAAAAAGCAGTTGTGCAGATTGATATTGCTGGGTGTTATAGAGTGCTAATGCGGATTGAAAATTGACAGCTTCATTGGTATATACCGCCGATTGTTGTGCAAATCCAACACAAAAGAAACACAAAAAAACAAGTCGAACTAAACATTTTATAGAGGTCATATACGGAAGGCATTTTATTACATTCAAAGATAAAATATATCAAGTGGATAACGGAAAAAAATTGGCTAAATTATAAGTTCCTTAAAATATAACTAAAAGAAACCCGTTTAATCCAAGTGATGTTTGATAATTGAAGTAAATAGTAATACTTTTATAAAAAATTAAATTTTAGGGTACATACATGTCAAATTCGGTATTAAAATTAGAGAACGTTTCCATTTTTCAAAATGACAACTTAATCTTAAGTGAGGTTAATGTGGATGTCAAAGAGGGCGAATTTGTATATTTAATTGGGAAGACAGGCTCTGGAAAGAGTAGTTTTTTAAAAACGCTTTATGGCGATTTGAAATTGACTAATGGCGCGGGATCTATCGTGGAGTTTGATTTAAAAACCTTGAAAGAAAAAGAAATTCCTTTTTTGAGACGAAAATTAGGCGTGGTGTTTCAAGATTTTAAGCTTCTAAACGAACTCAGCATTAATGGCAACCTAGAATTTGTTTTAAAGGCTACAGGCTGGAAAGACAAAGCATTAATAAACGCCAAGATTGAAGCGGTTCTGACAAAGGTTAATATGCAGACAAAAGGCACTAAATTTCCGTATGAACTTTCGGGTGGTGAACAACAACGGGTGGCAATTGCCAGAGCACTGTTAAACGATCCGAAGTTAATTTTAGCCGATGAACCGACGGGGAATTTAGACCCACAAACCAGTGTGGAAGTGATGGAAGTCCTTTTAGAACTCAATAAAAAAGGACATACTATTTTTATGGCAACCCATGATTATGCTTTGATTTTGAAATACCCAAGTAAAACACTCAAATGTGAAGACACGAAAGTCTTTGAAGTTGTACAACGTAAAAACTAAGAATGCTCTCTATACTTATTCCAACATATAATTACAATATTGAGGCCTTGGTAGCCGAACTCCACGCCCAATCCACAGCTTGTAAAATCGATTTTGAGATTCTTTGCTATGATGATGGTTCCACAAACCTTGAGATCATCGCTGCTAATAAGTCCATAGATGAATTGAAAAATACGACCTATAAAGTTTTAGATTCTAATATTGGGAGAAGTGCGATTCGAAACCTATTGGCAAAAGAAGCGAACTATGATTTATTATTATTTTTAGACGCCGATGTGATTCCTGTGAAAGATGATTTTATCTCGAATTATATCACTGCATTTACAGAATCGACACAATTAATATTTGGAGGGGTCAATTACCAAGACAAAAAGCCAAACAATGAAGAAATGCTTCGCTGGGTTTTTGGAAGAAAACGTGAAGTTGTTCCTTTAAACGAAAGGAAAAAATCGGTTTACTTGAGTTTTCTTTCCTGCAATTTTTTAATTAAAAAAGACATCTTTAATAGCGTGAATTTTAATGAAGAAATCTCACTTGATGCTCATGAAGATCTACTATTCTCTTTTAACTTAAAAGAAAATGATATCGCCATTTCTCATATTAACAATCCCATTTATCACCTTGGTTTAGAGAGTAGTGAAATCTATTTGAAAAAATCATTGAAAGGCGTAAAAGCCTCTCTTAGTTTGGCGAAAAATAATTTGATACATATAGAATATACACGTATTATTCGAACGTTTCATAACTGCAAAAAAATTGGAGTTAACTTTTTACTTGCATTGTTGTTCCCTGTTTTTAAAAATTCATTTGAAACAAATTTATTATCCAAAAAACCATCGTTGTTCATTTTTGATTTATACAAACTAAGCTACCTTTGTTATATCAGTAAAAACGAATAATGGCATCCATATCCGTAATCATTCCGTTATTTAATAAAGAACACTTTATTAAGAAAACACTTTTAAGCGTTCTGAATCAGACGTTTTCGGATTTTGAGGTCTTCTTAATTAATGATGGTTGTACTGATGGCAGTCTTGACATCGTAAATTCTTTTGATGACGAGCGTATCAAACTTTACACGACTGAAAATAAAGGGGTGTCTCATGCAAGAAATTATGGTGTTTCTAAATCAACTTCAGATTTAATCGCATTTTTAGATGCCGATGATTTGTGGGAATCCAACCATTTAGAAAACTTATACAGCTTATACACGAACTTCCCTAGTTGTGGATTATACGCCACAGCCTATTACAAACGATTCTTTAATGGCAAAAAAATGAATGCCCATTTTAATGGGGTATCCACGGATCATTTTGGAGTGATCGACGATTATTTCTTAGCTTCCACCATGGATAGTATTGCGTGGACTTCTGCTGTTTTAATTCCCAAAAAAACGTTACGTGAAATTGGAGGGTTTGATGAAGATATGCGCTCAGGACAAGATACCGATTTATGGATTCGTATTGCACTCAAAGAAGCTGTTGCATTCTCTGCTGTTCCCAGTGCACATAAAATTATTTTAGACCCTCAATATCATTTGTCGTACTCGTCCAATCGCATCGATCGCATGAAATTATTTGAGAATTTTAAAGATGAGGACACTTCCAATACATCCTTTAAAAAATACATGGATTTGAATCGATTCTCAGTGGCTATTGAAAGAAAAGTTGCGGGTGATTTTGGTAGTTATACGCACTTAAAAAATGAGATTGATCCTTTGAATCTTAATTACAGTCAATGCTTTTTATTGAATACACCTTCCGTTATTGTTGGTATTCTTAAACAGTTACAAAACGCTTTATTACGTTGTAATATCTATCTATCGCCGTTTAAAAAATGGTGATTTAAAGAGGTTACCTAAGATAGGTTTTCGATAAGTCGCTTCCAGTCCATAGATATGTTTTCAATAGAAAATTTCTCAACACTATTTTTAGCGTTCTTCTTACATTGGTTATAGAGTTCTTTATCCGTTACAAAACGATTCATCGCCTCAGCCATTAAATCAGGATTATGATTGTCAACTAAGAGTCCATTATGTGTGTCTAAAATAATCTCAGAGGGACCAGATTCACAGTTTACAGAAATGACTGGAGTCCCCAAAGACAGGCTTTCAACAAGCATAGTGGGAAATCCTTCGTAATGACTCGAAAGCACAGTACACATGGCTTTACTAACAATTGGATACGGGTTTTTGGTGTATGAGAAAAATATTATATGTTCCGACAAGTTCAATACTTGCACTTTTTTCTCTAATTTTAGTTTGTCATTTCCATCCCCAAGAATAACCAATTTTATCTTGTTATCTATTAAATCGGACTGTTTGTAGCTATCAATTAGCAATGTCAGGTTTTTTACTTCATCTTCAATTCTACCAAAGAATAGCATGAAGTTTTCTGGAAGCAGTAAAGATTCCGTGAGAGCAGTCATCTGAGGTTTATCAACAGCATTATGAATGGCTTTTACATTTTCAAAATGATACTTGTTTGTAAGCTTCGTTTTTATAGTCTTTGAGACCGTTACAAATTTGAATGCATTACTGTATAAGTACTTTGCAATAAATTTATTATCAGGAATGTAATTTTTGAGGAACGCACTATGAACTATAAAAATTACTTTTTCATTGACATAGAGTACTTTGTTTATTAAGAATTGTTTGAGAATACTCGGTCGTGATCTGCTATCAATAATAAAATCAAAGTTATGTGATCTTAGATAATTTAAAAAAACGGTGAACCTTTTTAGTGTTCCAAAAAAAGAAGCATCCTTATCTTTTAAGGCTCCTAAATTTAACAACGTTCCTTTATAGTCATAATCTATACGATTAAGAATACTGATGACATGAACCTCATAACCTAACTTGTCCAACAAAATTGACAATACTGCAGACGATTTTTCGGCGCCCCCCTTCCCTAAAGAAGAGGTGACAATGCATATCTTTTTTTTAATAGTGTGTGGAGTACTCAAAATTTTATTTTTTTGATAAATAAATACGATAATTAAATATTACTTGTTCAAAAGTTTTGCTTGTAATTCTAAAAATATTAATTTGACGAAAATACAATTTTTGATGCGTATACTTTTATTAGGTGAATATAGTAACTTTCACAATACTCTAAAAGCTGGACTAGAAAAAAATGGTCATGAGGTATTGTTAGCTGGGAGAAAAGATGGTTTTAAAGGTTACTCAGTGGATATTGATTTTGACCCTGTTTTATTTTCAAAAACCATATTTAGAAAAATAAAAAATTTATTATTTATTATTTTTAAATTTGATATTTCTAGTCTTGAAATTGTTTATATTTTTTACAGAAATCGAAAACAATTAAAGGGGTTTGACATCGTACAATTGGTTAATGAATACCCCATAAAATCTACACCTTTTTTTGAACAAATACTGCTTAATTATATTTTTAAACATAATAAAAAAGTGATTTTATCCGCTTGTGGAGAAGACGCAACCTATATGAATTATTTGTTGAAATCGGAACTCTCTCACCATATTCTAACTCCATATTTAAAAAACAAGAAGTTAAAATCGTATTTTGAACCTAGTCTTAAATACTTAAACCCTTCTTATAAAAAATTAAGTGAATTTGTGATCAAAAATGTTGCTCATATTATCCCTGGAGACTTTGATTATGAAATGGCTTATTGTAATAAAAATAAAGTAAGCCCGTTAATTCCCTTTCCTGTTCATACAGAAAAAAATAAAATGATAACTTTAAATTTTGAAGGTAAAATTAAAATTTTTCACGGCATTTCTCGAAGTAATTATTATAAAAAAGGAAATGACCTTTTTGTTCAAGCTTTAAAGCGAATACAAAAAATATACAACCATAAAATAGAGATCATTCAAGTAGAAAGCATTCCTTATAAAAAATATCTAAAACTTTATAAGGACTGTCATATTTTATTAGATCAAACCTACGTTTATGACCAAGGGTACAATGCATTAGAAGCTATGGCACAAGGAAAGGTAGTTTTTAGTGGATTCAGTAATGAATTTAAATCTCACTATAATGTCACCAAAAAAATTGGAATTCACGCCACACCCAATGTAGATGAAATTGTTAAAAATTTAAGTTGGCTAATTGAGAATCCAAACGAAATTATAGAAATAAGCAAGAACGCACGAGAATATATTGAAACTCATCATGATTATATTAAGGTAGCTAAAACATATGTAGACGCTTGGAATTCTTAGTTATGAAAAACGTTCTTTAAACGTTTCATAGTCACGAATATAATCTGACTCATCATAAACGGCTGAAGCCAGCACCAAACAGACTGCACCTGAAGAAAAATTTTCCAATTCTCTCCAAATACCCGGAACGATTAACAATCCTTTATTGGGTTTGTTTAAAGTGACAGTTCGACTGTTTTTAGCATCTTTTAAAATTACATCAAAACTACCACTCAATGGCAATAAGAATTGTTGTAAATTTTTGTGCGCATGCCCTCCTCTGTAGGCGTCACTAGGCACATCATATAAATAATATACTCGGACTATTTCAAAAGGTAAAACTTTTTTTTCTATAACAGACATATTTCCACGCCCGCCCTCATCACTGATTTTTGGAACTTCTATAAGGGATACTGAATCTACTGTATTGTGCTTCATTAATCTAATTATTGATGTTTTAACTGATTTTTAAAAAGTTTTTTAGGTGTCTATGCGAATCAATCCTTCTAAAAATTTATTAATACTATATATATTTTTTAAATATAAGAATCTTAATTGATAAAATAAAGGTTTTTAAATAATTTCAAAACGTATCCAAGGCTCTAGGAGGCTTAGATTCATTTTTGTTTTTAAAGTGATACCAAATAGTAACGCTCACAACAATGAAATAAATAATATAACGATATAAATGAGCCATTACAATACCTTCAATCCCGTAGGAATCAACCAATAATTTAGCGAAAACATAAAATAGAATGAGGGAAGAAAACTCCGTTATAATATAACTAATTAACATTTTTTTAGCCAAAAATTGATGAGCTAAAACCAAAGAAGAAAGTCTAACAAAATCACCTAGTAATTGCCATTTAAACAAAGGCTCCATTTCTAAAAAATCAGGATATACCAGATCAATGACAAACATTCTAAACAAATAAATAAGTATCATGCCTATGGCAAAAAAAGGTAAAATGGTTTTATAAATATGAAACACTTCTTTTTTAAAATCATAACCCGAATAAATTTCTGCAAATCGGGGGATTACATACAATGTAAAGAGACCAGAAGAAAACACCATATAGTTTTTTGAAATAAAAAGCATCGCAGTCCAATAACCCGCTTGATCACCACTAATTTTATTAGTTATTTGAGAACGGATATCAATTTCGATATAATTTATCAATACAGTGGAAATAAATGACATGGCAGCAAAGGTGAGTAATGCCTTGGCAAATGGTGAATGTAAACGCAATCCTTTTAATTTTAGTTGAGTTTTCAGTACACTACCAAACACATACAACAGAACCAAAAGTTGAACTAATGGTGCAATGGCAATGGCAATTAACACACCATTAATATCATAATTAAAAAGACCATAGAGTAGCACTACACTTGATGCTAAATAAGCTATAAGTTCTATTTTTGCATACTGTTTATAAGCTGAAAGCCCATTAACCACTCCACTGAAAATGCGGTTTAAGGAAATTGCAGGTACAATAAACGCAGCTATTCTAACGATAAATTCAAAAGTATCACTTCCAAAAAGTTGTATTGAAATCCAAGATGAAAAAACAAATAAAAAGCTCGCACTAATGAGTGTACCTGCGATTGAAAAAATAAAAGCTGTTGAAAAAAATTTTGAGAGAAGTGCTTGTTCTTTTTTGAGTTCGGAAGTATATTTAACAACCCCATTAAAAACTCCAAAGGTAGACGTACTTGTTAGGATAGCCATGAGATTTCTTAGCTGACCAATTTTCGCAATCCCAGA
>Ga0209304_1001513_pt1 | contig 13965 bp, 10 predicted proteins | sample COGITO_mtgs_1004_4_FD_184789 | JGI IMG/M metagenome (GOLD analysis project Ga0209304, IMG submission 184789) | Pelagic marine microbial communities from North Sea - COGITO_mtgs_100423 (SPAdes) (version 2) | ecosystem: Environmental > Aquatic > Marine > Epipelagic ...
TAAAACCTTTTTTCTTTTGAAGTGCAGGTGTTATATTTTCTAAAGCTTCGTACTCTGGAAAAAATGACTTTGTTACTTTTTTAGATTGCGGATTTAACTGCGCAAAAGCCATAGCTGAACAAAAGAAGGTTAATATGAAGATTAGTTTATAATTCATCTTTAAAATGCAAATGTTAGCATGATTCTGGCCAAGTGTTCGTTACCTGGAATAGCTACACCATCGTTATTATTAATTCCTAAACCACCATCAATATAAGTCCAATCAGCTTGAATTTTAGCGCCATAATTTCGAGATAAATATTTGCTAATGCCAATAGTATAATAATTTGGTCGGTTATAGAATGTGGCATTATTTAAAAATGAATGGTCATCTGCTTTTAAGTGGGTATAACGTGCATCGATAGAAATACCATTCTTAAACAAATAACCAGCTTGAAAATTGTAAGCTTCCCCTAACATCATTCGTCCTTTTACATAATTCTGTATATCTTGAATACCATTAACATCAAATGTTGTTGATGTAGAACCATCATTTCTAACACGTTGTGTTATATCACTTGGAACACTTGCAGTAGTTTTAACGTATTCACCAAGCACTGAAAACCCTTGATATTTAAAAAGAAAATCAACGCCATATTTTGTGTAGTCTGGTAATGATTCAAGATCATTTGTATCTAGATAAATAATAGCACCACTTTCGCGACCACGTCTACTACTCATGCCATTATTATGACTAAAATTTGCACCAATGACTAGTTTTGGAGAGAGTTCTCTTACTATATCAGCCTGTCTAAATTGACCAAAATTAGTAAAAAGTCCAAATGGTAAATAATCTATTCTTCCTCCAACTTTTAATCCACCATGATCCTTTTCCAGAACATTACCACCATCTCCATTTGTTAAAACAAAATATGGTTTTAAATAAGACCCTTTTCCAGCTCTAAAACTTCCTTCTAAAAATAACCCAAACTCTCTAATACTTGCAAATGCAGAAGTTACTCGACTTCGTTCCACTAACTGAAGTGTGTTAGATAGCATAAATAACTCACGGTTATCTGTAAATGTTGACCTTTGCCCAAATGTTGCTTTAATTCGATTAGTGATGTCATAAGATACAAAAGCATCTAAAAGGAAATTATTGGTAGACGCATCACCAGCTTCAGAGGTTCCACTTAAGTCAAATGCGAATCTGTATTTAAATCGCTCATTCTTTAATTTACCGTCAAAACGTAACCTAATTCGACGCATTCTAAAGCGGTTTTGAGTACTGTTTTCATCAACGTCTGTATAGGTTTTTGTCTCCATATAAGGTTGTAAATAACCCGTTATTCTCATTGGATAACCATCATTAGTACTAAAATTTAGTCCTTCACCAAATTTATAGGTTTCTAATTTTACCTCTTGCCCTTTAGCAGTTATGCTTAGAAAAACAAATACACAAAGACTCGTTATTTTAAATACTTTCATACTTCTATAATTAATACTATTATTCAAAATTTCCTTTTACAACAATGTTTCCATTTTTCATCATTTGTTGTCCTTTTGCAAATACATCTAAGAGTTTTAAATCTTCGGTAAAGCAGCACAAATCTGCATCGCAACCAACTTCTATTTTCCCTTTATGTTTAAGTCCTAGATTTCGGGCTGGATTTGTAGTAATTAATTTGAATGCTTCTGAAATTGAAATGCCTCCTTCTTTAATCAACAAAACCACTTCTTCAAGATTTTTATCAATTGGTGCTTTTCTAACTCCAATAGCTTTACCAGCATCATCAAATTTGGTTAAACCTGCGTTTCCGTCTGTACTAAAAGTCATATTGTCCATACTCACACCACTTTCAAGCGCATATAAAACCGATTTATATGGGTCAGTATATTTAGATGCACCAGTAGTAATATCAATCATACCACCAAGTTTTGCAAACTCTATAGCTTGGTCAAATAGTTCTTTTGTGCGACCAACGTGTGTTGGTGATATATGTTCTATTGGGAATTTATAATCGTTTACCAACTCGAAAAGCACATCCATTTTTGTGTCTAAATTCCCAAGATGTACGTGAAGGATACCTTTTTTATTTCCTATAAAACCACCAACTCTTACATCGCGTAATTTTCGAACTAATTCTAATGCTGTTGGGTAAGATGATCGTATATCACTTATGGCTATTTTACAACCCAAAACCTTATCTATAAATATCATGTCGCTTTGAATTGAATCTGTAATTGTTACAGAATCTAATCCGTAATAACCACAAAACATATATGCAGAAATACCTTCGACTTCCAAAGATTTTGCTTTTGCATAAAGCGATTTGATGTTTCTTATAGTGCCATCAGTTCCCAATAAACCTAATACAGTTGTGGTTCCACAAGCAATGAGTTCGCTTAAATTAATCTCGGGCGTCATAGATGAAAATCCATCCTTTCCGCCTGCTCCTATAATATGAATATGTTGGTCTATTAAACCTGGTGTGACTATTTTTCCTTTAGCATTAAAAACTTCCGCTTCATTTTTATAAACATCTAAATTATCTGCAATAGCAACAATTTTATTACCAGCAATTAAAATGTCTTTTTTACCTAAATATTTAGGTGTATATAGTTCTGTATTTTGTATTAATTTAATCATATAGTTATATAAAATGATAGATTAACATTACCACTAATGCTACTACCAATGGAATGATGTTGCGCTTTACAATAGCTATTGTTGATACTTTAGCAATTTCTGCAGTTGCGATAATAACTCCAGCTATTGGTGAAACCGTTCGTCCCATTGAAGCTGAAAGTTGCATTGGTAATATAATAGATGTGCTCTCTACACCCAATTTGTTAGCAATTTTTGGGACTAATGGGCCAAATGCAAAGAATGAGGCATTACCACTTCCCATAAGCATTGACGCGATAAAAATCATGACCGTCATTACAACACCAATACCAATTGCACCAAGACCAAGATTTTGAGCGAGATCTAACAAACCATTTATAAAACCAAGACTTATTAAGCCTTTTGCAAAAATATCAGCAGTTATAATTAAGGTCACAACGGTTTTAAAAATGTTTCCCATTCCGTTCCAAAATGTTTTAAGTGAATCGAAAACTGTTTTTATATTTTTGGTTCTAACTAGTTCGTATATCAATGCGACAAACAAACTGATGAACATTGCTGTTGTGGTATCTAATGAAATCGGTACACTAAAAATGCTGAAGATTTTTGAAAAACCAATTAATAAAATAATAGGCAGAACAGGAATTAGTGCATAAATTAATGGTGCATTTAATTCAATTTCTTTGGTTTCTTCTATTTCTTTTTCAAAACCATTTTTTTTATCATAATAACGATTTACAAAGTAATAGGTAATCATCATTACAATACTTAATGGCCAAACGAGAGGAATTTGATAATTTAAGAAGAAGAGGATTGTATCAACACTTGCTATATTTGTTGCACTTGCGGTAATAGCTGATGCTGGACCAATGCCAAAGGCTGTGGTTGCTGTAATTACTGAAACGGCAGATAATCTGCTAACACCTAAATTTACTAAAATTGGAAACATGGATGCCATCAAAAGCAATCCTAATCCTGCTGCAGATGGTATGGCTGCAAATAACAATTGCCCTATTGGAATGACTAATGATGCTGCTAAGTAAGGTTTCTTTTTAAAAAATTTGAGCGGTTTCATCGCAACATATACTAAAGCATTAGAAGCACCTATTTTATCTATATAGGCTACAAAGCCACCAATTGCCATAATCATTAAGCCTACGCCAGCATTGGTTTTGCTAAAAGACTCTTTTATATATCTAAACAAATCAAAGCCTGAGAAACCAGTTGGATCTTTAAGCGTTGGTAAATTATAATTTAAAACTTGAGCAATGATCAGCATTAACAACCCAGACACTAACAATACAGCATGTGGATTGTACTTTTTAAGTAAAAGTCTTCCAGCAACTATTATAAATAATAGTGATATTATGGCTCCTAAATAACTCATTAACTGGTTTTAAAATGAAGTTCCATCTAATTTGGTTCCTGGTGAAAATAAATCACCATTAGCTTCTGGAATTCCTGCATGTTGTACAAAATCTCCTGTAAGGTCTGGATTTCTTGTATAAGATTCATCTGGATTTCCAGATAATGCAGAATTATCAAAAGTGAGCACTACATTTCCTGAAGTATCAGCAAGCGTCATCACATCACCTGAATTGGTTATGTTTAATAACCCTTCAGAAGCTATTTGCACTAATGCGCCTCCAAAACTTCCTGTTGGTGTTCCTCCTCCAAAAAGAACTAAAACTCCATTTGGTGCTAATATTGTTCCTGATGGAAATGTATGTCTTAAACTAGAAGCATCAGACACAGTATAACCGCTTAAGTCTAATTCTGGACCAGAGTTGTAAAATTCTATAAATTCGTCTTCATTAGGATCACGAGTTCCATCTGCATTAGCATCACCTGCTAAGTCTCCAGCTGGATCGTAAAGCACTTCATTAATCATAAACCCTAACCATGGGCAACCATTGTTATCTACTTCACCAGCTTCATTTGGACATAAATCGTTTGCATCTAATACACCATCACCATCACTATCAGAGTCATCGTCTAAAACAGAAATTGTAATTTCTGTCTCTGAAAGCAGAATTACATTTTGCACATTTCCAACACTTACAATAAGTGTTTCTGCACCTTCAACTGTGTTATCTTGCAACCCTGTGAGGGTTACGCTTCCCAAAGTAGTACCAGCACTAATTGTAATTTCAGAAGCACTTACTGAATAATCACTTGATTGTGTTGCAGTACCTGAGATTGAAAGTGGAATTACCAATTGTTGCGTTGCAGCAGAATTAAGAATTGCAGAAAGAGTAATTGTTCCACTAGCTTCACTAAGATTTGTATCGCTAGCAGATAATTCTAATGCTGGTAAGATATCTTCCGTATCGCAAGAAGCAAAACAAAATACTATACCAAAAACAAAAATTGCTTTTTTAAAGAAGTGATAAGATTTCATGTATGAGAAGTATTAAGATTAAACAATAGAGCATTTTAAGAAAATATAAAATGCTCTATTGTTTTTATGTTATTTACCTAATTATTATTTTTTTAGTGCTTGTATAATTGTTTTGAGAAACTTTTAAAAAGTATATTCCAGCATTTAATGCAGAAACATTTAGTTTATTATTAATCAGTGTTGAATTACTAATTAGTTGTCCTAAAACATCAAATACAACAACTTTAATAGTTCCAGAATTTTTACTTACGATATTTACATAACCGTTTGTTATCGGGTTAGGATAAATATTAAAACTATTTGCGATAAATTGATCAACTGATAATGTTGAACCATCTACTAATTCTCCTGGTGAAAAGAGCAAACTAGCATTGGCATCAGTATGTAATGTAAAACTACCTGTAAAGTCTGGTGATCTTGTAACTGATTGATTTAAACCATGATTTATTCCTGTAACAGTACTATCATATAGTAAAACAACATCTCCACTTGGGTTTTCAATAGTGATTACATCTCCGCCATTAGTTAAATTCAATTCTCCTTCCGATGCTGTTTGAACTATTGAACCTCCAAAACTTCCAGTTGGTGATCCTCCTCCAAAAACTACTAACATATTGTTTGCTGGAATTATAGTTGAAGCAGGAAATGTATGTCTTAAGGCAGCTCCATCAGAAACTGTGTAACCACTTATATCAAGAGTTGCATTAGAATTATTATAAAACTCTATAAACTCATCTTGTAATGCATCTCTAACACCATCGCCATTTGCATCACCTGTTATGTCAGTAGCAGGATCATAATGTACTTCATTAATAATTAATGGTATACAACCTGGACTTTCAATATCTACAGATAAATCACAAACACCGCCATCTCCAGTATCACTCACTGAAACTGTTATATCTGTTCCTTCAGTTATCCCTGTAATCGTAATAGTACCTGAAGCAACCAAACTTGGGTCATCACCACCAACAGACCCTGCTGTTGAGGCAATTACAAATGTATTACCATTATCACCTCCAGAAAAATCTATTGAGGCTGTATAGGTATCATCTGTAGCTCCAGATAAAGTAGTGTTACAACTAACAGAGGTTGCTACTAAAACAGTGGTGCAAGTTGCTCCAGTAGGTGTCCATCCAGAACCAGAACCTAAAGGGTAATTTCCTCCTAAAGTATTAAAATAGGCTTCTAGACTTGTAGCCCCAGCCGTTTGGCAAGAAGTATTGACATCTAAATCATCTTCTGCGGTAATTACCCAATCCGAAGGATTCCAAGTACCTAAATCTGGATTTGACAATCTAGTCGCAACGGCATCATTATGATTCCAATTAGAATCAGTATCAAGATCTGCATCTGTTTCAGTTTTTCCAAATTGACTTACAACAACGCCGTTTAACACAATTTGATAACCATCATCACCATTTGTAGAGGTGGTAGTTCCAACGGTATTGGAAGCGTTAAATGTTGTTGATGGAAATTCAGCTTCCATCAATGCAATATCTCGCACGATATAAACAAAAGAGTCTGTAACGGTACCTAAAGCAGAAATATCTATTTGATTAGCTGCCCAAGGTGCACCATTGTTCATGTAGTTTAATATAACTTCATCATCAGCTGTATTTTGTGTGGTATCAGCTCCAAAATTGGCAAAATTGACCGTGCCATCAACATACAGCTCAACGGTTTTAACGTAAGGGGCAGCACAACCAGTCTCGATAATTTTGGTGATTGTCACGTTTTGGGCAAACCCACCAAATGAAATTAATAAAAACAAAATGTAAATTTTTTTCATAATAATTAGTTTTAGTTTAATTAGACACTAAAGTAAAACTAGATTAAAAAGAAATAAGATACCAGTTAACTAAAAAAAAAAATACCAATTAGCATTGTGAATTATAATAATTTGACCATCTTGTTTACTTTTTCTTTTATAATATTTGGTTTTACAGACGAATAACCTATAATTAAACCTTTAAGTTTAGGTTTGCCAACATAACATTTACTTAGTGAAAACACGGTTATATTTTGTTTTTTTAATGCTTCAATAATTTTTTTTTCGTCTTCCACAGAAACATAATTTTTAAATAATGCTAAAACATGAAAACTAGAAAAAGACTTGTTTTGTATGTACATGTTTTTACTTTTTTCATTGAATAATGAAATAAATAAATCATGCCGTGTTTTAGCAACATCAATACTATTATTTATGTGTTGAAATAAATAATTCTTTTCAATAAATTGATTCATAACTACCTGAATTGAAGGTGTAACAAATCTGTGTGAATGCTCTTGGATTGCAGCAACTGTATTCACTAAATATTTTGGAACAATCATGTACCCTAGACGTATAGAGGGATGCAATAATCTATTAAATGTTCCCATATAAATAGTTCTATCTTCAGCATCTAAACTAAAAATAGTTGGAATACTTTCAACAGCATTAGCAATTTCATTCTCATAGTCGTTTTCAATAATTAAGGATTTATTTTTTGCTGCCCAATTCAATACTTCATGCCTTCTTTTTAAACTCATTTTTGTCCCTAAAGGGTAATGATTTGATGGTGTAATATGTGCAACTTTAACCTGTTTTTTTATAGTATTCATTTGAGCAATATCAATCCCCTCATTATCTAAATCTATAGGAATTAAATTAGCTTCAGAACTTTTAAAAACCGAATGTACATTCGGAAAAAGAGGGTTTTCAATTACTACCGAATCATCTTTATCAATTAAAGTATTAGTGATAAGGTATAAAGATTGTAAAGAACCAGAAACAATAATTATTTGTTCATAGTCACATTTAATGTTTCTACTTACATTTAAATAATTTCGAATACTTTTTTTTAATTCTTCAATACCTGTAGAGTTTGAATACGATAAACCTGAAGATTTAATATGACGCCAATAAGCATCCAGAAGTTTTTTCCATTGATTTACAGGAAAGACATCTATTGGTGGTAACCCAGGACGAAAAGCTAAATTGCTATCATGTGGCCTGTTAAGTAGTGAAAAATTATTCAAATATGAAACACCTTTTTGTGAAATAGATGGATATAAACTTTTATTTATATATTTTTTATTGATTTCTATTTCACTATTTCTTGAACTATTATGGTTAACTCTATTTCCCGAACCAGCTTTAGACAAAATTAATTTTTCTAATTGTAATAATTCATATGCTTTATTTGTTGTTGTCCGAGATATTTCTAATTCTTGAGCCAAAATTCGTGTCGATGGTAATAACCAATCATGAGGTAACTCATTGTTTAAAATACATTGCTTAATAGAACGATAGAGTACAACATATTTATTGAAGGGTTTAATTTTTTCTTGATTAAGATATTCTTTATGTATTCTATTTATGGCAAATTTATAATTGGTATTCATAATTTGTAAAAATTGGTATTGTAAAAATAACTAAATAAAATCTTTATTAGCAAGATGAAGTCTCACAATCACGTCCTAAGGATACTTTTTATTCTAAGTATTTTATCTTCTTTCACATCCTGCTCTGATAACTCAGATAATTCAATTAATGGACCCGTAATACTAGACGAGTTTGTTACAGGAGGTGGTTATTTTGAATTTTCAGATTTTCAATCTTTAATTATTAAAACCTATTACCATATACCTATATATGTTACTAATAATACGCCAATTGTTTTCGTTTTTCATGGAGCCGGAAGAAATGCCAAAGATTATCGGGATGCCATGATAGCAAAATCAAATCAATTTAATTTTATTGTTATAGTGCCAGAGTTTTCAATAGCTAATTTTCCTGGTGGTGATGGTTATAATCTTGGGAATGTGTTTATCGATGGCGATAATCCTTCAATAGGCACATTGAATCCTGAAGAAGAATGGGCTTTTTCAGTAATAGAACCCTTATTCGACTTTATAAAGCAAAGCCTTAATAATTCTACACCTAAATATCATATTTTTGGACACTCTGCAGGAGGACAGTTTGCACATCGTTTTATGATGTTTAAGCCCAATGCTAGATTCGATAAAGTTCTATCTTCAGGTTCAGGATGGTATACAGTCTCAAATATGGATATTAATTTTCCATATGGTTTTAAAAATAGTCCACTAGAAGACAATTCTTTTGAAAATTTATTTGAAAAGCAATTAACAATACAAATAGGAGGGTTGGATAACGATCCAAATTCGTCTGGATTAAGACATAATCAATTTGTTGATGTACAAGGATTAAACCGCTTAGAAAGAGCCAATCATTTTTTTGATGAAGCTTTGCAATTATCTCAAGAATATAATTTAGAATTTAATTGGGATTTGTATATTAATGAAGGGAGAACTCATGATTATTTAACTGCTTCAGAAAGTGCAGCAAACTTAATTTTTAATTAATTGAAATATGAAATTAACGAAACAAAATATTGGGCTATTTCTTGGACCAATTATGTTTATTATTATATTAATTTTCTTTCATCCTGAAGGTCTAAATAAACCTGCAAATGCAGTTTTAGCTTCAGCAGCTTGGGTAGCTATTTGGTGGATTACTGAAGCTTTACATATTGCAATTACAGCACTATTACCTATAATACTATTTCCATTAAGCGGTGGTTTAGCATTAAAAGCAACAACTGCTTCATATGGGCATAAATATATTTTTCTCTTTTTTGGCGGTTTTGTATTAGCACTTGCTATTGAAAAATGGAATCTTCACAAGCGTATTGCTTTAACAATCATTAGAATTGTTGGCACGAATGTAGTTCACATTATTTTAGGTTTTATGATTGCTACCGCATTTTTGTCTATGTGGATTTCTAATACCGCAACTGCGGTTATGATTTTACCTATAGGAATTGCCATTGTTTTGCAACTAAAAGATAATCCTGATACTATTGAAGACGAAAACCAAATTTTTGGAAAAGCATTAATGCTAGCAATAGCATACAGCGCATCAATTGGAGGAATGGCTACTCTAATTGGCACACCACCAAATCTAGTTTTAGCAGGTATTGTACAGGAAAGTTATAGTGTAGAAATAACGTTTTCTCAATGGTTTATGTTTGGATTTCCTATCAGTCTTTTATTTCTGTTTTTATCGTGGTTATATCTTACAAAGGTTGCCTTTGAGTTTAAGCAGAAAGAATTTCCTGGCGGGAAAGATGAAATAAATAAACAATTAAAAAAACTAGGCAAAGTTTCTTTTGAAGAAAAAATGATTTTAGTGGTATTCATTTTAACTGCTTTTGCATGGATAAGTAGATCCTTTTTACTGCAAAAATTTATTCCAGAAATTGACGATACTATTATAGCAATGTGTTCTGCATTTCTCTTGTTCTTATTACCAAGTAAAGAAAAAGGAAATAGCCTTATGAATTGGAAAGATGCCGTAAAATTACCTTGGGATATACTCATACTATTTGGAGGTGGAATGGCTTTAGCATTAGGTTTTGAGTTGAGTGGATTAGCTTTATGGATTGGAAATCAGTTAATCGCATTAGAAACGTTCCCTTTAATTCTATTATTATTAATTTTAATTGCATCAGTTAATTTTTTAACGGAAATTACTTCAAATTTAGCAACTACAGCAATGTTACTTCCTGTGCTTGTTTCATTAGCCAATGCCATTGGAGTAAATCCTTACTTATTATTAGTAGGAGCAACAGTAGCAGCTTCGTGCGCTTTTATGTTACCTGTTGCAACTCCACCAAATGCGGTTGTTTTCGGGTCAGGTTATCTTAAAATTGAAGATATGATTAAAAAAGGGTTATGGATGAATATTTTATCCATCATTCTTTTAACCTTAATTGTTTATTATTTTTTACCTGTTATTTGGGAATTATAATCTAAAATATAGTTTTTATTAAATTTAAAAGGTTAAAATTAATAAAAACGGTTCTGTCGCATTAACTTCATTAAAGCTTAAAAATACAATTTTCACTACATTATTAAGCAACTAACGAACAGAATGTTTTGAACGAAGTAGAACAAGGATTAACGATTTGATTCTTTTTTAATTAGGATGTCTACTTCTATTCCCGAAAGGGATCATAAATCGTTTAAAGGACCTTATAATCCCTTTCCAACAGAAGTGGTATTATACCCCCGAGATGAAGGGTAGTTATTCGATAAAGTATGTTCTTCCCTCACTTGTTCCTGAACTATCATACAACGACCTTGAGATAAAAGAAGGTGCTACTGCATCCAATACTTTTCTTTCAATGGTAAATGGAACCTTTGAGGGTGATTTAGAAGAAACAAGGAGACCACTATTGGAGTACTGTAAGTTAGACACCTTCGCAACGGTCAAAATTCTGGAGAAACTACTGCAGGTATAAAACTGATTTTTAGAGAAAATTCTGGAAAATTTATTTTTTAGAATATTCCTCCCTTGAGGTTAAGGTGCAAAAAACGGATAAAGTGAGCCACCAGCGGCGGATTAAAGTGAGCATAGTAAAACGGACTAAAGTGAGCCACCCAGAGCGGGTGAAAGTGAGCCACTAAAAAGTTGATTCTATTTGTGAGTTACAAATAGTCTTTTTTTGAATAAAAAGATTATGGCAAACAACCAAATAGAGATGCGAAAAGTAAAGAAATTATTTAAATTATATACTGAAGGTGTTAGCAAACGCCAAATCAGTATTCAGTTAGGTCTATCACGGAATACTGTTGCTAAATACATTGCCTTTTTTCAGCGCTACAAGCTGACAAATTATGAAGTGTCAGCGATGACACTAGAGGAACTGCACAGGCTTTTTACCTCTGGACAAAAAAAGAAGAGCTCCCAGCAAAAAACCTTAGAGCAGTATTTCCCATATTTTGATAAGGAACTACGGAAAACAGGCGTTACCAAACAATTACTATGGGAAGAATACATCTCAAAACACCCCGAAGGTTTTAAGCTTTCCCAGTTTAGGTATTGTTACAGAGAGTGGTGTAAAGAGGTCTCTCCAGTGATGAATTTCACACATAAAGCTGGCGATAAACTATTTATTGATTTTACAGGAAAGAAGCTTACCATTGTAGATGAGCACACAGGAGAAATACAAGAATTAGAGGTTTTTGTATGCGTATTAGGCAGTAGTCAATTTACCTATGTAGAGGCCTGTGAGAGCCAAAAGAAAGAAGATTTTATACGTTGTACAGAAAATTCATTATGGAATTATGGAGGCGTTCCAAGTGCACTGGTTACAGATAATCTAAGAGCAGCAGTAACAAAAAGCAGCCGTTTTGAGCCTCTTGTTAATGAAACCTTTGCTGATTTTGCAGAGCATTACGAAACAGCAGTACTACCCACTAGAGCATATAAACCAAGAGACAAAGCTATCGTAGAGAATGCCGTCCGTATTATTTATACACGTGTTTTTACGCCTTTAAGGAATCAAACATTCCACAACAAAGCAGCACTTAATAAAGCTATTTTAACACTACTGGAACAGCACAATAAAATGTCTTTTAGAGGACGTGACTATTCCAGGTATTCATTGTTTGAAGATGTAGAAAAACACACACTTAAACCGCTTTCAGTAAAAAAGTATGAACTTAAACAATATGCAAAAGGAACCGTTCATAAAAACAGCCATATTTATTTAAATAAAGACAAGCATTACTATAGCGTTCCATATAAACACATTGGCAATAAAATTAAAATTATTTACTCCGATAGTCTTATAGAAATTTACCATAAACAAGTTCGTATTGCCCTGCACTCAAGAAACAAAAAGAAATACGGTTATACAACTACTAATTCAATCATCTAAAATTATTTATTATATTTAAAAAAAATAACCAATGAAAAAAAATGTTTTAGTCCTATTAATTTTATTAACCCCTATAAATATAGTTTTTTCTCAAACTAATAATCGAACGGACTGGTTAGATGTTAGTGAAAATTCAGTTAATAGTTTTTTAAGAAAGTATTCATCAAATCAGGTTGTCAAAAAAAACCTTGGACAGGGTATTACTGTCTATAGTGTTAGTTATAGAGATATTGATAATACTAGTCTAGAACATAGTCATAGTCTTATGTTCGACAGTGGTATTCCAATTAACTATAGTAGTAAGTTGTTATGGGGTGAATATAAAAATAGATATGGTAATTATGAAAATTTAGAACTTTATAAAAAAGTTTTCAATAATATCAGAAAATCGAACTTGGATGATGTGAAGAAAGATGGAGGACAGGTGATTAAAGACGAAAATTGGGGATTTGAAGTAAAAGATTATTATTCAGATGTAGATGAAGGAGGTATATTGAGTTTGAATATTCAAGATAATGGATTGTTGGTTTTTACGGTCGGAGATGTTTACTATAGAAAGGTTTCAGATGTTAAAGAGGAAATAAATAATGGTAAAATTGATGTTTCTAAACTTAACTTTTATGATATAAATTATTTAATAGATTTATTTATTGACCAATTTACATATTCTTATACCGAGTACTATAAAAAAAATAACCTTTCTATCTTGAATCATGAAAAGTTCACTGGGTTTTTAGATAAAATTAATAATTCAAAAAGAAATGTGAATTTTGATTTGAATAAAGAAGGTGTATTAGGTGTCTCAAATTCTATGTATGATGACTCAAGTATTTCACTTTCTATTAACCCTAGTCTTTGGAAAACATCAAGTGATTCAAAAAAACTCTACGTTCTATTCCATGAGTTGGGTCACGATATCTTAAATTTCCGACATGGTGAAGGAGGTAAGATGATGTTTACTATTTCTGAATCTGATTATAGTTTTAAAGATTTTTATAACGACAAGGATTATATGTTTAAAAGTTTTTTTAAAAGTTTTTTTAACTAATTTATAAATAAAAAATTCGATAGAAAAAAATACAGATATAGAATATGTAATGTTTTTAAACAATAAATATGGTGGATATTCGTATGAAGGGATGGCTTTAGCCTATGGCGAATATGAATGGAAAGATGGGGCTACATATAAAGGGTATTTTTTAGCAGGAACTAATGACAAAAAAGTA
>Ga0209304_1001516_pt1 | contig 13943 bp, 20 predicted proteins | sample COGITO_mtgs_1004_4_FD_184789 | JGI IMG/M metagenome (GOLD analysis project Ga0209304, IMG submission 184789) | Pelagic marine microbial communities from North Sea - COGITO_mtgs_100423 (SPAdes) (version 2) | ecosystem: Environmental > Aquatic > Marine > Epipelagic ...
TACCCTGAGCTATTCTTATATGCTCTGTATCTCCTTTGACTACTTCTAGTATGTTGAATATATTTTGTAGCATTAAAATAGATTTAAGTATTTCTTATGATTACCCCAGTACTTATTAGTTTTTTGAGTTTTCTCTGAGTCATATATAGAGTAGTGAGATGTAAAGTGTATTCCGTGATTGATATGCACAGATGGATTCTTAGTCTCCCAAGTTCTTCTAACCACTCCCTCTTGAGGTTCTATAAGACCGCTATTTGACACCAAAGCATTAGCAAGTATATTCTCACAATGTGTTATAGCTTCTTCAAACCTCATAGTCATCTGATGAAAAGGTTGGTCATCTTGCTTTCTCTTTTGAAACCCTTTCTCACATAGACCCATATAATTCATATTTGTAAACACACAGTTTACATAACCGTCATCATCAAACTTGAAATAGTCATCAGGGTACATAACATCGTGTTCTAAGAAACTTACCCACTCATACTCTCCTGTTTGTCTTGCATAGTATAGGCATTGCATTATCTGCATAAGTTGGTTTAAGTGTCCACCGCTTTGCATCCAAGACCTTAACTCTACAAAAGGGTTATTAGGTATAGGATTCCACACACAAGTAATAATATCTGCCACACCATCTGCTGCTTTCTCAATAGTCTCTAATGACTTTTCAATAGCAGGAAATGTCTTAGGATTTGTGTTGTTAGAATAGAATATTCCTAATCTACTGTTGCTTTCTGCTTTTAGTATTAAGTAATTACCTTCTAAGACTTCCTTAGATAAACTTTCTCCATTTAAAGTGTAGTCTACTATCAGTTTCTTTACTTGACCGTGCATAGGGTCTCCTATGATGTCATTGTTAGCCTTTACAGATAGTTTTCCTTTCCTAACTAACTTAGAGATTTGTTCTGTACAGTCTTTACCTCCGTATGTCGCTTTGTTTATTACAAGCATTCTTTAATCATTTGATAGTATTTATAACTCGCTTTTGTGTCATCTAAGACAAGGTCTTTAGGTGGTACGCTATTTATATACGCTCCTTTGTAGAACATACCATCATTTGATGACACTACACCTGCGTTATGGAATATAGGTTTAACATCCCAATCACTTGATGGGTTAGTAGCAAACATAAAATCTAAGTCATCTGTAATTCTACTTTCTTTACCATCTTTCCAAACATTCCAAAGTACTGCCCACATATCTGCACACCATATCTGTAACTCGTGATAGCTTGGCTCTATTGCTTTCTTTTTGTTGTTTAGTTTGGTTATTACTTTAAATAAATTAGAGCAATCACTTTCTACTCTACCCCAAAACCAAGAGTCTATACCCTTGAGAATGTATTGCGCCCCTCCTGTATTATTCTCATTGTCTATTACAAGCTGTGGGTCTATACGCATAATTCTAACCATCTCATCAAATATGTCTTGACCCTTAGATAGTATATAAGATGAACCTATATAAGACCTTGTATCTGACATATAACAAATAGCATCACTCTCAAATAGTTCTGTGTTTAAGGGTCTTGCTAATGCTATGTCACAATCGTGATACAATAACACCTCATCTCTTAGTTCTCTATGTATCTCAAAATGTTTCTTTAGGATATGAGGTCTAATAGAGGATATGTAAGTCTTATCCGTTCTTGTGTCATCATAGTAATAAAAGTTCGCATCTTGGTACTTAGCCTCTAATTTATCAAAGTAAGGGTCTTTACCGCCTTGTATGGCATTGACAAGTATTACATCGGATAGATTAACGCCTTGCCCCACAAAACTGTGGAGCATTACGTCTATTTGCCATCCATAATATAAACTTGCAGGTTGTGCTGATATGTATTTCATTAGTTAAATGTTATTGTTACTTGTGCTGCTTCTCCCCAAGTGTCGGTGTTATAATTCCACTTGTATCTTGTATAAGTGTATCCATCCGCTTCAAATCCTACCGTCTTAACATCTATGTCAGCATAGTTAAGTTGGGTAATAATTGGAGACCCTGTAAATGGTGTCGCATCAAAGTTAATACTTGTAAAAGGTGCAGGTTCTTCGTGTAATCCACCTCGTCTTAATGTAATTTGAACAAAATTATCTACTACATCATTTTCAATTACATAGATTGTCCAATTTGTTTGAGGTTTCCAACTATCATCAGTAATTTCTCCCGATACATTTGTTCCTCTTGAATAACCAAATCTTGTAAATGATATTCCTACTTGCGCCCATCCACCAGTAGTCATTATTTGGTCAGGTACACTTGTTGCAGGAATAATAAATGAATCACTATCTAATGTAGATTCAACTCCATAGTTATTTACACCTATTAAGTTAGCAATACCTGTTCCACCATCTGTTGTTGAAATATCTCCATCCCAACTAATAGTCCAATTCACAAGAGTTCCATTCACAGTAGGTACAGGTTGTCTTTCAAAGTATGAACCTCCACCTGTTGGATAAATTGTAAAGTCTATGAAAGTATCGGAAGCATCATTTGTAAATACATCAAAGTTTGCACCTGTGTTTTCATATCCAACAAACGTATTGTTAATTGTTCCTGTTGGTGTTGTAGGAGCAGCAGTTGTTGTTGTAGTAGTACTTGTCGTTGTAGTAGTAGGTAATGTAGTTGTACTTGTAGTTGTGCTTGTTGTAGTTGTTGTAGTACAAGCTGACAATTCAGAAACTACACCGCTTCCGCTAATACGACATTTTAAAGAACCATATACATCAGCAACATTCCCTAAAGCATATGCAAAGAAGCCACCATTTTTCAATGTTGTTCTTGCTTCATCAGTCCAAAAGATTGTACCGTTCTGAATACCTGCAAGCGTAGGAACATCTGTGTAAACCGTTTCTACTAATTCCTCATAACAAGCATTAGCACTACTTGACTGAATTGATATCTCGTAAGGATAAGATTCAAACAAAGTAGTTGTAGTTGTACTCGTGGTACTTGTACTTGTTGTTGATGTACTTGTTGTACTCGTACTTGTGGTCGTAGTCGTTGGCGCTGTGGTGGTTGGTTCAGTTGTAGTACTTGTGGTACTTGTACTCGTGGTACTTGTACTTGTAGTGCTGGTAGTTGGAACAGTTGTGGTAGGTTCTGTTGTTGATGTAGTAGTACTTGTTGAGGTAGTAGTTGTTGTCGGTTCAGTAGTAGTCGTAGTAGGCTCTGTTGTGGTGGTAGTACTTGTTGTAGTAGTCGTTGGTAATGTTGTTGTGGTAGTCTCTACTGTACATCCAAATACATCAATAGAAATATAAGCAGCATAAATACAGTTACCATCTATATTATCACTTGCAAATACTAAAACTCCTGTATTATCTGTTCCACATAAGTTTCCACTATTGGCAAACATTGTTAATTGACTTCCTGCAACAGATACACTATCTAAATATTGAGATGTATCATTTGCAATATAAGACAATGGCTGACCATCTAACTGTGTAAAGAAATTATTTAGGTTTATTGTTTTGTTATCTCCTACTTCTATACTTTGTGTTGGTATTGGAGAATAAGCTATTCTCTGAATACAAGGTGTTTCAGTTGTGGTAGTTGTAGGCAATGTAGTGGTAGTACCTGCCGTTGTAGTTGTTCCTGCAGTAGTTGTAGTAGTCGTTCCTGCGGTTGTTGTAGTTGTTGTTGGTAAAGTAGTGGTGGTGCTTGTGGTAGTAGTTGTTGTTGGTATTGGGTCTCCACAATCTACTGTTAAAGCATCATTGTCTGCAGTTACATTAGTTTCATCAGCAGTAGCACATAAAGCATCCCCACAGTCTACAGTAAATAAAGTACTATCTATAGTAACCTCTGTATTGTCAGCAGAAGGACAAGTAAGAATAGGAGGTTGAAACTCATCAGTAATAATACTTAATAACTCTAAGTTACTTTTACCTGATGTTAGTTCTGTTTGTATAGTGTTTATTCTATACTCTTTGTCTCCTATTATAAATCTATCGCTTAGGTTGTATTTAGTTAGTATGTTAATAGGTAAATAAGCAGTTACACTTGTAAGCCTATTTCTTTTATTAAATACATTAGCTATGTAAGTTTCGTAGTAAGTTTTAAATAATGAGTTTTCATTAGTGTCTCTTAACCACTCATCTATCTCTGCACTAAAGTTTATAGTTTGTACGTTATCAGATGCAACATTACTTGGTCTGTTATAAGTTGTTAAAGAGTTGGTTGTAACACCATCCGTGCTAACAAAATAGATTGGCTTAGTACCTGCCTCTTGATTAACATTTAGAAACAACAAAGGAGAACCTAATTCTTTCTCCTGTTTATCATTTACAAAGTAACCATATTGAGCATTAGTAAGTACTCCATCATCTTCATCATTTAGTCTTTCATATATTACTTTCTCAAAAGGAAGTTCTACTTTATACTCCCCACCATCTATAAACTCCTCAGCTAAAGATGTGATTATGTACTTCTCCTCTCCAAAGTTAGCACCGTTGCTTTCAGAGAACTCCTTAGATAAAAATGTCTTAGGCTCTTTGTACTCAAAGTTTACTTCACTATATAAAGGAACTCTATTTACATCTATGTTTTCAGAACCTACAAATTCTGTAATGTCCCAAGTTTGATAGTCCTCATAGAATGTGTTTAAGTCCTCTACTATAATATCTGTGTCCTCTACATAAGAGGTAAGGTTAAACATCTTAAAGATACCTGTAAGGAAGTCTAGAATCTTGATGTCAGGCATTTGATTAGCAGTAATAATCCTACTAAGCATTGCTTGGTCTGTAACTGTGTAGTCTTGGTAGTTTGTACAGTCAAGAGCTGAATCTACATAGTATTGAGTAGTTATTTGCCACCTTGCACTATATGTGTTCAATGTAATACTATCCTCTGTAGATATTTGTACTTGTATTCTCCAAAACTGTGGTGTCTCAAACCACTCTCCTATGTCTATTGTGTAGCCTAAAACTCCTTTGCCTGTTCTTTCTGCAAGCACGGTGTCTGTAATTAAGTCTACTATTTTAAATGTATATTCCGTAGCTGAATCTACAGGAGTTACTGAAAGTTCTGCAATAGTATCTGTACCAAAAGATGTGTCCCCTCCTGTTGTAGTTTCAAAGTAGTCATCGCTAAAAAAAGCATAGTAGTCTCCACAAGCTATGTTCTCTGTTTGTTGTACCCAGTTGCTTATAATTCTTTCTGACTTGCCTGTTGCTGATAGTATGCCTCCTGCGTTTCTATGAAGCCATAAATACAAATCATTAAATATGCTCTCTGAAAAGAAATCTCTTGAGAATTTTATTTGAGGATACTTTGCTTCTATAGCGTCTATGATTCTAAGAACCCTAAGAGCAGGTTTTAAATCTGCAGGTCTTATACCATCTGTACTTAAAGCTATGTTTGCAGTATTAGCTAATGGAGTGTAACCTGTATCAGAATCATACACAAATCTCCTGTCAGGACTTATAAGAGGATATATAATAGCTTGAGTATCTGAACCCACTGTAAGACCAGTTTCTAATCCATCTAGTATATTGTCATATGTCCAATCGTGGTCATATATAGATAGTTCGTTTGCTAAGTCTTTTAGTTTATCGCTACCTAATATCTTGCTTAATATAGCAACTGAACCAAAAAAAGTAATATTATAAGCATATGGTAGGTTATCTTTTTTGATTACCTTATTTAATCTTATAGTACCTTTTCTAAATGGTAGGCTATTTATTTCTATTCTTGCATCTACTCTAAACCTTGCATCAAAACCATCTATAATAGAATTGTCTCCATAGTGTTTAAATAACTTGTTGTTTGCTTTAGAAGCAGGTATAGTAAATGTCTGAGAGTAGTCTGTAAATATCTTAGATATATCCTTTACGTTTTGTATAGAGGAGTTTACAGAGATATTCTCATCATTAAATAAGTCTACTCTTTGGTCGTTTATATAAAGCTGAACAGTCTGCATTTATCTTACATTATTTATAGTGTCATAAGCAAAGTCAAAGGTCAATGTGTAGTTTATTAGTTTATCATTGACACTTGTTTTATATGTTAGACTCTCAGTATTTATATCTATAGGTAAAACTAGACCATCTATTGTTGCCCATACTTGCTCTGATAATAAAACCTCCTTAATAGGTGCGTTTATTACCTCACTTACAAAACCAGTATTGATTGTCATACTCTCTGTACCCATAGCAGTCAAAGTTTTCTTTTGATGCTTGTGAGTAGAATAAGAACCTGATGCGTTTATAAATGAACTCTTATACCTTTCCTTGCTTATGTTTATATCTTTTATGCTTTTCTTAAAGAACCACAAGTCTTGCAATGCACCAAACTTATTTACAAAGGTAAGTTTCATAGGAGTGAACTTAGGCTCACATACTCTGTTTATGGCTACTGTAGTAGTCCCTACTGTAATGCTTGTTTGTGTAGGAGTAAAGGTGTTGTATCTTATGTCTCCACTAAACTCTGATGGTATTACTCCTGATGTATTGTCAGGTACATAAACTACATTGTTTGATTGCATTAAAGCATTAGATGATATAGTTGTTCCTGAACCTTCTTCAAAATAACTATAACCATCAAAACCCCTGTGTGTAAATGTATAAGGACTTCCTACTGCTATACCTTCTTCATTAAAGTGTATAATGTCTCCGCTTATTGCTATTGTCTGTGGTAAGTAAGAACCATAGAACTCTACATCTAAATAGTCTCTTGATAGTTCTGCTATCTCAAACAAAGCTAACCCTGCTGAGGTAGTAGATTTACTTGTTGTGTATTTAAGGCTACCTCCTACATACAACCTCATCTGTGCAGTTGTTGCTCCTGCTTTTGTTGCAGTTTCATAGTAAGGACTTCTTAATAATATATTTGCCATAATCTTATGTTGTAAAATCTAATAAATCATCTATGTCTAAGCCAAAGTTTTTTATAAGCTCAGGTGGTAGATTGTCAAATGCTTTCTCAAAAGGCTTAGTAAAAAATAGTGAAGGTTTTATCCCTTTCTCATAAATACTTTTCTGTAGTACAAATGCTATGCTTCTATAGTTACCTTTTTTATATCTGCCTTTCTCGTCTCTTAGTCTTATGTTCCTAGCCTTTGCCCATTCCATTAATGGTTGCATAGGTGGTTTCTTATTAGTGTACTCGTATATTGTATTATATTTCTTTTTAGTACCACTTACTCCCTTGTCTATAAACTCTCCATAAGGTAGCATATAGAACTCTAGAGAGAATGAGTTAGGACTTACATTCAAATCATATCCTAAACTTCCATACAAGCTACTAGAAACATTCTTTTTTTGTTTAGACAGATTGCTCCTAGATTGCTGAATAACATACTTAGCAAACGAGTTAAGAGTTTTTTGTGTTTCTTTAAAATTAGCAGACATTTATATCATTCTCTATTATTACATCAAATGTTGCTGCCCATCCTGCTACCTGATTCTCAAACCTATCTCTAAAAGGCTCTATAGCTGCATCTCCTATCACTTGATACTTCTCTCTATATAATTGTCCTATTCTTAGTTTCTGTATCAGCTTATTGACTACAGAGAGCTGAGTGTTTAGAACATCTTGCTCATTGTCATTGCCTACAAATATATCTGTTTCTATCTCTTTGGATTGGTCTACTATATCCATTGACAAGATGCTGATGTTGAATGTGAGTGTGTTCTCTGATGAGGTTACACTATTAACAATCATATGAGACAAAGGAAAGATAGTCTGCTTACTTAGGTCTACCTCTGTTAAGTCTCCTGTGGTTACAGTATTGACATTGACATCATCTAGTAGTGTGTCTTTTATTGTGTCAGTTAGTAAGTAGAATCCTCTTATTGATGTGTTCATTTCATTTTGCTTTTTAGTCTGTTTGCTTCTAGCTCTGCTTTCTCTTTCTCAAAGGATAGCATCATAAAACATTTATGTACGCTTAATTTAGTGATACTTTCAAATCGTCTAATATCGCCTTGAGCGAGTGCGTAAATTGATTGATACCAACCCCACTTGCTTCCGAATTGAGATATTGCACTAAACTCGTCTCCTCCTGTTCCTCCAAATAATTCATCATAGCTTGAGATAAGTCTATCCCTAAATGGTAAAAAAAAATAATGGAACTGATGACAGCTTCTAAAGGCATATCTTTCATTACCTCTCCATCTCCTGCTTCATAGTCTTTTATAGAATACTTATCTCCATATTTGTTTTCTATAGGTCTGTAGAGAACTGCCATTGCTCTGTGCATATTATCCCAGTCTCCTAAAAACGCATCTAAGTCTATGTACTCCCCTAGACTAATATCATCTAGCTTAGGTATAAATCCATACTCTACACCTTTCATTTTGAACTTAGTTACAAGCTGAGGTTTCTCATTGAACATATCCACCAAGATATTGCAGATACCATCTACATCAGCGTATTTCATTTTAAGAGTATCTGATAGCTTTACTCCACAGAATATCTCTATCATCTTAGAAGCTAGAAACTTCTCATCTTGGTTGTTATCTTGTATTTTAAGATACCTCTGATACTGGTCTAAAGTAACCTCTGATAAAGAGTCAGGTATTGTAATCTCTACTTTCATATCTATATAACGTATTTTTTAAGGCATTTTAGTTAAAGGTACAAAAAAAGACACCTATTTCTAAGTGCCTCTTTCTTGCTAACTAAACTTACTTATTTAATCAAATACTGCTGCTAGTGATAGCAAGCATACAGTTCCTAATCCAAATACCAATATAAATGTTATAAGGTAGATAATATTCTCAGGGTCTTTCTTAAGCCAATTTCTCATAGTGGTATATTTTATCTTCTATTCTATTAATAACGTATTGTGATAGTAAATCTGTGATGTCTGTTTTAAGACCATCTACTTTAGTTGAGATAATCTCTATAGAGTCCTCAGTTGAAGGTTCAAAGTAGCCACCTTCTTCTCCCTCGTCAAACTCGTATTCTACTTCTAGTAAAACGTCATCAATGGTAATTTCTATTGTACTCATAGTATTGCTTATTTAATTACTCCGTTGGATAGCTTTATCTCTACGACTATATTAGCCTCGTGGTTTAATGATTCATACCATCTTGATTCTTCTATTCGGTTGTTCACAATAGTTTCAAAGGCATACATTTCATTGTGTGCATCTCTAGTGTCTGATTCAAATCTAAAGTGCCTAGCAGTCATTGTCTTTGGGTACATCTGAATTTCTGTAGTTTTCATAATCTGTCTGTTTAAATTAATAATACCCAAATATATAATCCTTATTTGACTTATGCAAATTATTTAATAACTTTTTTTTATTCTTTTCTGTAATACCAATAAGAATAGGCATAAATCATAGCTGCTCCTAGTATTCCTATTATTAAATCTTGATTATCTGATAGCATATTTACCATAGTTTGGCTTGCTTAGTACATTGTAAGTTGCATACCTGAAAGCATCTATTAAGTGATTGTTTTTATCTATTGGTATGTTGGTTAGCTTCCCAGTTTTATCCTCAGTCCACTTATAGTTCCTCATCTCTTGAATGAAATGGTCTCCACTAATACATAGCTTGTATCTCCTTAGTACATCTATTCCTGCTTGGATAGAGTCTCTACCTTTTATAGTTGCTCTTACTTGATTACCCATTCTCCTAAGCTCATCTATTAATCTAGGCTCTGCACTATCACAATATATCACTCCATTAATATTAGCCTCTCTAAGGAACTTATTTATGTCTTGGGTAGTCATATGGGTTCTGTATAGTAATTCTTTAGCATATAGCGTGTCTTGGTCTCTATAGACCTCTACTAGAGTTGTTGGGTCATTAGTATATCCAAAGTCCATTCCATAAGATAAGAACTGAGCTGAGTCAGGTATCTTACCCTCTGAGAAATTAAATATAGTTGCTTTAGATACTCCCTTTTGTCCTAGTCCATATATTTGCCAGTAAGTCTCATCTGTTTCTTTTAGCCTCTCAATCTCTGTTCTGATGTTAGGGTCTAGGAATGGATTGTCTTTGTAAGTAGTGATATAGAAATCACAGTCCTTTCTAGTAAGCACCTCATCATAAATAAAGTGATACTCGTCTGATGGGTTGTAATCTAGCAAGACTTGTTCTTCTGTTCTAAAGATAAGTTGTTGCCAGTCCTCTTTGTTTATCTCATTAGCCTCATTAATGTATAGTAATTGTCTTTTACGACCTCTTACCTTCTGAGGTATGTCTAAGCTAATAAACTCTATCAAGTTATCTTTAAGGTTGTATTCAGAGTTAGACTTATTGTGGTCAGCTTCTGAGTAGATGTTATGCTTTTTAAGGATGTCTAAGAAATCTCTCATTACTGTAGCTCTAAGAGATGGAAAGGTCTTTCTACATATTGTTATGGTCTTTCCCTCGTGTCTTGCACAGTAGTCAAATATAATCCACAAAAGGATGTTATAAGTCTTACCTGACCTAGTCCCACCCTGATGTGCTATAATCTTATGATTGTTGTTTACTAAACTCTTATATACCTTATTGGTCTGAATCCTCATTAGGGTCTATGATTTCAATTTCTATTTTAGTTGGAAAGCCTCCATCTATCTGATGCTCTTGTCTTTCTACATAGCCTCTGTTCTTACCTTTGGTTTTTAAATAGAATAGAATTTCATTTGTTTTGTTCCCCTCTATGTTCTCAAATAATTTACTTTCAGCAAAATCAATAAGACTTTCCTCTATCTCTTGAACACTTGCAGCGAACTCCTCATCTTGTTCTTTCCAATGATAAAAAGTTCTCCTAGATATACCTGCAGCCTCACAGGCATTTGTTATGCTATTTGTGTTTACTTTATATACCTCTAAAAACTTTTTCTTATCTTTCATATTTGTGCAATTTGTGCAATTATTCTAACTATATAACGAATTGTTAATTAAACCTCTAGTGCCTTATCTTTCTCATACATCATTGTTACTATTCTATTTAGCCTCTTGATGTTATTAGGACTTAGGTAGTTTAGGTTTTGTTTTATCATAGACTTCTGCATCTTAGTGTGTGGGTTAGTATGTTGGAAAGCATCTAGCCACTTATCTATATCGTCATTGTATCTCCTATAGGTCTCAAAGTTATTTAGAGCGTGTAAGGCAGTAGCGTGGTCATATGGTTTGCCTTTTGATTTATAGAATCTTGATAACTCTGCTAGGGTAAAGTTTAGATTATTATATAACAAAAATGTTAGAGTTGCTCTTACATCTATGTACTCTCTTTTCCTTGTGTGTCTAAAAGGGTCTAGTCCTGATAGCTCTTCTAGTTCTTTTGCTACTTCTATAGCGTCTTGTATTTTCTTCATATCTCCTCTTGGTTAAAGTATTCCCTCTAAATAATATCCATCTATATCTACACCATCTATAAAGAATGTCTTATAGGTTTCTATTGCGTTTCTTACTTTCTGTTCTCCACTTAAATAAAACTCCTCTGAGCAATGGTATATACCTATGTCTAGACTTGCTTTGTCTAATGCTATAAATGTAAACTGGTCATAGGTCTTATCAAATAGCTGACAGTACAAGTAGCATTGCATATCATAGGAGTACTTTTGTGCTGAGTATTTAAATGCTCGTATGTCGGTAGTAGTTTTTAAATCTACAATCCTATCCTTACCTAGTATGTCAGCTTTACCCCTAAAAGGGAATCCCATTACCTCTCCTATTGCAGGGACTTCAAACTCACAGTTAGTGATGTAATTCTTAGCAGTCTCATTCTTATAAAAAGCATCAGCTAATCTTTCAGCGTCTCTCTTTTCTTTTTTAGTAAATACTTTGCCGTGTTTCTCTTTGGCTAACTTATAAGCCTTAGAGTTCTTAGATTCTACATCTACAAATACTTGAGAGTCAAATACCTCAGGCTCTAGTATAGCGGTGTGGAATAACCATCCGTCTCTTAGTGCTTGTGATTCAGGAGAACCATACTTGGTAACATAAGTGTATGTCTTTGGACTTCCTATTAGCATCTTAGCACTTGAGCTACTTAAAGCAGCTTTACTTAAATACCCATAGTAGAACTCATCTGACATCATATTGTCCAGTAGTTCTTGCTTGTCCCATTCTTTTCCGTCTAATAGTCTAATCTTGCTCATCTATCTTATTTATTAATTGTTTTAGTATTTTAGGGTTTGATACTACACCTTGTGAGTTAGGGAAGTTGTAAATTACATACCACTTACCATTTCTTGTCTTATCACTATCACAAGATAGTATGTCTCCTTTAGAATAGTTGTAATAGAAGTCATAGTCGTTTTTATAGAATCCTAGTTCTACTAGTAGTTCTTCTGTCATAATCCTAGTTTGTTTTTTATTTCTAGATTCTTAACCTGTTGCTCTAGTTGTTCTATTCTCTCATCAGCTTTCCTTGCTCTATCTACTGCTCTAATCTTGTCAGCTATTGACTCAGATATAATCCTGTCAAAAGAAAACCTCTCATCCTCTAGTGCTTGAATGTATCTTAGTTGCCTAAATAAAGCATCCTCAAAAGCCTTTAGCTCTTTACTCTCAGACTTCTTAGTCCACTTCATAACAAGTTCTAAAAGCATTTGCATATCTGCATTGTTCTGCAGCTCTAATAAGTTTCTGTCTACTTTGTACATCTGTCTATTTTTTTTAAGTCCCCATATGTCGTGCACTTACAACACAAAGATATTAAATAATTTTAATTACACAACTATTCTTCTTTATAATTATAATTGTATGGATTAAATTCTTTAGCCTCCTTATTCCTTAGTTCTCTTACAAAAGCTATCTCTCTTTCTATATAGTCCTTAGCTTTGTATAGGTCTTGTAACTCATCATCTTTCCTTCCTGCCCTAGCTATGTACTTAACGACATTGCCCCTGTTAAATGACAGTTTGTAGTGCTGACAAAAGTCTATTACATCATAGTCTCCTGTAGCTTCATAGTGTATTGCGTTACCTCTCATTTTTAATCTTTAAGTATTTGTTATAATATTTTTTAGTATCTCGGTATTTATACCCTTTATATATTCCACCATTCCACATTCTTACTAGCTCCTCCTCTGTAGGGAATCTACAATGCTTCTTTAGGAACACCTCTTTACCATAACATAAGTAAAGTCTAAAAACCTCCTCAGAGGCTTTCTCAGAGAACATCTGCTCGTGGTAGTAGTCAGTACCATAAATCCTATTGACATCATCTAGAACGCTTCTCTGTATCTGTAGGATGCCATAAGACCTACCACCATCTCCTATAGAGTCAGGATTGTTATTTGTCTCTACAGTTTTTAGGATAGTCATTATAGATACCAATGTGGATAATATATAAGTCATATCTTAATTGAATAATTAAACAATATATCTTTTTTTACTAGGTAGGCTTTCTTTTCTTTAGTATCTCCTTTGCCTATAAAAGTATATAGCTTTTGATTAGTTTCTTCAATACACTTTTTGATATTATCAGTATAGAACCAAGTAAAATCATAACCATCCCACCAAACCCAGTAATCAGCTTTTGTAGTAGATAAAGCAGATGGCTTGTTGTTGAACTCTATCTCTACTACTATGTTACCTGTTTCTTTAGACTTCTCATCTGATTTAACCTCTATGCTCTTATCTATCTCAGGTACATATAAATCATAGTCTTTGAAATAACCATCCACCTTGTAGGCATTTGGGTACTTAAGTCTTATCTTATTTAGCAGTTCTAACTCAATAGCCTCTCCCTTACTTAAATCTTGATAAAAGGTCTCCATTACTCAATCTTTAAAAACTCTGCTTCTCCGTGTTTCTTAAACCATTCCTTATTCTCGTGGTACTTATCAATCACTGCATCTATCATAACTAGCTCATCTACACTAGAACTAGATATTTTGTCTACCAAGTCCTCTAGCTTGTTTAGAACATTAGTAGTCATCTCAGGGTTATTGTCATAGATGTTATTGTAGTTGGTATTGAATACCTGCTCTAACTCTTTGATGCTTCTGTTTACATTGTATTTTACTGACTCCTTATAAAATTTGCTACCCTT
>Ga0209304_1001518_pt1 | contig 13923 bp, 10 predicted proteins | sample COGITO_mtgs_1004_4_FD_184789 | JGI IMG/M metagenome (GOLD analysis project Ga0209304, IMG submission 184789) | Pelagic marine microbial communities from North Sea - COGITO_mtgs_100423 (SPAdes) (version 2) | ecosystem: Environmental > Aquatic > Marine > Epipelagic ...
GCCAATGGGCGCATCGACGGTGCCGCCAGAAATAAAGTTACCTTTTACAACGGCTCTGTAGATACGGCTGACAGTTCGTTGTTGTAGCTGCCTAACGAGGCTGCTATGGGCTTCGAGGCTTTTAGCGACAACCATTAAGCCGGTGGTGTCTTTATCTAGACGATGCACTATGCCGCCGCGAGGCAGGGCTGAATTGCCGGGGCAATGCGCTAACACGCTATTCACCAAGGTGCCCGATAATAAGCCGGGAGCAGGGTGAACTACGCAGTTAATCGGTTTGTTAACGACTAATAGGTGTTCGTCTTCATAGACAATATTAATAGGGCGGCTTTCGGGGGCCCAATCGGATACGGGTGTGAACTCAGCCGTTAAGTCTAATTGAGCACCAATAAAGAGTTTTTGGCGAGGTTTGCATTGCTGGTTATCGGCGGTGAGCTCTCCTGAGGTAATCCAGCTTTGTAATTTACCACGAGAAAATTCAGGGAACAGTTTTGCCGCAATCTGGTCACAACGTTTACCCGAAAGTTCTTCGGTGATGGTGGCACTGCGATGAATGATATTGTCAGACGGATCCTGGCTCTCAATGGACGATGCATCATTTTCAATTGACGATTCGTCGTTTTCAATTGGAACTGCATTGCTTTCAATAGAGGCTGCATTGTCCTCAGTCGATGAATCTACGGTGGTATCCGCTGTCGATTCAGTCGTCTTTGATTGAGGATTTTGGTCCGAATTTGCTGTCGTATTGCTCATAGAGTGATAATTTCAGTTGCGCGCGTGAGCGATCAAGGCCGAGTTATGTGATAATTGGCCTCATTAGCCCGCAATTGTATCGTAGTCTGGGCGAGTGGTATAACATCATCATCAGAACTCGCCCTAATAAAGGCGGTAATCACACAAACGCCAATATTTGGCACCGTAGTTCTTACAGAGGCATCAGATTCGAATGAACAAACTTACCACTTATGGCGTTTTTGCTACGTTGATTATTTTGATGGCTGGTTGTTCAGTTTTTGATAATAAAGATAAAACCGATGAAGAACGCGAAAAAGCGCGCCTATTATCTGAGCAGCAGCTTTATGAGCGCGTTCAAGAATACTTCGATGATGAAAGATTTGACCTCGCCGTTAAAAACCTGCAACTACTTGAATCTCGTTTTCCCTTTGGTGTTTATGCCGATCAATCGCAGCTAGAAATCGTTTACGCGTATTATCGTGACAATAACGAAGATGCAGCTATTGCTGCTGCCGATCGTTTCTTACGTCTACATCCTAGACACCCCGATGCTGATTACGCTTGGTATATGAAAGGCCTAGCCAACTATAGCCTTACGCCAGGTATACTTTCGCGCTTTCATCAAGCCGATCATTCCGCTAGAGATGTCGCTTCAGCACGTCGATCATTCCGTGAGTTTCAGGAGTTTTTGCGCCGTTACCCCGATAGCGTTTATGCCGCCGATGCCCGCGTGCGTATGATCAATATTAAAAATGTGTTAGCGCGTCATGAAATGGTGGTTGCTAATTACTACGTTAAGCGTCGCGCTTATACGGCAGCTATTAATCGCGCTAAAGCGGTTGTAGAGCAATACCCTAAGACTGAAGCAATGAGTGATGCATTCGCTTTATTAGTGTTTTGTTATCACCGTATGGATTTAACAGACCTTGCTGATGATAATTTATCCGTATTAACGGCTAACTTCCCTAATCATCCTTCTTTGGATGAGAATGGTGACTATCGTTATGCGGCTGATTTTAATCTTGATCATCGCTCTTGGTTAAACCGTGGTTCATTCGGTTTACTTGATGCGCCGCGTGCCCCGATTTTTGATATTCGTAATACTAAAAAATAAATTTCGACTATTTAATTTTCTTTTTAAGCCTCTTAATATTTAGAAGGGGAGCATTAGCTCCCTCAATGCCTTAATTCTCGTTAGCCCTTGAAATAATCTTTATTGCCCCTATCTTTATTGTATGTATAAGTTGTAGAAAACACAGCAGTTAAATACAAAGCAGTTAAACACACAAAGATAGCGGGGCAATTACCATGCGATTTGATCGTTTTACTCAAGCTTTACAAAGTGCCTTAGCCGATGGCCAATCTATGGCTATTGGTAAAAATCATTCTGCCATTGAACCTGCTCATCTTTTACTTGCCATGTTAAATTCAACCGGCAGTTCCGTTACGCCGGTACTAAAACAGTCGAGTGGTGACTTACCAAAATTAATAAGTGCATTAGAGCAAGCGGTAGAATCATTGCCGACGCTTCAGCAAGCGACAGGTGAAATATCAGCGTCGCCTGATTTAGCCAAACTTATGAACCTTGCCGATAAATATGCGCAAGATAAAGGCGATCAGTTTATTTCTAGTGAAGCGGTTTTGTCTGCGGCCTTACAAAAAAATGCTAGTTTATTACCTTTGTTTAAAAAAGCAGGCTTTGATGCTGTGGAGGTTGAGCAAGCCATTAATAATATTCGTGGAGGCGAGTCTGTGACATCAGCCGATGCAGAAAATAATCGACAATCTTTAGATAAATATACGATAGATCTTACTGCGCTAGCCGAGCAAGGCAAGTTAGATCCCGTTATTGGTCGTGATGATGAAGTGCGTCGCACCATTCAAGTATTACAGCGACGGACTAAAAACAATCCAGTACTTATTGGTGAGCCTGGGGTGGGTAAAACCGCTATTGTTGAAGGTTTGGCACAAAGAATTGTGAATGGCGAAGTACCCGAAAGCATTAAAAATAAACGATTATTGTCGTTGGATCTTGCGGCTTTATTAGCAGGAGCTAAATTTCGTGGTGACTTTGAAGAGCGTTTAAAAGCGGTGCTTAAAGAGTTGTCGCAGCATGAAGGGCAAATTATTTTATTCGTTGATGAATTGCATACCATGGTTGGCGCAGGTAAAGCCGAAGGTGCAATGGATGCGGGTAATATGTTGAAGCCGGCCTTGGCGCGTGGTGAATTACATTGTGTTGGCGCAACCACATTAAATGAATATAGGCAGTTTGTTGAAAAAGATGCCGCGCTAGAGCGTCGCTTTCAAAAAGTACTTGTCGATGAGCCTTCAGAAGAAGATACGATTGCTATTTTACGTGGCTTAAAAGAGCGCTATGAAGTACATCATGGGGTTGATATTACCGATGCAGCGATTATCGCTGCGGCAAAATTATCACAACGTTATATTACCGATAGACAATTACCCGATAAAGCCATCGATTTAATTGATGAAGCAGCGAGTCGTATTCGCATGGAAATTGACTCTAAGCCTGAAGTTATGGATAAGTTAGAGCGGCGTTTAATTCAATTGAAAATACAACGTGAAGCCGTTAAAAAAGATAAAGATGAGGCCGCTAAAAAACAATTAAAAATCTTAACCGATGATATTGCGGTGGTCGAAAAAGAATTTGCCAATTTAGATGAAGTCTGGCGCGCAGAAAAAGCGACAGTGCAGGGTGACCAACAAATTAAATCTGAATTAGAACAGGCGCGTATTGCTTTAGAAGCCGCTTCGAGAAGCGGCGATTTAAGTCGCATGTCAGAACTACAATACGGCACTATTCCTGCGTTAGAAAAACAGCTTGCCGATATTGCTACAATGGATACGCCGGTAATGACATTACTGCGTAATCGCGTTACCGATGAAGAAGTGGCTGAGGTAGTGTCACGCTGGACAGGTATTCCTATTAGTAAAATGCTTGAAGGCGATAAAGATAAACTACTGAGAATGGAAGCCGAATTGCATCATCGTGTTGTTGGTCAAGATGAAGCGGTTAAAGCAGTATCGGATGCGGTTAGACGTTCACGGGCAGGCTTATCTGACCCTAATCGGCCCAATGGTTCTTTCTTGTTTCTTGGGCCTACAGGCGTGGGTAAAACCGAGTTATGTAAATCATTAGCGAGCTTTTTATTCGATAGCGAATCTTCATTAGTTCGTTTAGATATGTCGGAGTTTATGGAGAAGCATTCGGTGTCACGCTTAATTGGTGCGCCTCCGGGTTATGTGGGCTACGATGAAGGCGGTTATTTAACCGAGGCTATTCGCCGTCGACCTTATTCATTATTGTTACTCGATGAAATTGAAAAAGCGCATCCTGATGTCTTTAACATTTTATTGCAGGTACTTGATGATGGTCGCCTAACGGATAGCCAAGGGCGAACGGTAGATTTTAAAAACACCGTCATTGTGATGACCTCAAATTTAGGCTCGGATGTGATTCAGCATATTGCCAGTGATCAATCGTATGATGCGGTGGATTTTGGCCTGCCGCCACAAGAAGGTGTAGTCGGTGAAGACTCAATGTTAACCGAGAGCCGTTATGCCGCTATGAAATCGGCGGTTATGGATGTGGTGTCGGCGCACTTTAGACCAGAATTTATTAATCGTATTGATGAAACCGTCGTGTTTCATCCTCTGGGGCGTGAACATATTAGCGGGATTGCGACTATTCAATTACAGCAATTACATGCACGCTTAGCCGAGCGAGAGCTTACGCTGCAATTAGATGATCAAGCCTTAGCGATGATTGTTGAGGCGGGTTTTGACCCCGTTTACGGTGCAAGACCTTTAAAACGGGTGATTCAGCAGCGCATAGAGAATCCGTTAGCCCAGCATTTACTGGCAGGCGATTTTAGTGCTGGTGACACAATTGTGGTGGAGCTTATTAAGGAAGATAACAATGGTGGTGACCGGCTGAGCTTTAAGAGGCAATCACTTCATTAAAAGGGTGGTTGTTAAAGCTTTATAGCGCTGCTTTTTGTGCGCTGCCGATATTTATTGATCGCTAGAGGATGAATGAAGAGGATGAATAAATAGTCAGCGTGTTAGTTTTTTGTTATTTGATGATAAATTGGTCGCAGCTAACACCAATTTATCATCAATGATAATACCTGCCTTCAGATCTGAAAGTAATTCTAAGCTATTGTTTTTAATGGTAATATTTATTTTCTTTCCATTTATTTTTCACTTTTTATACATGTTTTTAATTGATTGCTTAAAATCGACCTGTTTTGGTGCTTTTTTTTAACGTTTGTATTAATCGGCGAATCTTAGTATTCAGGGTAGGTTGATGAAAAAAAAGGCCTTTTTTGTCGTAGAATGCTTCCATTTCAACGCTTTTAAACAGCAAAAAACGCAACTTGTGTTAGTCTAAATAATAGTCAGATCTATTTAGTTACAATATTCGTATAAAAAAATGTCTTCCTTAAGAATATTTGTACTGATTATTATCATAAGTACAAGATTCAAATTAGGCATAAAATAATAAATTCATACATTATCGGTAAACTCTCCCGATAAAATAATTATAAATATGGAACGTATCGCATGAAAAGAATTAGCTTGTCAGCCTTGGTAATGTGTTCAATATCTTTTTGTATGGCGTTTATGGCGCCGGCACAAGCTTATGACGTTGAGAGGTACTCCAGTGATAATACTATTTATGTATTGTTGGTTAACGACAACCCGGGTGCCGTTTTTCATTCAATCTCCATCTCTACCCCTGCAACATTACCGAGTTTTCTGAGCCAAGTGGCAGTCACTGTTGTCCCTGATTCCGTCGTTGGTGGCGGCAGTGGTCTAGCGGCCCTAGAGTTTAACGTTGGTCTTGGACTAGTGGGTACCACAGAAGATCTCGTCTTAAATGTTTCGGGCCTTGCAGCAGGTGCTGCGATTAATTTTGATATCACCGTGCCTCTCACCATTGTAGCTAATGGGGCTGCTGCTGTTGCTCAAGGTCAAGTCGGTACGGGTATTCCGGTGCCGGATCTTGGTGGCGTTGATTCGGATAACGATGGCATTAGTGATGCCTTAGAGGTGGCTTTTGGTAGTGACCCTCAAGTGTCTACTTCAACACCAAGTGAGCCAAATGATGCTGATTTTGATGGTGTTGCCGATTCCAATGACAACTGCCCAGCCGTTGCTAATGCGGATCAAGCCGATACCGATAACGATGGCGCTGGTAATGCTTGTGATAGCACTCCGAACGGCGATGATGATTCTGATGGCTTTGATAACAGCACGGACAATTGCCCTGCGATTCCAAATGCTAATCAAACAGATACCGATAACGATGGTGCAGGTGATGCCTGTGACAGCACTCCGAATGGTGATACTGATACCGATGGTGTTGATAACAATGCCGATAATTGTCCTGCCGACGCGAATCCTGATCAGCTAGATTCTGATACTGATGGTACGGGTGATGTATGTGATGCCACGCCTTTTGGTGATGAAGTGAATGAAGAGTTTGTTCCTATGATGCCTGCTTTCGCTTTCGGTTTACTGGCTCTGCTTCTGGCAGCTGCTGGTTTACCACTTAAACGTAATAAAGCGAGTAAATAGTAATAATGAAAAGATCCCTTGTTAGTTTATTACTGCTTAGCGTTATTTCCCTAGCGCCCGTCTCTGCGTTTGCGGGTGATCCCGTTCGCATACAAATAGTTGACTCGGTACCTGTTCTCGATACTTTTTTGGTAAAGATACCTGTAGTGTCAGCTTCGGCGAGTTCGACAGGTGGATCAGGTAATGCCAGCGCGGCAGTTGATGGTAGTTTATCAACACGCTGGGAATCACAGCACGGTATAGATCCTAGCTTGTTAACACTGGATTTAGGCGCGGCTTACAGCTTGAATCAAGCGGTGATTTATTGGGAAACGGCTAATGCCGCTACTTATAGAATTGAAGGTTCAAATAATAATAGTAGTTGGACGGTTTTATCTAATTTTTCGGGAGGTACTTTTGATCCTAGAACTGATACGGCTGCTATATCTGGAACCTACCGCTATGTGCGGATGAATGGTTTAAGCCGGCCTGCAGCTAACTCCTATGGTTATTCTATTTTTGAAATGGAAGTTTATGGTGCAGTTGCGTTAACCGCAGATACCGATAACGACGGTGTCGATGACAGTGTTGATACTTGCCCAGCAACTCCGCCTAATACAATCGTTCGTAGTAATGGCTGTGATATTACCTTTATTGGGGGTTATGAATCACCGTTAACTTATCCAGGCTATTCGTTAGTTTGGAGTGATGAATTTTCAGGAAATACATTAAACACTAATGACTGGACGCATGAGATTGGTAACGGCTGTCCCAATCTTTGTGGCTGGGGTAATAGCGAATTACAAAGTTATCGCTCTCAAAATTCTACTGTAGCTGATGGCCATCTCACCATCGAAGCTAAGCGAGAAACTTCAGGTGCTTACACGTCTTCGCGTATTAAAACGCAGGGCAAGAAGTTCTTTAAATATGGTCGAATAGATATTCGAGCAAAAGTACCCCGAGGCAATGGATTATGGCCTGCACTTTGGATGTTAGGAGAAAGTATATCCTCTGTTGGTTGGCCGAGAAGCGGTGAAATCGATATTATGGAAATGATCGGTGGCAATAATTCGACGACACTTGGAACGGCGCATTGGTACAACGGTGGACACAATTATACCGGTGGTGACACGAGCATAGCTTCAGGTGAATTGGCAGATGAGTTTCATGTGTACAGTATTATTTGGACTGCGCAAAGTATTAGCTGGTACCTAGATGATGATCCACAGCCATTTTATGTGCTTGATATTTCACCCTCACAGTTAAGTGAGTTTAGAGAGAATTTCTTTTTGTTATTTAATATTGCCGTTGGCGGTACTTTAGGTGGAACTGTTGATGACAGCAATTTACCGCAAACAATGGTTATTGATTATGTTCGAGTGTTTCAGTAAATATTAACTTATAGTGTTATCTAAACCGCAATAAGCCGTTTGAGTTTATTGCGGTTTTTTTATGACTGCGTTATTTCATTTACTGATAGACTGTAGCTCGATTTTTATTATCTATTTTAGCTACAGGATTAATTTTAATGATTAAAGCTTACGCCGCATTTGAAGCCAAAGGTGAACTAAAACCGTTTGAGTATGACCCAGGTGAATTGCAAGCTAACGAAGTTGAAATAGATGTTCACTACTGTGGTATTTGTCATAGTGATTTAAGTGTTATTGATAGCGAGTGGGGGCAGATGGAATACCCTCTTGTGCCTGGCCATGAAGTGGTTGGAAAAATTGCCAGCGTGGGCAGTAATGTTAGCAACCTTAAAGTGGGTCAGTCTGTCGGTTTAGGATGGCATGCGGGTTATTGTAATAGTTGTGCTTGCTGTGACAGTGGCGATAATAATTTATGTGCCGGTGCGCAACCGACTATTATGGGGCATCATGGAGGCTTTGCAGACAAAGTAAGAGCGGCTGCGAATAGTGTGGTTGCCATTCCTGACGGCATAGATTTAGCGTTAGCGGGGCCGTTATTCTGTGCTGGCGTTACCGTGTTTACGCCGTTGCTTGAGTTTAATATTAAAGCGGGCGACAAAGTCGCTGTTATTGGTATTGGTGGTTTAGGGCATTTAGCATTACAGTTTTTAAATGCGTGGGGCTGTGAAGTGACAGCGTTCACTTCGAGTGAAAGTAAAAAACAAGAGGCGCTAACATTAGGCGCGCATCATACTTTAGACTCTCGTAATGCCGATGAGATTGGCGGTGCAGCAGCGAGTTTTGATCTTATTATTTCAACTGTCAATGTTAAGTTGGATTGGGGTCTTTACCTGAATACATTAAAACCTAAAGGTCGCTTACATTTTGTGGGTGCCGTTTTAGAGCCTCTAGACATTAATGTATTTTCATTGATTTCAGCACAGCGATCAGTATCGGGTTCTGCAGTGGGCAGCCCTGCAACCATCGCAAAAATGTTAGAGTTTGTGGTGAAACATGATATTAAAGCCGTTGTAGAGCCATTTAGCTTTGAGGATGTTAATGCGGCTGTTGCCCGTGTCAGAAGTGGTAAAACACATTATCGTGTTGTTCTTGCTAGATAGGCGTTCATTGAAAATATGGCCGCTTGCTTTGATCTTACTGATGACAGGTATCGTATAAGTTAAAGTGAGTGGTTAATAACGCATAACTGAATTATAAATAAGCGACGATTTAAATGGATACAAATTTTCAAGATCCGCAATATAACGTAGCCGTAGCCGATTTAACGGCAGAGTCGCTCTCGCGCATTATAGAGATGGCATGGGAAGACCGTACGCCATTTGAGGCGATTAAGACACAGTTTGGTTATGATGAAAAATCAGTGATTCAATTAATGCGCAGCCAATTAAAACGTCGCAGTTTTGAACTCTGGCGAGAGAGAGTAACATCGCGTGGTACTAAGCATGTGGCTAAACGACCGGCTTCGGTTTTACGGCATCATTGTTCAACACAGTACAAAATGCGCAATCGCTAGTCGATGAGCAACACTTCTCTGTCTAAACGTAAAATTGATCGCGCTGCAGCCAAGCAGATTAAGCAAAGCAAAACTTGCCCTGTGTGTCAGCTATCTTTCGATAATCGAAAAAAATGGCAGCAACGTGGTCTTTGGGAGCAAATTATTTATTGTTCAGCCCGCTGTCGTGGCAATGCAAAACTTCGCTAGTCTTTCTATTACTTAGCAAAAAATATTTTCTTAGCCAGTAATAAACCTTTTAGCCCACCAAGTTGAATAGCAGTTATTAGCCCAGCCATCATGGCGCCAACCACACCGCAGCTAAGCACGTCTTGCCCTGTTAAATACAAACCCTTAATGTTGGTCTTAGGTTTTAGCCATTGCTGCTCAAAGCGTTTAGGGTCATGTTGTAAACCGTATATTTCCCCTTCTTGATAGCGGCAGAAAAAATCAGTCGATAGCGTCGTCGACAGTTCGTAGAAATCAATTCTGTCTTTTAAATGTGGCAGCTTCTCAAATAAATACGCGAGTAGTCGCTGAGACAATGCTTCTTTTAATGCATTGTAATCATCACCGCGATTGCCCCAAGGTTTATCTTGCCATTCTGCAAACCATTCATGCATACAAGGTGCAACAATCTCAATAGTAGCTTTGCCCGGATAGCGATTGCTGAAATCAGGATCTTTAGCCGATGGGAACGAAATATAAACCATCGGTAAAACGGTATCATCGCTATAGCGGCTGCTTTGTTTAAAAGTATCGCAAACAGCTTCATAATTTTCGTTAGGATAAATCCAAAAATTCGTTTTAGGTAGCTGCAAATTTTCTGCGGTATCTTTAATGCCAATATAAAGACAAATACTGGCCATTGAGCGAGACACATCTTTAAGTTTTTCAAGGTAGTCTGCGCGTTGTGGTGTGGTGCTATCCAGTAAATGATTAAAGGTGTTAAACACGCCAGCATTACTGATAACGGTTGAAGCCTTAATGGTATGGCCATCAGCCATACGAACACCCGTCACGCCTGCATTATTCGTCAGTATTTGTTCGACAGAGGCATAGGTAAATACCTCACCACCAGCAGATTGAATAACGGGAATAATCGTTTGTGCCATTTGCGATGCGCCACCAATCGGGTAGTAACCACCGTGCATATAGTGCTGAGCAATAAGACTGTGAATTACAAAGCTAGACTCAGCTGGCGGCATGCCGCAATCACCCCATTGGCAGGTTAATACAGCAATAAGCATTTGATTGTCGGTGAGGCTTTCTAATACTTCGCGTGTGGTTTGCGCAAAAGCCTTAGGTGTTTGAGAAGTTGAAAACAAAGACAGTGTTTTTTTCAGCCATGCGGGCGTAATTTTGCCAATGGTATGTGACTGCATCGCTTTTTTAATACTACGCATATGAGCAAGGTATTGATCAATCGCTTGCTCTTCATCAGGAAAGGCTTCAACTAAGGCTTGTCGATAAGCAACCTTGCCAGCTTGTAAACCAAAAGTTTTATCGCCAATAAATGCGAGATCAAATTCATCATTCATGGGCGCCCACTTAAGGTTGCCGTTAGTAATGTAATCGAATAAACGTCTGCCGGTAGAACGAGTGCTCCCCATGTCGCCAATATAATGAACGCCTACATCCCATTCATAGCCATTGCGTTCATAGCTGTGAGTAAAGCCGCCGGCGGTGTAATGCTGTTCAAGCACGCAAACTTTTTTGCCCATTTTAGCGAGGCAGGCAGCGGTTGTAAGGCCGCCAATACCGGAGCCAATAACAACCGCATCATAGTGTGGATCAAGGCGATTAGCGCGATAGCGTCGTCCGACGCGAAGAGTGCTGGCAGATGTCGTCATGATTATTTCTATGCCTCGATGTTCTTTATTTTGTAGGCTAGTTAAAATACTACTTTTTGATAAGTTTACGTAAACGCCATAAAGGGACCAGCAATAGAAGGGCGACCACGCTATTAAGTATGATTGCGCCAGTAGCACCGTGTGATCCTGAATAGCTGGTATCACCAATATACCAAACCAATACCGCAGCAATCATGCCGCGCCATAAATAGAGGCTGGGTGCTTTTATAAAGGTATTAATTAAAAGCAGAAGCAATATGCCCCAGCTGGCGACGGTTGGACCAAATAAGGTAATTAAATAGCTGGCCTGAGCGGCAGTGTCGGCACTTAGCGCTTGATCGGGGAACATGCCGGCAATTAGCAGCTCATTCACGACATTAACTTGACCTAAAAAGGGAAAGCTAATGCCTAGTACGATATGACCAATGGCAAGGCATTGTATTAGACGGTATTCAATTAGCATGGTTAGTGGGCTCTTGAGTAGTGGGCTCGTGCGACTAAAAACGACCGTTATTATGGACTATTACAGCGAGTATGACGTTACGACTTTGATAATGGCGCTCTTTTAGTGACTTATTGATCTATGGCTTATAGTGCCATTTGTCTGTAAGCTCGCGCGCTTGCTCACTTAGAGCCTTATTGCCAGATTATCATTACCAGACAAAGAGCCCCTCATGACATTTTCCACTCTCGGTTTATCAGCCCCGATTCTTAAAGCTATTGCTGAAAAAGGCTATGAAACGCCATCTCCCATTCAGGCTGAAGCTATTCCAGCGGTATTGAGCGGCGCCGATGTAATGGCAGCAGCACAAACAGGTACGGGTAAAACAGCCGGCTTTACGCTGCCGATATTGCAGAAATTGATAGATGGACCGAAAGTACGCGCTAATCAGGCGCGTGTATTGGTATTGACGCCTACGCGTGAACTTGCCGCTCAGGTAGCAGAAAGCATTGAAACCTATGGTAAGCATTTATCATTAACATCGATGGTTGTATTTGGTGGCGTGAAGATTAACCCGCAAATGATCAAACTACGCAAAGGTGCTGATATTTTAGTGGCCACACCAGGCCGATTATTAGATTTGCATGGTCAAAATGCTATACGTTTTAATCAGATAGAAGTGTTGGTATTAGATGAAGCGGATCGCATGTTGGATATGGGCTTTATGCCGGATATTCGTCGTCTGTTAGCGCTTATGCCTAAGAAGCGTCAGAACTTAATGTTCTCAGCGACATTCTCACAACCGATTCGTGCATTAGCCAGAACGATTGTTCATCAGCCAGTAGAAATTTCTGTAGCACCCGCCAATGCGACAGCCGCTAAAGTTAAGCAATGGGTTTGTCCGGTTGATAAAAAGCGCAAATCAGTGGTGCTGACTAAGCTTATTCATGACAACAAATGGGGGCAGGTACTTGTTTTTACTCGCACCAAGCATGGCGCCAACCGCTTAACTAAAGAGTTAGAAGCGGCGCATATTATGGCCACAGCGATTCATGGTAATAAAAGTCAGGGTGCTCGTACGCGTGCATTAGCCGAGTTTAAGCGTGGTGAAGTACAAGTATTAGTGGCAACTGATATTGCGGCTAGGGGTTTGGATATTGATTTGTTACCGCATGTGGTGAATTTTGATTTACCGAATGTAGCGGCTGACTATGTGCATCGTATTGGCCGTACTGCGCGAGCGGGTGCCGAGGGTGAGGCAGTTTCATTAGTCTCTGTTGATGAGTTTGATGAGTTGGCAGATATTGAGCGTTTGATTAATCAAATCTTGCCACGTGAGACATTGGATGGTTTTGAGCCGTTGCATGTTTTGCCTGTGTCGAGTTTAACGAGTCGGCCGCCACGTAAGCCTAAGCCGAAGCAGTCGACTAAAGGTCGTCGTTCTGGTGGTGGTCAGCGTCGAGATGCGAGTGCGGCGCCGAAGAAAAAACGTCCTGCTAGAAAGCCGGGTAATCGAGGTGGGTCAGCTGGAGCCGCTGGGGCTAAAGCGGGCGGGGGAGCTCGAAGGAAATAATGGTTTGCGCTTTATTTTGAGTTTTAAGGTCAAGACCGTCGGGGCGGCCCGACAGCTAGAAGCCTTTTGATTATTTTATCAAGAGTCATCTTAAAATCTGGATTTTTCTTTTTTTTGTTAAAGTTTTCAATCAAGACCGTCGGGGGTGGCCCGACATGCCAGTCACTTTTCTTTGCTTGTGCAAAGAAAAGTAACCAAAAGAAAGCACACAATCTGACGAAGATTGACCCCGATATAACCTATTCGCTTTGGGATATTCTTATCCAGTACACCTTAACAGCGCCTACGAAAACGTTTTTCACTCGACTTAATTGGTCGTCAATATCTGAGCCCGCTTCTAGCCAATATCATTCTGATTCCGCAGACTTATCAAAACACAATGAGGCTTCAACGAACAAGTTCAGTAAGCTTCTTTTTATTTTAGAACAAGTAAAAACCGTGCCTAACGGCCGGCTTTTACTATTGAGCTCCGCATGCCGCTCAAAAGGAAAAAAAAGAGTAGAACTACTATTTTGCTCAAAGGGCGAGTTGGACGTAAAGCTTGATGCAATTGCAGCACAAAAAAGTACCCCCTATACCGCTTGGCGATAAATCCTCTGGAACTGCTGGACAGAAAACCCTGCGAGATGCACCCGTCGTGCTCAAGCTTCGTCGTAAGGTTGCGGCATTTTTTGGTTACTTTTTGTTGCTGTAGACACAGCGTAGTTTGCTGCGCGCCTGCAAGGCGTCCCGTAGGGGGAGCGAAGCGAATCAAAAGTGACTGGCTGTCGGGCCACCCCCGACGACCTTGAATTTAAAACTTAAACAAAAAA
>Ga0209304_1001521_pt1 | contig 13911 bp, 4 predicted proteins | sample COGITO_mtgs_1004_4_FD_184789 | JGI IMG/M metagenome (GOLD analysis project Ga0209304, IMG submission 184789) | Pelagic marine microbial communities from North Sea - COGITO_mtgs_100423 (SPAdes) (version 2) | ecosystem: Environmental > Aquatic > Marine > Epipelagic ...
TTTATCAACGGGTATTAAGTATACTCAATAAAGAACAACGAGGATATGTTACGCCTCAGGAGTTCAACCTATTTGCCAATCAAGCGCAAATGGATTTGTTTGAACAATACTTTTACGACATCAACCAGTTCGGTCGTATGCATGGTAATGACACGGAGTTCTCCGACATGCTTAATATCCTAAACGAAAAAATAAACATCTTTGAAGTTACCGCTGCGATGACGCATGCTGGTAGTGGTGTATGGACCGTTCCTGCTAATTTGTACAGGATCGGTACTATTATTTATAACAATACTGAAGTTGAACGCATTAATCAAAATGAGTTCCTGTATATTAATAAATCGCCATTAACAAAGCCGAGTAACGATCGGCCAGTATTTGTAGCTAGTTCAAACGGTTATAAAGTGTACGGTACAGCACCATTAGAATCCGGTGTAACGTGTAACTATATTAAAAGACCCGCTACGGTAGAGTGGGCGGGGCAATTAGTAGACGGAACAAAATTACAGAACTCGGCTGCTTCGGTAGATTTTGAGCTACATCCTTCAGAAGAAACTGAATTGGTAATTAAAATACTAGAGCTCGCGGGTATATCTACAAGAGAGCTTCAGGTGTACCAAATTGCAGCGCAAGAAGAAATGCGCAACACTCAACAAGAAAAATCTTAATAAATGGGGCTAATAAATCAAACTAACGAGCTGTACTACAAAGGTGCCGATGGCATTTGGAACAGCGGTGATGAAAACTACGGTGACTACCAGTTCACTAGTCTCGATAATATTATAGGTAACTTTATGATTGCTTATGTTGGTGAAGATAAAATCATCAGCAAGATTAAGCGAACCGATGTAATGTTCCATGCTAAGCGTGCAATTCAAGAGTTTAGCTTCGATACACTGCCGTCAGAAAAAGCACAAGAGATTGAAATAGGACCTGCACTACAAATGATACTACCGCAGGATTACGTTAACTACGTTAAGTTTTCTTACACTGACAATAAAGGTGTTGAAAGAATACTTTATCCTACTCGCAATACAAGCAACCCCACGGCTATTACACAGTATGCGAACTACGAATACAAGTTTAATAACACTGGTGAGATTATAGAAGCTGATGAGTCAACCACATGGGGGCGTTTTAAAGCTAGTGGTCGAGGTCAATTAGCAAACAGTTCAGATAATCCAGGGGATTTAACAGACAGTGAATTATTCAACCTATACAGGTTTGGTAGACGCTATGGTCTTAGCCCCGAAGAAGCGCAATCTAACGGAGTATTTTACATCGACAAATTAAAAGGTATAGTGCACTTTAGCTCTCACCTAGCGGATCAAATTGTAACACTTAAGTACATCAGCGACGGTTTAGGTACAGATGCAGAAATGCAAGTACACAAGTTTGCTGAAGAGGCTATCTACAAATATATAGCTCACGCTGTTCTAGCGACAAGAGCTAATACCCCAGAATATCAAATCGCTCGCTTTAAGAAAGAGATGTCTGCAGCAAAGCGCAACGCTAAGCTACGCATGTCTAATCTCAAGATAGCAGAGTTAGCACAAGTAATGAGAAACCAATCCAAGTGGATTAAACACTAATATATGCCTAAGTTAAAACAAACCTTTATTCGCGGTAAAATGAACAAGGACCTCGATGAGCGTCTTGTACCTAAGGGCGAATATCGTGATGGTGAAAATATCCAGGTAAGTACATCTGAGGGCAACGACGTCGGTGCGATTGAAAACGTATTAGGCAATACTAAGAAAAATAATAAACCAGGTGGGGGTACTTGGAATTCCGCGTTCGGTTTAACCAGCCCTAAGTGCATAGGCGTTGTAAGAGATTCATCTAATGAAAAAATATACTGGTTTGTAACCAGCACAGGTGTAGATGCTATACTCGAATACGATCAAACGGCAGATATTGTTGCGCCGGTGCTTGTTGATACAGGCAGTGTGTTAAACTTTAATGTAAACAACCTTATTACTGGTGTGAACATTTTAGAAAATCAATTGTTTTGGACAGACGATAACTCTGAGCCAAAGAAGATAAACATAAGTAGATTTAAAGCGGGTAGCACACAACCTGGTAGTGTATTAAATACAAAAACACAAGTATACGGTAGAGATTTTATTGAATCAGATATCACTGTTATACTTAAGTCTCCAAATATTGCTCCTACTATTGTTGCTGAACCATCGCTTATCGGAGGCAATGGTACGGGTATTACACCTGTTACTACTGGAGGTATTAACTTTAATTCAGGAGCGCCGCTATTTGAACCTTTACCAATAGGTACAGTGCTTACAGGTATTTCCTGGACGCCGGCTGTATTATTTGAAACTACAGTTAAAGTAAAACTAGCAGCATCGATAACAAACGAAGACAATAGCATTACCGAATATGAGGTTATTGCTAATTTGTCTAATATAGCTCTTAATGGTTTATCGGGTGATTTAACAATAATTAGTATTTCATCTGATATACCAAATATTGGTTTAGAGTGGGAAATGTTGCTTGTTGAAGACGAGCCTATATTTAGAAATGACTTTCCTAGATTTTCTTACAGATGGCAATACGTTGATGGTGAATATTCTACATATGCACCATTTTCAGAAGCAGCATTTGTACCTGGTAAATTTGAATACTTGTCTGCCGATGGGTATAACAGGGGTATGGATAACTTAACCAGAAAAATTACGTTAAGTGCATTTCAATCTCCAGATGCAAATGTTAAAGCAATTGATATATTATATAAAGGCGTTAATTCTAATAACGTTTATGTTATACAAACAATTGATTTATCAGCAACTACACTTACAACTTTTGAGATTACAACTGAGTTATTAGGTAGAGTTATAGAAAGCATTCAGCTACTAAGACCGTGGGATAATGTTCCGCGTAAGGCTAAAGCTCAAGAGGTTATTGGTAATAGAATTGTTTACGGTAATTATTTACAGAATTACACTGCAAATAGAGCGGTAAACATAGCTACTAATCAATCTAATAATGCTCATACAAATGTAGGCTATGGCTTAAAGTCAATTAAGTCAGATAGAACGTATCAAATAGGCGTATCTTTTATTGATGAGTTTAATAGAGAATCACCTGTATTTACAAATAAATCAGCGGCACAAGAAGTTAAATTAGCAGACTCTAATAAGACAACTTATTTTACTGCCCAGCTTTCATCTACTTTGCCATCGTGGGCTGAAGCTTATAAGTACTATATTAAAGAGCCATCAGCGGAATATTATAACTTAGCGTTAGACCGTTTTTACGATGCCAAAGATGGGAACATATGGCTTAGCTTTCCTTCTAGCGAAATAAATAAAGTTCGTGAGGGTGGATACTTAACACTTAAAAAGCAACACGATTCTAATACCGCTGTAACTAGCGAAAATAAATACAAAGTACTTGACCTACAAAACGAAGCACCTGCTTACGTTAGCAATGTAAATACTATTGTAGCTAGAACAACACTAGAAGTTATTGCTGGTGATTTTGTTGTGGGCAATGATGAAGTAGCGTTTCATGCTCCGGTAGAAGCTGATGCTTCTGAGTTCCATAAGCTATTTAACAACCAAGCTAGTATTCAATTTATTTATGGTGTTTATTCATCACAAATATATGGTATTAAAAGTGGTGGAGGTGGAGACCGCATTACTCATGGTTCAGACCCGGCACACTCTGAGTTTAACGTAACCTTAGAAACAGCAATTAGCCAAGCTGATGTTTGGTTAGAAAATATAGCTACAATAAGCGGAGACACCGAAACGGATATTACGGCTATATTGTACAACATGAAAGACCAAAATTTACCTGAATTTCAAGGTAGATTTTTTGTTAAAATAAATAACAACCAAACATTTATAGATAACGTATCTGTACCGTTTTCAAATAATTCACCTACGTTAATTACAGAATATACTTCTGATGTTGAGGCTGCTATATCAAATCTTGGGCCTCCTGATCCGACAGAAGAGCTAGCGTGGAGTGACCCATATGCACCATCAGGAACAAATTTGAAAGCACCAACCGCAGGCGATGCTGATTTTAAAATAGCTTATTGCGTTTATACTGGCGGTACCAACAAACAAAAATTATATAGTGGACTTGTTGTAGGCGCTAAAATTAAGTTTTTAGATAGTGATGGTAATGCCGGGCAATTATACACGATTGTTTCTAGTACATTTTTTAGTTACACTAGAACAACAGGGACTTTCGGAGATTTAGGTAAGGCTGCTGAAATAGTTTTGGATAGGCCGTGGACGGACGGTTTCGCATCTGTCGACGGCATAAGCATTGTAAGAGAGCGCGTTGCGCCTGGCAATGATGTAATTACATCAACTAACCCAGCTATATTTGAAACAGAACCTGCTGATCAAGCTGACTTAGATATTTACTATGAAGCTAGTAATGCTATTGACAAGACAAATGCCGGTAGCATTGATGATTTAAGCTGGTGGAACTGCTACTCATTCGGCAATGGTGTTGAGTCTGACCGCATTAGAGATGATTTTAACGCACCAAGAATTGGTAAAGGGGTTAGAGTATCTTCTACACTTGAAACGCCGTACGAAGAAGAAAGACGCGGTTCTAGTATGATATTCAGTGGTATATTTAATTCTATTAGTGGAATTAACAATACTAATCAGTTCCTTACTGCGGAGAACATAACTAAAGATTTAAACCCAATATACGGTACAATACAAAAGCTTCACGCACGTGACACTGACTTAGTTGCATTGTGTGAGGACAAGTGCTTTAAAATATTAGCTAACAAAGATGCATTGTTCAATGCTGATGGTAACACAAACGTTACTTCTAACGCTAATGTATTGGGGCAAACAATACCTTTCGTTGGCGAATACGGTATATCTAAAAACCCAGAGTCTTTTGCATCTTACGGATTTAGAGCTTACTTTACCGACAAAGCTAGAGGTGCTGTAATGAGATTATCAAGAGACGGTCTTACAGACATTAGCGACAAAGGCATGTCTTACTACTTCAAACAGCAATTAAAAGCCGCTACGCAGCCTCTAATCGGCTCATATGACGAAGATACAGGTACATACAATGTGCGTTTAAATAACAAACAGCTTTCTTTCTTGGAAACTGTTGATGGGTGGACAACACGATTAACATACGCCCCTGAGGGTGCTATCTCTCTCAATACTGAATACTACACGTTTAAAGACGGTGAACTGTGGGAACATTCAGATACGGTTAACCGTGCAAACTTTTATGGTACGCAAAACAACACAGCTGTCACAACTATTATCAATGATGGACCCTCAAGCATTAAAAACTTTAAGGCCCTATCTTACGAAGGTGATGACGGTTGGACAGCGACAATCGCCACAAAAGACCAAAACGGAGTTGTAAATTACTGGAAAGACAAAGAAGGTATATACTTTAACTTTATAGAGGGTAACAACACGGTGGTTGATCCTAAAAACTTCTCAGTTCAGGGGCTGTCCTCTATATCAGGACCTGTACCAGGAACTAATCCTATTACTGTAAGCTTCGCGAAAGATATTAATGTTTCTACTCAGGTAAATGACGTATTGTATTTTCACCGCGGAAGTACAAGCACGGAAATTGGGCCAATACTATCTTTAACTGCTAATAGCGTAACGGCTCAAAACAATAATACTGCAAGTTTACAAGATTTAGACTTTTTGTTTGTGGCTAAACCAACCAATATAAGTACATCTGGTTTAACAGGATATTACTCCACAATTACAATGACTAATACAAGCGCGGCTAAAAAAGAACTCTTTGCAGTTAACACTGAAGCCTTTATAAGCAGCGAATAATACGTAATAATAACTTATAAACTAATTAAATATGTACGGTGATATAATCGGTGGCGCTCTTAAATTTGGCGCTTCATATATAGGCGGTCAAAAAAGACTTGCTAGAGAAAAAGAAGCTAAGAGTTTGTTTGAAAATGCGTACCAGGGTTACATGACTCAGGATATAAGTAATACGTTTTCAAACATGGAAAACACCATGGAAGACCTTACTGTCAATACGCAAGCAGCGGATTTTGTCGCGGCGAATCAAGCACAGGGGCTAGCAAACACTATGGGAACCCTAAGACAATCTGCTGGGTCTTCGGGTATTGCAGCGCTCGCTCAGTCATTAGCTAACGCACAATCACAGAATGCTCAGCAGGCTTCAGCAAGCATTGGGCAGCAGGAATCAATGAATCAAAGATTATCGGCTCAGCAAGCGGGTACATTACAGACTTTAGAGCGTGCGGGTGAAGAAAGAGCTATAGGCAGAGAAACAGAACGACTTGGCACAGACGTCGGTATACGACAAACTGAACTGGCTAGTGCGGAAGCGGATATTCGAGCGGCACAACAAGCGAGAGCCGCAGCCATCGGTCAATTTGCTGGAGGCGTTGGGGGGGCATTACAAGTTTATGGCGCTGGTGGAGGTTTCGGAGATGTTATTCAAGACGGATATGCCGCTCTAAATAGACAAGTATAATGGCTGATAAAACTTTAATACAAGGAGCGCAAAACATAGCTAATGCTAGAAATACATCGGGTATTGGACAGGCATTTGGTATAGGGTTAGACGCTTCTCTCGCTCGGCAAAGAGAAGCCAGAGCCGCAAAAGCTGAACAAGATAGAAAAAAGGCTGAAGCTATTCAAAAAAGAACCGAAAAGTACTTAAACGAATGGGGCGGTACAAATATTAATAACGGTGAATTATCAGAAGGCCAATTGGCTGAAGTGCACAAAGCCGCGGAAGCAATTCAAAAAGACTATGCTGCTGTCTCTAATAAGCAAGCGAAAGATCCGAATAACATGGACCTCATTAACGAGAGGAAAGGTTATTTGCAGGAAATGAAAAACTTAAGATCAGCGGTCGATAATTATGCCGACGATTACGAAGTATGGGCGGCAGGCGTAGACGGTAAGTTATATTCTAAGTCAGCAGCAAATATAGGCAATTTAGCGTTAAACGAGCAAGCTTACACTCAGCCCGTGGTTTGGGATAGGGAATCAAAGTCTTTAGCTTTACCTAATTCTAGAAGAGAAGACGGCAAACCATTATTATATAAGAATGTAAATTTACCATTTACCGACGGTAACGAAGCGGCCAACATTATATCTGATAAAGCAGGTGAGTTATCTGGGCCTAGAAAAAACAACCTTAGTGACTTCCAGATTAAAAATAACGAGGAAGAAATTAAAAGTCTTATTTTAGCGTCAAACCCAGCAGAGGGTATCAACAATACGCCTGCATTGCTTGCTAACGAAAAAATGCTCAATCTTTTCCCCGAGTGGAAAAACATAGAATACGCGGCTACAATGACTGATGACCAAAAAAAGGCTGTAGTGGGAGAAATGGCAAGCGTTGTAATGTCTCGTTATAAATCTGTGGCTGAAGCAGCAACAGGCGTAACACCGCCGTCGGGGGGTTTTTCAGAAACACCTACCAACCAGGCTTGGATAAGGGATACAAAAAAATTAGCGAAGGCTAATGTTGCTACAGAAATATTAGCGCCTAATGGAGATTACGTTATAATAATACCCAAGGGTGTTGAGTATGAAGGGTTTCAAGCAAAAGAACCCTACATGCGTATTGTGAATGGTGTAGACAAGAAGGGGAACCCCGTGTACTCGCTAAGACCTTTAGATCAGGGCATTATTCAAACTAAGAAAAGAAAATAAAATAAAATTATGTACATTAAAGACGGTATAGAGCTTACTCCTGAAGACGTTGCATACAACGCTTCTATTGCCGGGGTTTCACCTGAGCAATGGGTAGAGGAAAACGAATTTAATACTGTTGAAGAAACAGATCCCCCAAAAGAGGGAAAGACCAACGGTCCGAAGGGAACCCCGCCGGCAGGACCGCAGCCGCTACCCGCTGGGGTTTCCAGTGTGGAAGCTATTTCATTGGGGTTACCAGGGGTTGAGTTAGCTATTGAAGATAGCAAGGAGCCTGTTACTTTACCGCAAAAGTACAATAAGAAACTTAAAGAAATTACACCTCGTTCTTCAAAAGCCGCGATAAGCGCGGTGCACTTTGGTTACACTGAAATGGATGGGGTTTTTGTACCTGCTTCTTACAAAAGTGCTATAGAAGATGAAAAAGGACTTGTACCTTCATCGCAAAGATTAGCAACTGATATGCCTACTGTGGGTACTAATCCGCTTTTAGCAGATGACCCGGAGATCAGCGCGCTATTAGAAAACCTAGGTCTTGACCCAAAAGACCCAAATACACCGTTAACTTTTACAAAAGAACAGTTAGAAAAAGGTTTTAACCTTACTTGGGCCACAGAAGACGAAGTGTCATTAGGTGTTAACTCTGAAAAGCAAAGGTTTTCTGATTTATTCATAGATGCCTTAAGCCCGGAAGAAAAGAAAGTGCTTTTAAAAGAAGGGTCTAGAGACGAAGAGTTTAATTTAGAATATAGTATTGCTAGTGCTGCTGGTAAATACGATCCTATGGCTTCCAACGCTGTTAAAGCTAAGGGTGGTATTATGGGTGATATAGACCCAGGTACTATTTTAGAAGATAACCTTAAGGAGTTAAAACAAGAAAGCCAAGAGTTAAACAAAGAGGCACAAGCGCTAGATGGCGTTACATCTGAATGGGAGACGCGTAACAACGCTTTTGCAGCTGAGGCTGACAAACTATTAGCAGCTATAAAAAGAGCTGAAGAAACACTTCCTGTGCAGCCACTGATGCCTAAATTTGCGGTGGCGCCTTCGCGGGAGTTTGTTAATAATTTTAATCAAAAAATCGAAGACTACAATAAATCATTAGATTCTTACAATGGTTTATTAGAAGAGTACGGGAACTTGTTTGAATCCGAAGAAAGCGCATGGTTAACAGGTACGTATGATAAAATTATAAACACTAGCGAAAGGCTACTGCAAGAAGAAAAAAAGATAAGTACAAGGATTACAGATTTATCAGATACTAGTATAATGATGGAGTCCTTAGGTAAAAATTATTCCGACTTAAATGCAATAGCACTTGGGTTGGAAGAGTTTTATGTAGGCAGTTTGTTAGCGGGGGTTGGTAATTTAACTGTTCAAGTTGCAAAAGAATTGCTGGGCGACGAGCCTACAGCTTTAGGCAATACAGACCCTACGGATATACTGCAAATGCTAGACGACGCTGAGGTGTTCTTATCTGAATATAGAGGCGGTTTATCTGAAAGACGCCAAAACCTACCTTACAAAAGAACATACGAAGAAGCTAAAGAAGAAAACGCGCTGGGCGATTACGTATGGAACGGTATTATAAGCGGTATACCAACATTCTCAGCTTTATTTGTACCCGCGGCAAGAGCTAACAGACTCACTAAGAGCACGATATCTAAAAGCAAAAAAGTTCTTACTAATGCTGAAAAATCCGTTATAGCTAAGGGGTATCAAAAAGTAGCGGCTAGACAAACAATGATTGCTTTTGCTGTGGCAGAAGGTGGCGGCTATTTAATGCAGACCGAGGAAAGTATTAAAGCAGCTGAAAAAAGAAATGCTCAGATCGCATCGGAAATTGAGTCTTTAGAAGCATCTGGATTGCAGCCTGAAAAATTAGCTTTACTACAACAAGAGCAAGAGTACAATGAAAACTTACTAGGTTTAACTACCTTAGAGAAAGCATACGCAGCTAGCATGAACGCTCTTATAGCTACTGCGGCAGAAAGAGTAGGTTCTATAAACCAATTCCAAAAGTTTACTCAATACAGTAAAGCTGTAGGTTACAGAAATTTTAGAAAATATTTAAAGCCTACTCAGGCTAGATGGGCAGCAGCGCTTACCGGTATAGTTAAAGGTAGCGTGCGCGGTGTAACCGTTGAAGAGGTTGAAGAGGGCATTACTCAGATGGGTAGCAATTACGTGGATAAATCTTTAGGGTTTAACACGCATTGGATGGAAGGTATTGACGCTGAATTCTTAAGACAGGTGGCAATTACTAGCTTTGTTATTAACGGTAAATCAGCTGGACACGGTCTTGTTAATACTGTTAAGCAAACTTTCGCTACTAAAGCCGAGAACAAGATTATATCTGAAAAAGTAGCGGGTATTTACGGCATTAACGATAGAATAACAGAAATTATTGCATCAGGCAAAGGTCCTGAGCAAATGAGAGAGTTGCGTAAGCTACAGCAGACTAAAGATAACATGCTAAAGGATCTGCTGCGTGAAGACGTTAACATATTGTCTAAGCTTAACGATTTAGAACAAGAAGACCTTCAGGCTATTGTAGACGCGGATATGGAAATCTACCGTCTGCAGCAAGAAGCTGGAGATTTAATGGGTAGTTCAGCAACACGAACTGACGCTACTAATACAGAGTTGGAAGCTATAAAGCAATCTATATCGGAGCAAGTAGCTATTAGAGAAGGGCTTTTAGGTAAGAGCGAAGCAATAATAGCTGAAAAAACTAAATCTGCACAGAACGGAGCGGAGGCTGTGTTACAGCTTGAGCAATTTAATTATTCAAGAGCACTAGCGCGCAGCATAGGTGGTGACAAGTACTTTGAAGCTAATAGCTTAGACGACTTAAATAAAGCCGATTTTACAGAAGCGGAATTGGCTGACATAGAACGAGGGCTTTCTGATGGCAGCAATGCTGTTTATGTAAACGGTAAGACTATCGTATTTACAGCAAATTCTGAAAAATCAATAACAGAAAGAGGGAGCGTAGCTGGATTGTTTGCTGCTAATGGACCAATGCACGAATTTGGCCACCAAGAAATACGATCAGCCGGTATAGTTACTAAGAAAGGTTTAGTAGGTATTGGGCAAGGTATGGTTAAAGGCATATTAGACGAAATTGAAAGAGGTAAAGACGGTGGTTGGATTCCTGATAATATTTACAACGCAGCTCAGCAACTTGTTAATGACTACAAAGCTGATAACGAAGGGAAGATAGACTCTGAAGAGCTGTTAACTATGCTCATCGATCTGACCTCTGCCGGTGTACTGCGCAAAAGCTCGTATCAATCAGTTTGGCAAATTAAGTCTATGCTTAACGGTTTACTTAAGGTAGCTAACGAAGACGCTGCTCCTTATTTTAAAATAGACAATTACTCTGATGCAATGCAATTTGTGTCTCACGCTATAAGCAAGTTTGAAAGCGGTGCAACGAGCAGAATGATGCCACCTGAAGACGAAGCTAGCTTTAAAGAATCAAAAACTTTAACACCGGAACAAGATGCTTCTGTTATAGACATGTTAGCTAAGCGCGCGGCTAGAATCGAGGAAGCTAAGAAAGTAGCTGAGAAATTCGGTGTAGAAGCGCAAGCGGATGCAGTACAACAACGTTTAGAGGCCAAGATTAGAGAGCAACTAAGCCCTTTAATTGGTAAGATTGTTACTAATCGTACTAAAGCATTGTACGATCCTATTGCACCAGAGCAACGTAACAACGTGTCTCGTGATGATTTCCAGAACTCTTTAAGAACTGAGATCGAAGCTTTAGCTTTTGAAGAATTTAAAGAAGGCAAGCAGGACATTGAGAAGTTCCTTGTTAACAGAGCGTTCTTAAGATCAAACAACCTAGCTTCTAGATTAGGTATTGAGTCAGCTGCGACCGGTGGTATTAAGAAAGACATCGATACTGCTAAAGGAATGGCGGTGCAAGAAGAAGCGGCTGTTAAAGAGGATAAGCCTAAATACAAAACTTTACTAGAACGCAGAATCCTAGACACTGAGGTTATAGACAAAATTAAGGAAAAGGTTAAGTCCACTGTGCGGGTTATGAAAACACGCATGGACGCGCCTGTTTCTAAAAACGTAACCGTAAAGCCTTACATTGCGGAACTGCGTAAAGCCATGGGTAAGCAAGCTGACATTGACTTAAAGAAAGCAATGGGCGGCAAGAAAGATGGGGAGCTCCGTAAATTTTTACTACGTAACAAAGCTGCTATCCTGCAGAACATGACTACCACGTATTTGATGACGGCTATGCCTAACGCTATTCAGAAAAAAGTAGACGGCGTGTGGACTAGTGACTGGAAAGGTAAGAAAATTGACCGTGAAAGTGTTTCTACGGACAGTGCGGGTCGCACTTCAGGCGCAGAGCTAGTTAGAAGGCTACCTAACGCATCAACTAGATTATCTGATGCTGATTACTTATCTAACATTTTAGACGAGACAGGAGCGCCTATACGCGGTCGTAAAGAATCGTTAGCTAAAGCTATTGCAGAGGAGCTTTCATTTGATATTATCAACGAAGCACTACAGGACCCTAATAGTGATATTAGAGAAGCTTTTGAAATGCGCCAAGATTTACTCGGAGTAGAGCTACGTGAAAACTATATAGTAGAGACCCAAAGAGATATTGAGCGAGGTAATGTTAAGTTCTCTAAAACTTTTAACTTAACAGACAAAAATAATGTTAAGAGAGCTAGAGAGCTTTGGAAGACTGTACAAAAAGAAGGTTTTGATACTGTAGTCGGCGATAACGGTGTATTAATGGAACCGTACAATGAGGAGTATAAGGACATAGAAGGTGTTGGAAAATGGCTATTAGAAGCTAATGAGTCTGGATTAATATTAGACGAGAGGCTGTTAGCTTTTCAGCAGTTAGTTCAAAAATCTAAGGTAATACCCGCTAGTGTAAAAGCTAATACTAAAAAAGCACTAAGTAAAGAATCTCCGAAAGAACGAAAAGATGCTTACGCTAAAGATGTACTGGCTTTAGCTAAAGCACTAGGTTCAGATATTGTAAAAGCAATTGGCTCTGAAATATTTGGTATTCACTATCGTATTTTAGACGGCGCTGATGTTAAAAAAGACACGGGTAAACCTGGTGACTACAAGAGCTTAAAGGATAGCATAGAAAACGTAGGTGCGGCTAAGGATTTGCCAGCTGGATTAATGCCTGAAAATATTAGAATATTTAATTCCTCTATGGGCATTATGGGTAAAATATTTAGAAACATTCTAAATAAAGAAATGCCTGTATCTCAAAAGCTAGAAAAACTTGCTGAGTATTCTGAAGAAATTGCAGCAGCTAGCGAAGCTAATAAGCTAGCTTATCAACACATAGTAGAGACTGTACGATCGTTATATAAAGAAGGTAAAATAAAGCCAGAAACCATTGTTGAATTAATGCAAATTCAAACAAACTTAAAAGCTGGTTTTAGAGGGCTTACATCGCTAACATACGCAACGGTAACTAAAGAGCCGATTGGCCACCCTAAAGGCGAACACTTAGCCGACAATGCTACTACAAGTTTTAATATATTAGAGCTTATATTTGACGAAAAACTTAGTGATTCCGAATTTTCCTCTAAGCTTAATGAAGAGCTAAGATTCCACGACCAGTGGATGGAAAACAAAGACGCACTCGATGCCGTAGACTTTTTTGGTAAAAATAATCCTTACAAAGATAAGCGTATATTATTATTAGGCAAAAGATCCGATAGCGTGTATACTATAGATGGTGTACCCGCTAAAGAGATGATAGAAAAAAGAAGCGCTGCTATCGAGAGCTCTATTAAGTTTAGCAAGGCTATTAACCAGGAAGCTTTAAATAAAGCTAAAGAAAACATTAAAGAAATTGAAGCTGCTAAATTTAGTAAATCGCCAAAAGCGGAAGAGCTAAGTAAAGAGTTTAACAATATACTTGAACGTAAAACAGGTGTTGAATCATTTAAAACGTTTTCAGCCGTTCAAGCACAGAAGCGCGGTGAAAAGAAAGGTAGGTTTAAATTCTTTATTGCGCCGAGCGTTGATGATTTTAGAGGTCTAGTTAACTATGCGTTTGCTGGTAAAGGTAAACAAGGTGAAGCTGATATGAAATGGCTCGAAGATAACCTAATGACACCTTATGCTAAAGGTATTGCCGCTATTAATGGTATACGCCAGCAAATAAAACGCGACTTTAAAACCGCAGTTAAAGCATTTCCTAAGCAGTACC
>Ga0209304_1001535_pt1 | contig 13843 bp, 30 predicted proteins | sample COGITO_mtgs_1004_4_FD_184789 | JGI IMG/M metagenome (GOLD analysis project Ga0209304, IMG submission 184789) | Pelagic marine microbial communities from North Sea - COGITO_mtgs_100423 (SPAdes) (version 2) | ecosystem: Environmental > Aquatic > Marine > Epipelagic ...
GTCATGCCCGTGGCTGCTTCGCCGACTAATGATTTTGCTGTTGCATCAGACATAGCCAATACAAACTGACCTGCAGTAGCAGGACGGCCATCATAAACTTCACGGTCTAACATTTCTTGACCGGTCATTTTTACCCGTTGATCACCATCCAGCTCAATCACCAGCGTAAATTCATCAGCGGCCAAGTTGGTATAAATAACCAATTCTTCAATCGTCACGCCACCGTCAACATGTACACGCGGGTTACCGCTAGCGGCGACATCACCGACAAAATCTAATGATTTACTAAAATTGATTCGAGAACCCATGATTGTCCCCTTATCCGATTGCTTTTTTAACAGTGTCGCCCAAAACAGGAACGCTGTTATTACTTAGATATACAACCGCTGCAGCAACCGCCGCAATTTTTGCATACATGATTAATGTGTCTTTGTTCATACCCAACATGCTTTCACCCTCAAGTGATTAATTTATCTTTAAGTTCTTCAAAAACTTCGAGGGCAAATTTGACGCAAAAAAAAAGGCCGCGCTATTGAATAGCACGACCTCAAACCGTTATAGGTTTAGTGACCCTTATAGGTCACAGCTTTTTGATTTTTTTTGTGATTAAGTGGTTTTTATTACTCCGTTTGCGAGAGGTTTTCGCTTGATATTGACTTTTTTATAGCAGCCACGCTGCACCTCGCCCATTTCTTCGCGCAAAAACTCACCGTTTTGCAATTTTATTAGCTCGACGTGATCAGTAATACCAATTAAATCGGCCATACGTTTTGCCGCCCTTGGCACTTGTCTACCGATATAACGCACGGCCACGTTATCGGTAAACGTTTTAGGTACTTCTGTTGGCCGCTGTGCTGTGCCGTGCCACACGCCGCCATACTTCCTTGACTGATTCGCCAACAGTGCGCCGTAATGCTCTGCCTTGCCAGCCGTTTTGCTGGTTTCGCTTATTTCTTCGTCAATAATATAAGTGCGATGATTACCGTTTAACACACGCCATACGATAGATGCCCACCACTCATGCTCTGCGACAATATCCGAAGCATCACCGCCGGTATAACCAATAGCAAACCCCTTGCCGCTGTTAATGGCTTTTTCCAATGCTTTGGCAAACGCTTCACGCTCGTTGTAGTAATACGCGGGGTAGGCTTTCGCTCTATCCCACGCAATCACACGCGCTTTTTCACTGGGTTTTTTAATGGAGGGATTACCGCGAATCATAGAGCCTTTACCTGCGCCACTGGTGGCTAGATAGATTGTATGCTCGTTCGGCCATTCTTCTTTTTCATTAGTTGCCATTAGTGGATAAATCCCCCGCATCACGCTCACCATCTAACGGCTCACTTTCTGCTGTCATCATATCCTGCATAATGCGTGGTGCAGCAAAGGTAACGCCGAAAATAATTAGAGCCACTTCTGGCGATACGTTGCCACTGGCACCGTACTTAAGTGCAAGCGCGTTGATTATTTCGCTTAGCTTCTCACGCTCCGGCGGTGTCATAGACCAGTGCGAACCTTTACGAGCTACTAGGTAGGCCGTACCCAACTCGACACCCATACCCGCGATATCAATACCGCCCACTTCAACCTCTTCAATAGTGCCGGAACCTTCACCACCACTAGGGTTTTCCGCGTTTTCTTCTTCAACGTTATACACATCGCTTAAATCAATTTCTTGCTGATTTTCACCCGCTTCACCCTCTACAACCTGCGCATCATCTAGGTTTTCCACTGTTTCCATTATGCTGCCCTCGCTGCTAGTGCAAACAGGCCAGCCGCCGCCAACCCTAAAAATACTGCTAAACCTTTACCACTACTAGGGTTGCTAGCCTCTTCGCTTTCAGGTTCGACCACGGCTTTAGGCTCTACCACCTCAACCGGCGACCACTCTAAACCTTGATTATTCGTAGGTTCAAGCGGTTTTTTCTGCCGTGCAATCACTGGCGGTTCTTTAATTTCTACGCCCGAATCCTTGATAGGCTCTAAGGTATTCCATATTTTTAGCTGTGTTTCGTCGTCCTTCTTTTGGCACGACTTACCCTTATAGGCACAGGCTTCATTTTCGCAAAAACGCGTATAGAGGAAAGGCTTCCCCTTCGCTTGCTGGTGAACCGTTACACGCCCCGTATTGCAAACAGGGCAAACGCAATGCCCCAGTACTGGATTATTGACCGTTGCCATTTTTCGCCACCTCTCGCTTTACCAATTCAACTAAAATTTGATAGGCCACACGCACCGCCGACATTGCATAGCCTACTTTTTGCAACATACCCGCCTTATCTGCCTGTTCGATTAAGTCGCCCAGTGCTTTTGTTTTACCGGTTAGCTGTGCATCGCTTAAATTATCCACGCAACACCTCCACCAAGTCGCGCTCGATCACTGCACGGCCACGACCAAACACCGCCACGCCCTTAGACTTTGCAAAAATGCGCAATTCATTCCAGCTTTTTTCGCCTAGCATTAAATACAGCTCGATTGATAGATCATCAGCACTGTCATCAACCACCGGCTTACTCTCCGCCATTTTTTTCATCATCAAACTTTTTCTAGCCATTACACCACCCCTTATTTAATTAAACTCACTTTCTTATCTCTCGATATCTCACCGATAGTCTCAGCTATTGCAAAGAATTCGCGATCGTCCATCGACAATAATCGCGAGCGCCAACGCTGGCGCTTTCGTTTTATTTTTTCACGCTCCCGAAAGCCGTCACCAACATAGGTATACTCATGCAACACACCATTAGGAACGAAGTTCATCCACAAACATTCAGTCGCCAAACCTCGACGCGTCATAGATTCAAATTCTTTACACTCCCAAGCTGCTAGCATCGACTCATACAACGGTGCTCGATACCCGCTTACCATCACATAACAAGGCAACGACAATAAAATATCCAACAATTCTACATGCTGCTCATCCGTATATTCATGCCTATAAATTGCGCCACCCTTCCTCGTTTCCATCATGTAAGGCGGGTCGCAATACACCAATTCATCACCCACAAAATTATAATTTTTTAAACTCGAGCTGGCATCGCCATGTATAAACTTAACTGGTACCGCATCGCCATTTATGTCTGCGTAGGATCCTGACTCGCTATACCTATCGATAATCGATTCATCTGCATCAATCGCTATATTTACCGATGCGCCACGCTTATTAAACATGACATTACCACCACCTATAAACGGCTCAATATAAACACGGTGAGGCGGCATACAATTCACAATATGCCGAAAGCAACCGCCTTTACCCCCTGAGTACTTCATCGCTTTATTCATTGATAGCGGCCGACCTCTTTATTTTTGACGATGCTGCAGCAACTCTGTTTTTGACGATGCCGCATCGAGATTTACACCCGTACAGTTATTGACACAAGTCCAAGTATTAACCGTCATTAGCGCGCTAATGACAGTTAGCATACTGATTAAAACCAAACAAACTTTCATCACGGTCTTGCTGCCTGTTCGCATCTATCACCGCGTCATTTTCATAATCGTTTTTTACTTGGTGCCACATATCTAGCGTGGCACTCATCCAGTCCGGCACGACTAAACGCCGCCATAGCTTGCGGTTTTGCACTTTGGCTTTTATGTTTTCGCGCAGTCTTGTTTGGTAGAGCGTGTCAGCCATTGTTGGCGTGTTGCCCACATTCCAACCCATACCTGCGGGTTTTTCTGGTAGCCAATCGTTGCCGTGGTCGTGTTCGTTGTTGGTTGCCCATGAAAAAAATCGAAACGCCGCCGCTTTGTTTTTTAAAACGACTTGGTATTTATTGCACCGGATAGGTATCTCGTTTATCTGTTCGCGCACTGCAGCGAGTTTTTTTCCTATGCGTTGGCGTACGCCTTTTTTATCTTTGGGGATGTTCGCTAGCGCATTGTTTAAACGTTTACGTTCTGCGTATTTTTCCCCATGCTTAACCGTCAAATGATCGTAAACGTCTACGATCAACTGACTAGCGATATGTAATTGCTGAACCGCGTATTTTTCCCAACTTGGGGCGCGTGCACATGCGCTTATTCCGTAACGATTACCACTTACCACGCCTTGCGTGTCGCTGCCTTGCGCCTTGCTTAAATATCCGGCCGCTTTCGCCATGTAAGCACCCGCGCAAGTGCTATCTTTTATTTTTTCAAGGTGAAACGTGCCATTTCCCCACATTGACTCTATTCGTGCCGCCCATCCTGCAAAGTGTTTATATTCAACACGCCATCCAAGTAGCATATGAACGTGTGGATTATCACCGCCGCTCTCGTTTTTGGGTATCTCAACCACCCAGCAATACGCTAGCCCACCGGCAATGCCTTCTACCCTTTCGCCGTTTAATTTATTGGTCCAACCTCGCGAATACATTTTTGTCATAGCATCCATGAGTCGAGAAACTTCGCTTTGAATAGTTGATTCACCCGCGTCTATGCGCTCACGCGCTGCAGTGTCAAAAGTGCCAGTTACGAAGGTTTTATAGCCGCCCTTAGTCGCTGCCATAAACGCGCAGCTTTCCGCTATCTTGCTTGCGCCACGGTTCGACAGCATTTCACTAATGCGCGCTCCTGCTTGTTCTGGTGGCTGTAAGTTCTGGCCGTCTACCTCAGTACGCAAACGCCATTCGTCAGACCATTCTTTAAACTCGACAACCGCGCGGCAACCCGTGGCGTTTAAATCGGTATGTAACGGCTTGCTTTCATGCTCTTCAAACACAGGTTCAGCACACTCACCCGTTGCCAGCATGTGATCGTGATTGTGTTTAAGGCGCATCGCTTCAAGCTGCCACTTTTTGCGGGCCATTTCGTTGTTTATGACCGTTTCCATGCTTGTCGGACTTTTGGACGCCTTGACTAGCCTAAGCCTTTCCGCTTCGCTACAAGGCAAAAACCCCTGCGGATTCAACGATTCCGCAAGAGTCAAATTATCTGGAAACAAAAAAAGCGGGTTCAAATGACCCGCGGGAGAAAAATTAAAATCTTTCGGAATTAAGTGTTCAGGGATTGGTTTCATTTTTACACCTACAGCAACACTCACACCCAAAATTTTTGGCGTTTAACTCAGCGTTTAACTGCGCGTTCAATTCATACACTTTTGCCCTTATTACATCCCAGTGACCATCTTTCAGCTCATTCAAAAAATGGCCATCACTAAAAAACAAAAATTTATCATCAATTTTTCTAATAGTTCCAATATTAAAAATACACCTGACCATTTCAAGAGACACCCTATAAAAGCCATCTTCCCCTTTATTTATTGTTATAAAGCTCACACCACCACCCCACAAAAACTCGTTAAATCTGCTGCAGCCAGTAACAACAAAACCACAACGCCCGTACCATAAAAAACATTCTTAATCGTCATCCCGCCACTACCCCACACAAACCATAAGCATCGGCAACACGCACAACAGCCAAAGTCAAAAAATAACCAGCACCAAGACCAAAAATAAACTTACGATCCATCACGCCGCCCTCACCATTTCAGAAACTTGTTTATTTAACTGTTCTTCTTTTTGCTGCATTGAGACTTGCCAGCCGCTTACTATTTGCTCTGCGTGGTATTGATCGGCGAATAGTTTTAATACGGTGACGAGTAAATGACTACTGGCGTTAATAAGCCCTGCTTGCTGGGCTTGGTTTAGCTTTTCCCAGTACATAGCCCTGAACCGAATATCTGACTGATCGAATAAATGCTTTTGGCTACGATAGGCCACGGCAAGAATGCGTAACTTGCTATCGCGTGACTGTCTATCCCATGCAAAACCGAACGCATCAAAGTTAGCGATTGCCGCATCACTACTGCGAGTCGCTTTATCTGTAAAAAACGGCTGTTGCTGCATATCCGATAACACCGACAACTCAGAATCGTGACTTAGCAACAATGCGTATTTCTTAATGATGGCTTTAACCAATTTAAGATCAATCATCACCTTCACCATCATGTGATTCCCAAGACCAACTTTCAGCACACAAATCATCATATGTATCTAGAACAAGCTGCCTCTTATATTCATACAAACCACCCAACTGCCCCGCATAACTAAAACTTCGATGCCTATCAGGAAAAAACGAGCCCACATGATGATCGTCAATACTAAGCGTTATAGCATTCCCGCCATTCAAAGCTGTTTTAATAACACTCAAAGCTCCATTATTTAGACCCTCAAAAACACTCATATCCTCTTCACTAAAAAACACTTCTACTCTCATCACTTCACCTTTCAGCTTTAGTTAATTTTTAAATGGGTAATATGCGCGCACAAAAAAAGCACTAGTACTTTTGTGCTAATGCTTTTTGCTTCTCTAATGGATAATTAATTCGGAAGGACTCCCGATCACTTTTTCTTGGCTTTGTTATCAACCCACCCGTCTGGCACTGCTTGGCTACGGCACTGACTGTTTCGTTGTGCAGTTCTGCCCATTGCTTAACCGTCATCCATACGGGGTCTATTGCATACACTGGCGCGGCTTGCGCATTCACTTCATTCTTAGTCACTTTTCTGATACCTTAGCGAGTTATTTATCATCCAATAAAATACAGCATTGCACCCCAAAGAGTGCATAAGCGAATAGTGCACCCTTAGAGGTGCAATATCAAGAGGAATACCCATTGAATTTTCCTATAGGCTTATCGTTATCTGATAAATTTAAACTATTGAGAGATCAAGAAAACCTGAGCCAACGCGCCCTAGCGGTGAAAATAGATATACCACCAACAACCATTGCCGGAATAGAAACAGGCAAGGGAACGGTAATAAGTGGCGAGATATTCAACAAATTTGTCGAAAGTGATGATCTAGCTAAATATGCTTTTTGGCTTTTGAATGACAATATTGATGACGAGACGATTGACGAAATGCTGGCGTTTCGCGGGAAAGATCAAGAAACCGACGAACCAACGCCCGACGATCATCAAGACTGAGACTTGAGAAGTGCTTACTTAACTTTTTATTTTTACTGTTCATCCATACAGTTTAATTATGATTAACAATAAAATCCAATAACTTTTTATTATGAGGTTTTAGATGACAGACGAAGATGTTTTTCAAGAAGACAAACCAGATAGACTATCGCTCGATAATTTTAAGCGATATCTAAAAAGTATTGACGGCCTATCTTGCCCATGTTGCAAAGGTACGGAAATAGATGCCGTTCCGTCATTAGGAAACCCTGATGACGCAATGTTAACGCCATTATTCAGCAGACCAATAGAGCTACCGGAGGTATTTACCGATATGCAATCTATCGTTGCTGCTGCATCAATTTGCGCCACTTGCGGAAATATTCAGCAATACAACCTATGGCATGTGGCACGTTTTTTACACGAGGATAGCAATCATGGGTGATATACACTATATTTCTGGTTCAACCAAGAAGAAAGATGGCAACGGAGAACCCCCAATGACCGGAATAGAGCAACGAGTAACACGCATAGAGGCTCAAATGGAGCATGTGGCAAGACGCGAAGACATACAAACTCTTAGAGCTGACATTAACGAAAAGTTTAGCGAAATCAACAAAAGCTTCGGTGATGCTAGAGTCTCATTAATTATGTGGTCAGTTTCATCTATCATCGCTACCGGTGCTCTTGTACTCGGCATCGCAAAATACCTTTAACCTTTGCCCCCCAAGAAACTACCCTCCAACCAATGGCTTGTCGATATACGCCCTTCGGGGCGTGACGGCCGGCGCTTTCGTAAGCAATTTCCTACACGATCAGAGGCAATCGCTTACGAGAAACACATTCTTGCTACCCACAAGGATGTTAAGCCGTGGCAATCTACCGCTGCAGACAAGCGCACCCTCTCGCAATTAGTAGACGTTTGGTATGAGCTGCACGGGCAAAACCTGCGAAAAGGTAAACGGCGGCTATCTGAGTTTGCCCGGCTAATTGAGATATTAGGCAACCCCGTAGCCAAGACGCTCACCACTAACCAATTTGCCAAGGCTCGCGCCGAACGACTCAAAACAGTAAAGGTTGAAACAGCCAACAGGGATTTAACCAATTTGTGCAGCGTGTATAACGAGTTGCGTCGACTTAAAGAGATTGACTACCCTAACCCACTGGCCGACCTCAAAAAACTCACGGTGCCACAGCGCGAACTAAGCTATTTAAGCAATGAACAGATTGAAACGCTGATAAGCGCACTAGACGGCATTGAAGACAGTCACGCACGCATTACCGCCCGCATATGCCTTTCTACTGGCGCACGATGGGGTGAAGCGGCAACGGTTAAGGCATCACAGGTGGCGAACAATAAAATTACGTTTATTAGTACGAAAAATAATAGGAATAGAACGCTACCGATTGATAGCAAGCTGGCTGATTTGATACTGGCACACGCGCCACTATTGAACGGGCTAAATACGTTTAAGCGAACGGTGAAGGCGATTGGGCTTGATCTTCCAGAGGGGCAAATGACGCATGTATTACGCCATACGTTTGCTAGCCATTACATGATAAACGGCGGTGATATTCGCGCACTAGCTAAGGCTTTAGATCATAGCGATATCAACCTGACCATGCGCTATGCTCACTTGGCACCCGACCACATGGGCGAAGTGCTAACACTCAACCCACTATCAACATTAGGCTTGTAACGTGTCCACATTTTGTCCACAAAGCCTTCCAATAAGTTACAATACCCTACACAACGATACAGCTAACTTATTGATTTAATTGTAAGTTATTGTTTTTTAAAGGGTTTATCGACGCCTCCTAAGGGGCAGGCCAGAGGTTCGAATCCTCTCGGGTGGGCCACACTTTTACCAATAAAAACAATTACTTGTGTGAAATTCAATTTTTGTGGACAAACCCCTATGACCACAATTTGTCCACGGTCAATTCTTTTCAACTTTATCAATACGCTTGTCGAGCCGGTCTATGTTTTTCCATAGGTGGCGAATATCTAATCTGATTGCAGCATATAGCGCACCGCCTGCAAATAGGGTGCTAAATAGCTGATTAATGTCTACTTCCATTACTTACCTTTCCACCTGAACACTTTATCAATACCGAATACGGCAAAGCTTATGCTGATAAAGCCGCCCACGTACCACTCCGGCAAGCTGTTCATGTATTCAAAGCCAGCGGCTACGCTTGGTTGCAATGCAGGAATAAATGCGGCGATCAATGGATAGGACCAGACCAACACTAGGTACTCGTCTGACCAACCCGCAATGCCTTTGCCAATATTGTTCACTTTCGCAATCGCTTTAGCTTCTGCCACTTTTGACTTGCTCGACACCCATTCTTTGAATGTGCCGCCGATTAAGCTTAGTAATAAACCTGTCACTCTTTTAGCCCCAATGTTTCTGACCATATTTTTTTGCCGTATGCTTTTTCAGCATCCGACGAAAATAACGCCCAAGGCGTGTAATTTGTTACCACACCAAAAAAGTGATCTGCGTAGTTGGCTAGATTACTTTCACCGACAAAGCTTTTTGTGGCTTGGTTTACGTAGTTTTCACGATGTGTAGGGTTTAGACCTACGGTGGCGACTTTGGCTACTTCTTTGCGCTTGTAGTACACGTAAGCGACACCCGCGAGAGCTACGCCCACGAGTACCATTGTGCCGTCTATTTGTACGCCGACTTTAGCCATTACGCCATGCCTATACCTTCAACGATGGTTAGGTCGCTGTATGGTTGTTGGCCGTTTTCGTGCTGAATGATGGCTTTAATTAGTGGCAGATAATCGCCACGGGCTTTGTTTGGCACATAGAATGAGGCAAACCCTGTAAGGCTTAATACGTGGTTTAGGTATGCGCTTACGTTGTTTTCAAAACTTGGTGCCCATGTGTTAATTATTTGGTCTACCGTTAGCACACCGCGTTTTTTGTAGTTGTCGATAATGCGTGTCATGGCACGAATGCCGTATTTTGCATCGGTAAATTGTATAAAGCGCGGGTGTGTTTGCGGCACTCGCATACCTTGCCAGTTATCGCCTAGCTCTATGTTGCCGGGATTATTGTTGCGAATGCCCAGCGGGATGCTTTTGTCGTCGAATTGGCTAGCCGTTTGATTGGTCACGCTTAACTCCTCGTTAAATAAATTATTATAAATATTAAGGCCGTAGTTTTTGACCTCTTCGCTAGTGGCGGTTACTGCTTCTGCTATGCCACCGCTTTTATTCTGCTTAACCAGAAAATAAATTGAAGCGGCGACACCAAAAAAGGCAACGGATAAGATCACATTTTTTTTCAATGTGAATCACTCCGGCTCGTTTAGCTTGTAGATTTCGTCGAGGCTTGATAGTTTTTTATCAATTTCTTCAATCAATACTAGATTATTTTTTTTCACAGCACTCAAACGCTCTAACTCCAACTGAATCCGAATACTTTCCGCTAACTGCTTACGATTTTCTACCGTTAAATCAGATATTTTATACACTTAAAGCACCTCATAAATAACAGACGCATTACAGTTTGAACCCGACAAATAACTATACAAACCCAAACCAGCAGGTATAAAAACTGGGCCTGAAAACGAACTATAAACACCACTACCAGACGTATTATTTGAAACACATAACAAGTTACCATCTAGATACCCCAAAGGCGCACTCGACCCAAACATAATAGAAACAGCTAACGGAGAACCGGCGGCACAACCCACACACGCATTATAAACAACCACCCCATTCACGTTATCCGAAGGCAGAACAAACGCGCCCACACCCGCACTAATATCACGACTAACAACTTGCGAATCAGAACCAAAATATTTTTGCGGGTTATCCGGAATCTCTGACACCACCACCGGTGGCATTGTAGCCACATCAACACTAGGCATCGAACCCACCTCAACACTATCTGTATTCGCTGATATTTCAGCGGCCAGAACTGCAATCGCATTTGCTGCAGTCACTAGCGCGGCAGTACTTGCTTCGATTGCACTCGTATCGGTTGCGATTGCACTTGCATCAGTTGCAATACTGGGGTTCATTTCTTCTGGTGGATTGTTTACAGCCATTACGCCGTCACCTCTAATTCATTACGGGCAAGATACACACTTTGTGTTCCACCGTTGTATACATAAATATGCGTTTTTGTTTTGTAGGATGCCGAACCGCCTGCCTTTAATTCTTCGCCCTTGTTTGCACTAACGGAACTATGCGGCGCAATTCTCACTGCATTTGGATTAGTCGAAAGGCTTTGTATAATTGCCTCTAGTCTATTTTCATTTGACGGCAACACCGACACGGTTTGCCCTGCAGGCACTTCTATATCTGCTAATACGTTTGCACCCGTTGCGACACTTGACGTATTCACGCTTACCGCCAACTGATTTTCATCTAGAGTCACACTAACCGTATCTGCAATAGAAACTGGAATCTCTCCCGCCTCATTATTTACATTTACAACGGCGCGATCTTGTGACGCCTCATACGTACCCGGACCCGTAAATATTCGAATACCATTATCAACACCCGACTTATTAATCACTACAAAACTATCAAAATCTCTATAGTTTAGTGTTACGAATCGCTCCACCATATGCTCTTCTGTTTTAACAGAATTTTTATATAGCTCTACTAAAAACAAGCCGTCTTGATCATAGCAATAAAGATAGTTAGCTCGACCATCAAATGATTTTCGCGCATCATCACCCGAAGCCGCTAATACTGTTATATGATCACCCACTATCTTTATCCTTTAAAATATTTTCTTCACGCATTTTTTCAATAATCAGACCCGCTAAAACGGAAACGATTACCGCTGTTATAACTTTCATTACAAAAGGTTCTTTCACTTCTTTCGCCACTGCCATATCGCTAACCCTGCTAACGCTAATGCACCCAATATTACATACTTATTCATATCGTTCTTTAATGACTCACCGTTGGTTTGCACCACTGTTGCCAACTCTGAAACGGTGTCGATCACTTCTTTTGTTTCTTCTGCTCTTGTTTCGTCAACATCACTTAAATAGCTAATTACATCGCCTACAACATCACCGCTAAAGTCCGCAATGGTATAAATTGATTCTATCGCCAGCTCTTGGCTACCCAAAACGGCGACCTCTGCCAAATCTAAGGAGGAAGATACAATTTGACCCGCTTGTTTTATCGCGCCGTAGTCGGTGTTTATAATATTTACACCGCTAATATCACCCGCTGAATTAAACGTTGAGTTACCACCGACGATGGAATCATCACCGATCACTCTATTGTCTACATTAGTAAACGTGACTTCATTCGTCGTGTTCGTTGTTGTCGAGTTCGACGATGTGCTGCTGCTACTTTTACCGCCCACTTTCAAACCTCAAAACGTATTCACCAACCAGACCATTATTTTTATTGATCAACTGATAATTAATTAATTGAAAACCGTATTTTAGAAACATGCGCTGCAATGCTTTTTTGAAGACATGCACCCGCAGTGTGATTTTGTGCTTTAACACATGGTCGACTAAATAACCCACCATCACATCAAAACCTTTACCTTCGCCAAGCACTAATACCAATTCATCACCGGTATGATTGCTTTCTAATCTTGTCACCATGTAACCGCTTTTATCTCCGCTTTTACATCGCCACAATTTGGCTTCACCACGTTTGACCTCATCTGCAATTATTGCCAAGTCATCACCCGCACTTTTTGTTAAATGTAATGCCGCGTTATCATCCCAAGCTATAAGCTCAACTGACAACGACGACATTATTTTTTTGAACCAGAACTACGCGTTAACAGCCATAGAGCAAGAAGGCCAGCCGCCAAAAACATAACATTATTAACAGGCGCCAAATTTGGATTGGCACCAATGTTAAAAATTTTATTGCCGGTTGTTAGCGAACCATCGGAACTGCCGAAAGCATCGCCACTGGTTGCATCTGCAGCACCGCCGGTTATGCCACCACTACCACCCAATGAAGTAAGAGAAGCCAACATATTAATTACTCTCTCTAGACAACATAAAAGCAGCAGCCAAGCCAACAACCGCCACACCGATAAATAGTGTGGTATTACTAAAACCGTTTACGATTTGCGCGCCAGTGCTACCAACCAAGGTGCTACCGTTGCTGTTTTCGCCAGTTTTTACCGTACTATAATCATCCGTGCGATTCTTATTGGCTAGCTGCCACTCGAGCAACTTTTTCTCGCTATCAAGAGCAACAATATCTTTACTACTTTTAATTTGCTCGCCAGCTAGATAAGTACTCGTTAACGTCTCAACAAAATCCATTACTGAATAACCAGACATTGAGTTACCCCGCTACGGCGCGTACGTCTTCAACATACTCAACTAACGCTTTTACATCGGTAGTATTTGTAGTAGTTAACGTGGTTCGCGTAGGCACATTAGGCGCGTACATATCCAACCAATCCATAACTACGTTGCCTTTTAAAATAGGATCATAAACATAGCAATTAGCGGGAACAGTTTTACCGTTGCGCAATAGTCGCGCATCGTTAACAACCTTTTCTAAATTACGCTTACCAAAAACCGGTCTATCATCTTGCTCAATACGCAACTTACTCACCGCACCGTAATTGAAAATGCGACGAATATGCATTTGCTGAGGACGCTTCGCTTTGCGGTAACCGTCATAGTCGTTCTCGCCAGCCTGAGTGATTTTCACCACTTCTGGCAGAATATATAAGCGCAACTCTTCTGGACGATTTGCGGTATTTTCCAAATACAAATTGGCATAAGGCGTAGCCTCTGCAACCGTCTCTGAAATTTCTAGCGATATCATCACGCGCTGCCCAACTTGCGTGGTCATGCCCGTGGCTGCTTCGCCGACTAATGATTTTGCTGTTGCATCAGACATAGCCAATACAAACTGACCTGCAGTAGCAGGACGGCCATCATAAACTTCACGGTCTAACATTTCTTGACCGGTCA
>Ga0209304_1001538_pt1 | contig 13807 bp, 8 predicted proteins | sample COGITO_mtgs_1004_4_FD_184789 | JGI IMG/M metagenome (GOLD analysis project Ga0209304, IMG submission 184789) | Pelagic marine microbial communities from North Sea - COGITO_mtgs_100423 (SPAdes) (version 2) | ecosystem: Environmental > Aquatic > Marine > Epipelagic ...
GCTCTGCTTTATTATCGGCTTGCTGTAAGCGATAAACATCGGCCAAATTAACTAATGCCGGCACATAGGATGGCACTAACTGCAATGCTCTTTGGTAGGCAATAACCACGGCATCCCAATCCTTCATTTGCCGATTGATATCAGCCAATGTCATCTGCGAACCCAGTAAATCACCATGATGCTCATAGGCCTCAATAAACTGTCTGACATTATCTTTTAATAAGCGTTTATTTTTTCGATTATTTTGTTGCGAAATAAACTGGGGAGTAGCCAGTAAATCAGCTAGCGCGAGCGTTGCCGCAAAGCGAACCGATTTTATCGGATCTTTTAAGAGTGGCATTAATAATTGCTGACGATGACTAATATCGAAGTTACGGATAATACTAATGGCGGCCAAACGGACGACAACATCATCGTCAGATAATCGCAACACCAAAGTATCGAATGCTTGCTGACTATTAATAGGCATCGTATCTAACAGAATGGATTTTTTCATTGCTGGGGTTTTAGTAGATGCTAATAAGGTATAACGTTTATTTTCTAGCGTCGTTAACGCCGATATTAATTGAGTTGTATCTTCATTATCAGTTCTCGCCTGAACCAGTCGATTATTTAAGCGAGAAAATTCTAATAACCAATCGGCAAAATCCATCTCACCATTATCGATAATCGGCGAAGCTGCATGCCATGCTTCAACTTTTTCTGCTGCCCAAGCATCACTATTATTGCTATGGCACTTGGTACACACATTAGGTGTATCCAATAATTGACTCAAAGCAGGAGAAGGTATTTGGAAGCTATGATCACGCCTTTCATCTACGCCCATATAGGTGCGCTCAGGCATATGGCAACTCACACAACGCGCCGACTCACTCTCTATAGGGTGATGATGATGCGTCTCTACCGCAAACACATCGGCACGATGACATTGCGCGCAAACGCCATCATTAGAGGGCAACGCTGGCTGCTGCGCATCGTAACCTTTTACCTGCCCGCTATGCGCATCATGACAATTCAAACAAGTAACACCGGCATGAGCCATTTTACTTTGAGTGAATGAACCATAAACAAAATCTTCTTCACGTATTTGCCCATCGGCAAAATACAAAGGCTCACGCACGCGAGTGGGCTCAAAATTATTTAACCAATCCGTTTGCGTACTCTCATGAGACGCTGTGCTTATAGGCTGGCGTAAACTATGGCAGTTCGCACAGCCATCAATAACAGGCATCGCCGTCGCATCATTATTCGATGTTAAGCGTTGCGCAATCGGCTCATTGGCAACAAACTGCCAATGATCTTCTGTCGCTAGCTGTCGTACTAAACCTTTACTAACATGTTCATTGTTTTCTTTATTGTCGGCCCATTGGAGATGCCCACTAGCAGGACCATGGCAAGATTCGCAACTGACTGCTGGCTCTGACCAAGTTGAAGTGAACGTCGGGCTTTTATTACTATTTACATCAGCAGTAACATTCGCCAGAGTTTTATTTTTAAAAACAGTGTTAGTTGCAAAAGCAGCGTTAGTTTCAAAATTCGTTGTATGGCAAGAAGCACATTGGCTATTCCAATTTTGAAAATATTGACGCCAATGCAGCGTATTATCGGCCGCACTCTCTGCCGCACTCTCTGCTGCATTTGAGGGTGATAAATCCATCCATCGCTGGCCGCCCTGCTCTGCCTCTCTAGCATCCCAAGCCACAGCAAATACTTGATAATTACCCGGATGAGTTTCCAAAATATATTGTTGTAAAGGATAAATCCCCAGCGTATAGACCACTGGATAAATTTGCTCTGTTGAATCTGAGGCTTCTGAAGAAAATGCTTGTAAACGAATTTGATACTGCGTTTTAGAATCTATTAGTTGCTGCTCAAAAACTGCAACACCATCACTATAGTTTACCGATACCGTCGAAAAATCACCTACCACCGAATCAACATTTGCCGGCGCAAATGCCTGACTATGGTGGGATTGTTGCCACCCCTTATGCTGTGCTTGGTGACAACTCGTACATGTTTCACTACCAACAAAGTGTGCCTGCTCAATTATTGATTTTGTCGCTGCAGTATTTGCTGACGCCTGAATATTAGCGTCAACATTCTCAGCCTGCGTAACTACCGACAAGCCTGTGTCTATCATTTTACTACTCGGCATAAAATACATGACGAGTGCCACAGCCATAACCGCCGCTAGCAAAATCGCTATAACGATTAACGTGTAATTACGCTTATTCAATGATTCGCATTCCTAAAAACCCAAGTGTATTAGCAAGTATGAACGGGTGTAAGTATGTATAAGCAGATATCAAAAGAAATCTAACAAGTATTTTTAGTCATTATCTCAGCTAGATCATTAAAAAGATAACGCCAAGCCTAAAAAAATACATAAAAAAGCATCACCTCATCCAACAACCCTCCGAAGCGTTAAACGCGACGATTCTCGACAAATTTCCATGCCTGAGCTAGGATGCCTGCATCAATTCAACACCGGCGTATTTTCGTATGGGTTTGCTACAGCAATTAAATAACCGCGATACTCTCAGCAAAACAGCCCAGCAAGTGGCTGATACTATTCTTGCTGACCCTCAAGCGGCTTTGAGCTTACCTATTGCAGAGCTAGCAAGACGTGCCAGTGTCAGCGAGCCTAGCGTTAACCGCCTATGCCGCTCCTTAGGCTGCAAGGGTTACCCCGACTTCAAAGTTAAATTGTCGGGTGAGCTATCTAGCACGCAAGGAAAAGTCGCTAGAAACATCGACTTTAATGACAGCGTTAGCGAAATTATAAGCAAAGTCTTTGACTCGACTCATGCCAGCTTAACCATGGCTCAAGAAGCCTGTGACACCGCCACTTTAGCCTCAGCTATATCAATACTCACCAATGCTAAAGCCATCTACTTTTTTGGCCATGGCGCATCAGGCTCGGTTGCATTAGATGCACAGCACAAATTCCTGCGCTTTAAGAAGCCCGCTATTGCCCATGTTGATGTGTTAAACCAGCGTATTGTCGCTACCGGCTTAACCGAACATGATGTCGCCGTGTTTATCTCTTACACCGGCCGCACACATTCAGTGATCGAGGCGGCCAATATTGCCTCAGCTACTGAAGCCAGCATTATTGGTATCACCAGCCTTGATTCACCGCTCGCCAAGCAATGCGATACCGTATTGCCCGTGGGCAACGATGAAGATACCGATATGTACACCCCCATGACATCGCGAATCGCTCAACTCTCACTTATCGACATACTGGTATCGGGTGTGGCCCTAAAAATGGGTGGCGCATTCGCCGACCACCTCCTCCGCGTTAAAGCATCGGTTGCTGAAACCAAAAAACCGGGACTTTAAGCACCAATTCAAGGCATGAAGCTTTTCTTTTCGTATAAAAAACATACGCCCTTATGTAATAAAATTACATTCAACTGTTTTTTAACCCCAGATATTGCACATTACATGTAATTTTATTACTCTTATCGCCCAAATATGATGGTTCGCACTCAGCGAGCCACCCCAAAAAAAATAACGCTAATATCTCAGCAGGAGATCCCATGTACCGCATCGCTATTAACGGTTTCGGCCGTATCGGCAGAAACGTCCTTAGAGCCTACTACGAAAGAAAGGCACAAGGTCATTCATTGCCTTACACAATTGTTGCCATTAATGATCTTGGCTCAGTCGATATCAACGCACATTTATTAAAATACGATACTGCTCACGGCCAATTCGCTGGTAGTGTTGAAGTTAGCGGCCAAGACATTGTGGTTAATGGCGACGCTATTCGTGTTATTGCTGAGCGTGACCCTAAAGCACTTCCTTGGGCTGAAATGAACGTTGATTTAGTCATGGAATGCACAGGCTTGTTCACTTCACGTGATTCTGCAGGCCAGCATATTCAAGCTGGCGCAAAACGCGTTCTGATTTCTGCACCAGGCACTGATTTAGATGCAATGGTTGTTTATGGTGTTAACCATTCAATCTTAACGGCTGATGATAAAATCATCTCTAACGCGTCATGTACCACTAACTGTCTTGCGCCTTTAGCGTATGCATTAAACAATTCAGTCGGTATTGAATCGGGTTTAGCAACAACCATTCACTCTTACACTAACGACCAAGTATTGACGGATGTTTACCATACCGATTTACGTCGTGCACGTTCAGCAACTCATTCAATGATTCCAACTAAAACCGGTGCCGCTAGTGCCATTGGTCAAGTTATCCCTTCATTGCAAGGTAAGCTAGACGGCTTAGCTGTTCGCGTACCGGTTATCAATACTTCATTAGTTGATTTTACTTTTCAATCAACAAAAGCGACTTCAGTAGAAGAAGTGAATGCCATTTTAACGGCAGCGGCTGAGGGTGAGTTAAGCGATATTCTTGACGTCAATGATTTACCGTTAGTTTCTTCAGATTTCAATCACAACCCAGCATCATGTATTTTTGATAGCTCGCAAACTAAAGTGATTGGCAACTGTGTGAAAGTATTAGGCTGGTACGATAACGAATGGGGTTTCTCTAACCGCATGCTAGACAATGCAAGAGTCATTGTTGAATTAGATTCTGCTGCTTAATGCTTAAGTAAAAAATCGATGACCCAGTGCAGCAGCTATGATAAATAGTGCTGCGCTGGTCCTCGTCCTTCACGTTGACGCTTTCTCAATGTTGACGAAATAATTCGATCTAACTTTCTCGCTGTCATCTCATCCGTATTATCTCTCGAATCCGCTCCGGTACGTCGACATACACGCTGCAAATCCCAAAACACCGCTGCGGCAAATAACCCAACAAAACGACGCTCAATATAATAACGATTATTCTTTGCTTCGGCATTCACTTCACAAATAGGATCAATCACTTCTTGCATGCGCTCATCAAGTCGCACGCGAATGGTTTCTTGATCACCCTTTAACACCAAGCTTTGAATGCTCGACACAATGCCATCATAGTCACCTAAGGCATCTAATAATAAATTATCCGTCGTCTCATCGGCTAACTGCTCACGTGATTCAGGAATATCTTTGCCCGGTAACAAATGTAAGGTTTGATCCAAAATAAGTCGTAAACGCGCCTCGGTAGGACGTAAAACATTTTGCGTTAGCAATCTATCCGTCTTACCCGCTGGGCGCATAATATGCATCATGATGCACTCATCACGTGATCCAAAGTTCTCACAAGAATGCGGATAACGGGTAAACAAATCGGCAATATATTCCGCCACACCGGCTTCATCATGATCAACTCTTAGCGATGCAGGATGCTCAGAAAGCATTTCAGGATTAGGATATACACGGCCCGCCTTACTGCGTAATCCGTCACTGTCTATTTCAACTGCTGCGCAATAATTATTAATTTCGCTAACGAGACTGGAGTCAACTTCAATCGCTTTACCTGTAGCATGATTAATGACTTGTCCATAATGTCCCAGCACTAAGCGACAAAAACGTGGATCAACTAACTGATAAGCTGGCGATCGCTGACGATTACCTAAGCTCTTAATGGTCTGCTTGGCAATAATATCCGCCGTGGGAGTTACTAATGGCACAAACCCCAAACGCGACTGAATACTTAATAATTCTTCTTCAAATAAAACTAATGCTTCATCCAACTCTACGCCAAACATGCCGCACACATTGGTTTGCAAATCTTTAACGATAAAAGGAATTGCGCCACCGGGTATACCCAAGCTAACTAATTTTTTGAGTGTCGCCAATGCAATAGCGGTATCTTTACGCAAGCGCGCACGCTCACCAAAAATCTTGGCCAAGGTTTTTTTAAGTTCAACAATAGCGGCTGAGTTAGTCTCAATAACGCCATCTAAATAGCAGATATTTTCAATATCATTATGCGAAGCGCCACCCGCTAAAGGATCTACCGCCACTTCAACACCATCAATACCATGTTGAATGGCAATAGTTTGCGCACCCAATGATTTCGCTTCATCCGTACTGTGGCAATGAAGATACACTGGCAAACCCAACGCCTTTAATGCCGGCACCAAACTAGCCGCTAAGGCCGGCGTTAATTGGCCACTCATATCTTTAATGCAGAAAGAATCTAACTGACCACCGGCTTGTTTGGCTATCGCAATTAATTTTTCGGCGTAGCTCACATAATATTGCTTACTGTAGCAGGCCTCAGGATGATCACTGGCTGGCTGAACATAGGATAACGCAGCTTGTATGTGCACTTGTTTTTCAACCGCAGGCAACTGCTGAGACAGTGCGTCGGCATTCAATTTAATCGCTCTTAAATTTCGCTCTACCATATAGGTAATCGATACCCGTAAATTCTCGGCATCATTCAGCGCATCAAAATTACGAATAATCAGCGTCTTACTTTTATCAGCGTCACCCGCTGCATCAATTAATAAATCAATATTCTTTTTTTGTATATCGACATCATAATGCTGAAAACCAAGCTGATTAGCGCCACGTAAAAGCACCTGCAATGGCAAACAAGCACCTGTTTTATCAACAGCTGCTTTTGCATTGCGAAGAATTTGATAAGGGTTGGCTCCGTTCTCTAAGGCAATTTGGTAACTTTGACCACCGCCAATTTCAAGACTGGAAAAACCAACCTTAACTGCCTGCCCAACTAATCGTGCAAGATGATTTGCATCAAAGGTCCAAACACCTGTCGATTGCATCATGTCGCGCAATACCCAACCTATTTTAACGGCATTAGCTGAAACGGAAGATGAAGCAGAAGAATGATTACTCACGATTTTTTAATCTCAATAGCACTTAAAGAAAACGCGTCTAATAACGACACTGAATATTAATACCTACCCGCTGATACGCCATAACTTAGAACTTAGAACTTAGAACTTAGAATAAGACCAACGCACTAAAGCTATAAACAGAAGGTAGAACATTAGAAAGACAAAGAATAGCATATTGCTAAAAGGGAATAAATCGGATGTGGTTAGCCAGAGCGGCTAACCAGACTGCCACATTAACTCACTCAGGCAGGAAGTTAATGTGCTGCTCTAAATATCAAACAATAAACACGAAAAGAAGAAAGAGATAGCGTTAGCTATAACTCTGACCTCTTCGGAATATAGCCATACCAACAAGTGCACTGAAGAATAACCATGCCGATGCAGGCACTGGCACAGTAACAGGAGGTTCTGGCTCCCAAGGCGTTAAATCACCGACAAAAACAGGCGGTGAAACAATACCCGAGTTGATGTAATTGTTAGTCACCAACGAACCTTTAATTTCACTGGTGTTCTCTGTGTCCGCAAATGGCGCAAGAATAGAGGCACCAAAAGTACTATCAATATTGAGTATTACTGCTTCATAAAAATTGAAAACCACATTTTCAAATTCATCAGCAAAATCAAAATCTTTAATCGTAAAGTTGGCACCAGCTACATTCACTACTGTCGTAATTTCACTATTGGAAAAAGTCGGTGCATCGCCATCAAAAAAGCTGGCATCAACATTGAAAACAAGAATTTCATTAGGCGCTGCTTCACCCGGTGGGGTGAGCGTAGTGCCGCTTTCATTATCGGGGGTTAAAAGATTACCCGCTTCAATGACACCGTTAGTCGACAACGTGGATAATTCAGTTGATAGAATTTCAAATCGTGTGCGGATATCTTGAACATTAATCCCTAGAGAAACTTCGGGTAAAGAAACAGGGCTGCTAACGCCACCATTATGATAGCCTGCAACCGTCGCGGTGCCGCCACCTTCATTGTTATAAGCATAAACGATATCACCACCAACGATGATATCGCCACCATTTTGGTTGTTAAGAATATTAGTAATCGAACCACTGACCGTAATATTGCCGCCACCTACATTATTGATGATACCGGTAGCTTGGCCACCGATAGTGATATCCCCACCATTAGTATTGGTGATTGCACCGGTAACTGTGTCACCTACAGTGATATTACCACCACCAGAGTTATTGAAACTTGTATTAACAATGCCACCAACTAACACATTACCCGAGTGTAGCTGTATGGGCGTAGCAATAATTCCGCCAACCACAAGAGAGCCGCCAAGCGAACCATCTGGCATTAAAGAAGAATTAACGGAAAGTGGACTGCCAGCCGCAATAATGCCGCCAACATAAAGAGAACCTTTGATTTCTGAAGTGCCAGGCGTCAAGTTATTCAACACAATCGTATTGTATTCTTGCATCAGTATAGTGGTTGAAACCCACGTAGATGGAATAGTAGACGCGACAGAGTTGTGCGCGGTAAACGCACACAAGATTACTAAAAAATTTATAGCTGCTTTGAGAAAGGCTGCTTTAATTTTTATCATTTTTGAAGCCGTGACCGCAAAACGGTTAACAACGAGCTTCCAGGAATTAAATGTATCAATTGGATAAGGGGGGTCCAATCTTGGCTATCAGTATAAATGCGGCTCAATTAACGGTCTAATCAAGCATCCCACTAACACTGACCTTCCAACCTAAAGATAATCGTTAGGATTTGCGCATACTTTATACAGAAACGTATAGGTTGTCAATGCACCAACTAACGAGATTACAATGCTGCAAAAAGACAGATTCATCTCTCAAAGCGCTTCAGCACCGGCCTGACAGCAAGATTAACTATCAGCAAGGTAAATTTATATCTATCTTAATCACTTCTATTTTGAACGAAGACAATGAGAAGCTAATATTCAACCCAGAGATTCAAGATGAGCACCTGAACTCAATAATATAAACCAGACATTAAAAACCAGTGATTAAATAATAAGTATTAAAAACAGGTATTGAGGCAAGTATGAGAAGGTAGGTATGAAGAGGTAGGTATTGAGAGGTAAGTATTAAAAGCCAGACATTAAAAAAGGCCACTTCATAAAATGAAGCGGCCTTGTTTAATGGTGGGTCGTGCTGGGTTCGAACCAGCGACCAATTGATTAAAAGCCAACTGCTCTACCAACTGAGCTAACGACCCGAAACAATTTTGCATCTACTAAATAAGTGGAGCAAAGGTCTAATCTTATTGGCAAACCATCTTGCCTATAATGCTGCCTGTAGCGAGTAATAACTACATATTAATGCTACTCGATTAGAGGGGCGCTATATTAACCGCCAGCACACAAAACACAAGGGTTTTTAGCGATAATTTAAGGGAATCTCGCACTAATTTACCGATCAACTCACCAATTAAACATAACGCGTAGGGTCGGCGATACCAGCGCCCACAAAACCTTCTAATCTCAGGCGGCAACTGTCACATTTACCACAGGCTTCACCTTCGGCATTTGCCTGATAACAGGATACTGTCATTGCATAATCGACACCCAATCGCATACCTTCTTTAATTATATCGGCCTTACTCATATCAATTAATGGCGCATGCACCTTTGCTCCATGCCCTTCTACCCCAGCCTTAGTCGCTGAATCGGCCATAATTTGATAGGCAGCGATGTAATCTGGGCGACAATCCGGATAACCTGAGTAATCGACCGCATTAACACCTACAAAAATGGCGCTAGCATCAACTACTTCGGCATAGCCCAAAGCAAAACTCAAAAATATGGTATTTCGCGCTGGCACGTAAGTAACGGGAATACCTTCGGTAGCCGACTCAGGCACATCAATAGACGAGTCTGTTAACGCAGAACCGCCTATTACACCCAGATCAAAGCTAATAACACGATGTTCAACCGCTGCACTGGCAGTCGATAATTGCTCAGCTGCGAGTAACTCAGCCCTATGTCGCTGGCCATAATCAAAGCTCAGCGTATGGCATTCATATCCGTCGGCAATCGCCATAGCCAAAACGGTAGCCGAATCAAGGCCGCCTGAGACCAAGACAATGGCTTTTTTAGTTGATGATGGTTTGTTCGAGGATGGTTCTATTGATGTCATATTAACGTCCTGGCTGATTACCCCAAATCAATTTATGTAATTGTAGCTGCATACGCACGGCCAGCTTATCTTCTAAAATCCAATCCGCTAAGCTTTGCTCAGTAAAGCCCTGCTCTCTTGTACTTTCACCTTCAACGTCGAAGACGGGTGAAAACAACACGTTGTCGACTTTACGGTGCAACTGATATTGCTCGATGGTTGCTACGGCCCAGTTGTAATCTTCGCGATTACAAATAACAAATTTTACTTCATCATGGCTTTGTAGCAGGGCAATATTTTCGTAACGATTTTTGCTCATTTCTTTTGAGGCAGGCGTTTTTAAATCGACAATACGTTTAACACGCGTATCAACCTCGGCTATATCCATTGCGCCGCTGGTTTCTAAAGATACTTTATAGCCTTTATCACAAAGCGTTTTTAGCAGCTTGATACAGGCCTTTTGCGCCAATGGCTCGCCACCAGTTACGCAAACATGCTTGGTTTCATAAGACTCTATACGGCTAAGCACTTCATCCATAGGCAGTGATTCACCGCCATGAAACGAATAACTGGTATCGCAATAAACACAACGTAAGGGACAACCCGTTAGACGCACAAAGACCGTCGGTAAACCGACCCAAGAAGACTCGCCTTGTAATGAATAAAAAATCTCGGTGAGACGTAGGGTTAAATCACTGGCCAATGGCGCCATAATAGAATTGTTAGACTCAGAATCGGCCATAGTGTTAGTGCCTGTTAGTATTATCGATAAACTTATTAATGCGGCTATCAACGAATGTATTAATGAAAATATCGACTCAATTATTAATGATTATCGATAACAACTAGCGCAGACTATTATTAAGGTATTCTCGCGCAGGATTTGCTGCAGTGCTACCAGGATGATCATTCAAGACTGATTCAAGCATGCTACGCGCTGAGGCATTGTCGCCTAGCTGATGATAAACCTTACCTAATTTAAACTTAGCATCGGCTATTTTTCGATGCTTAGGATATTGCTTAATAAGCACATTAAATGATTGCTTTGATTTTGGTAAATCCGATTCAAGATAATAGAGCTCTCCCAACCAAAAATAGGCATTGGGCACATAGTGCGATTTAGGATGCGCTTGAATAAAAGCAGCTAATGACACTCGCGCCTTATCAAACTGACGATCTTTCACTTTCTGGTAGGCAGCACGATAAGCCTTTTTAGCAACATCAGCGCTTGATGCAACTGGCGGTACAGCAGCGGCTTTCACAGTCGCTGAGACTGAACTAGGCTTGGCGGGAACAGCACTTTTTATTGCCGCCGTTGAATAATTTTTTGTGGCTGAAGTATTACTGCTACTGGGTTTGCTCTTGACCGAAGCTGATTTAACCGAAGATCCTGATATCGCCGTCTGGCTTAACTCACCAATTCTGCGATCAAGATCAAGGTAGTCATCCATTCGTTTCTGACTAAGCTGCTCAATAATATAGCTTTGCTGCTCGAGTAAGCCACGCAACTCTCGCACTTCAGCTTGTAAATCTTGTAATTGAACAAATAACCCTGCATTACCTGAATCAGAGCTTAATGCGATAGGTGGCGGCGCATCATTCATCGAATAATCGATAGTTTGAGTATTTTCCTGACTATTAGCGACTCCGGTAGCTTCTCGCGTTTGCGGGTAACGACTATCGGTAATAACCGCAGGCTCAGCTTCGACCACTTCAATTTGGGACATAGCCAAAGGAGAAAGAAAAAGCGAAGGCACTGTAAGCAAAGCAGCCAATGTAAAAGGCCGAATAAGCAAAAATGCCAAGCCCGACAAAGCGGACTTAGCATTCATTGTCATTTTTTTAACGCTCATAAATTCAACAACAGCAATATTAGCCATGTTCATCATCGAACTACCATCAGGTTATTGGAGCTTTAATAAAGCGGAAGGCACAGAACAAACATATAACAAACGCGCCCTTCACAAACATTGAACTCAGTAAAACTTTAATCAGTAATACGTTAAAAAGGTGTTACTGAGCTCAATAGTCCTTATTTCAATTCAACACGACGATTTAAGCTATAAGCTGAATCATCACTGCGCAATGAGATTGGACGCTCTTCACCGTAGCTCACAACTTCAACACGTGATCGCGAAACACCTTGAATCGCTAAGTAATCGGCAACTGCTTTTGCACGACGCTCACCTAACGCTAAGTTATATTCACGTGAACCACGTTCATCAGCATGACCTTCAAGGCGAACACTGTCTGCCGTGTCACGAAGAGCCGATGCTTGAGCATCAAGCGCTGCACGTGCTGCAGAAGTCAAAGAAGATTGATCATATTCAAAGTAGAAAACGCTTTCTAAGTTGGCAGCAGTATCAATAGATACTTCAACTGAGGCGGCATCATCAGCAGCAGAGGCAACGGCGGCTGCGGCTGCGGCTGCAGCTTCAGCAGCAGCCGCTGCATCAGCTTCTTGCTGTTTAGTAGAGGCACATGCAGTTAATAAACTTACTACAATAGCTAGGAAAAGACTTTTTTTAACGATAGAGGTAGAAACAGACATTAGCTTATTTTTCATCACGATTGTACTCACTGTTGTGTGAATGGATAACGGCATAAAAAGGATTAAGGCATGCATTGTAAAGCGATTATCACGGCATGCAATGCTCTTGAGGGTATGTATTACAAACATTTTTTTAAACGGCGCTAAAAATGCGACCTATGAGACATTTTTTTACAATATGCCTCTAATAGACTCATTATCCATTAACAAGTGCCCAACATTGAACATTGAATATTGAACACAAAAGCTAATTTGCCGAAACTAAGCCAAATAACAACCAGCAATGAATCGAATAAGCCATATCGTTATTTAGTTAGGCGACCAAGCTGGCTCGCGCACATCACTTGATGGCGAAGGTAATCGAAATCTGACTCCTCCGTCGAGTGATACTGCCGCCAATACACCGCGGCCTTTATATTTTGTCGCATAAAGCAGCATACTGCCATTGGGCGAAAGACTCGGTGATTCATCTAACGAAGAGTCCGTTAAAATAATTAAGCGCCCAGTGGCAAGCTCTTGCCAAGCGATATGGTAGCCACTGTCATCGCGATGGACCATCACCATACTTTTGCCATCGGCCATTAAGCTGGCTTTGGCATTGTACGCCCCCGTATAAGTAATACGCTTGGTTGCGCCGCTGCTTAAATCAACACGGTAAATTTGCGGGCGGCCACCACGGTCAGAAGTAAAAATCAGTGATTTGCCATCGGGCATCCAACTCGGCTCCGTATCAATGGCCGAATTTTTAGTAATACGTTGAAGCTTGCGTGTAGCTACTTCCATTACGTATAACTCAGGATTTCCGTCTTTCGAGAGCACCATGGCCAAACGCTTACCATCGGGCGACCACGAAGGCGCACTGTTTAAACCGCGAAAATTAGTTAGCTTTTCTCGCTCACCCGTCGCAATAACTTGTCGGTAAATGGCCGGCCGTGAACTTTCAAATGAAACATAAGCAATTTGCTTTCCATCGGGCGACCAAGAAGGCGAGAGAATCGGTTCGCTGCCTTTTAATATTTCACGAGCACGAGCACCATCGGCATCGGCAAGAATTAACTGATACATTTGCTTAGGTGTATTTTGATTTTTAGCCGGAAAAGTTTTAACCGAAACATAAAGCATTCGCGTTGAAAAAGCGCCGGCAATACCGGTTAACCGCTCATATACGGAATCACTGACTTTATGTGCAACGGCCCTCTCTGCGCCTTGACGATTACCGACACGACTCTTAATTAAACTTTTTTGACGATGCACATCAAATAATTCGTACTCTAAGGTCACGCTTTTATTGGTAGCTTGTGAGCGGCCAATTAATAAATAATCAACACCCAATGCGCGCCAATCACGGTAGTGAACCTCATCGGCGGCGCTGGGTGAACTGTACATAGCATCACGCGGCAAAGCCTCAAACTGACCACTGCGGGTTAAATCGGCGGC
>Ga0209304_1001542_pt1 | contig 13774 bp, 13 predicted proteins | sample COGITO_mtgs_1004_4_FD_184789 | JGI IMG/M metagenome (GOLD analysis project Ga0209304, IMG submission 184789) | Pelagic marine microbial communities from North Sea - COGITO_mtgs_100423 (SPAdes) (version 2) | ecosystem: Environmental > Aquatic > Marine > Epipelagic ...
GCCATCTATCAAGGTTTTCGATGGTTCCCAAATTTCCATTTCTAGCCTCTTCTATGGCTTGTTTGGTTTCATCATTAGGAATGTTACCTACATCCCTTAACATTAATATCTCAACATAATTATTGAGGCTTCTTCGCTGTGCTTTCGCTTTCTCTCTGACAAGCTCTAAAAGTTCATGATCGAACCTAAAAGCAGTCTGAACTTTGAAACTTTCCTTTTTCCCCATAATTCTAAAAATTCTATTAATTAATATTTATTACATCCATAATTAAGAACAGAACAAAAATACAAAATAACACCCTGTTATACAAATAGTATCACAATATTATTTTGTGTTATTTTTCCTTTTGCAGCTTTTATAGTAATTTTTTATTTTCCATTAAGTGAATGTGTTTGTCACACTAAGAATTGTTTAATTCTTGCTAATCTTCATCTGTCCTTTGTAAGCTTCACAAAATTTTCACTTAGCCCTCTTGTAGATCCTAAGTTCTAATCTTTGCTTGTTTCAAAGTACTATTTAAAAATTAGCCTTGGTTGTATTATTAGCCTGTACCATTATGTGGATCAAGGCCAACGATCGGTTATTTAAACGTTTATTTTCATTTTGCCCCCTTTTTTGGAAACACCTTATATATATCATTTCGCTTTACGAAACGTGCAAGCTCTACACTTTCAAATTCCTTATACATTCCAACTCTATAATCACCAATTCGTGATCTATAAGCCATAGAATAGCCTTTTAGTTTTTTGATGTTTTCAACATCTTCTAATAGGTTTGCTCCTTTAATTTCAAGAATCAAAATCTTAATTTTATTCTTAATTTTTTGATCTTTAATTTTTTTTAAATCAGAAAGGAAACTCCTTAAATATATAACTTTCATTAGCTAAGTTCTTTCATAATTTCTTCTTCGCTAACAATATCATTTCTGTCCGATTGTTGCATTAATAATAAAAGTCCTAAATCTTCTTTTTCTTCTTCTGATAAGGAATTTAAACGTTCTTTTTCTTTGGATTCAACAAAAAATGAAATTGCTTTTTCCATAAGCTTTTTAACGCTAATTTCTTCAACTGCAGAAAGGAACTTTAACTTTTTTAAAACGTTATCGTCAATGTCAATATTTTTTCTCATAAGTTAATTATTTATACAAACATACAAATTATACATTATATACATAATGTGTTTTTTATGTTATTTCCCTAAGTGAATGTGCTTATCACAATATGAATTGTTTAATTCTTGCTAATCTTCATCTGTCCTTTGTAAGCTTCACAAAATTTCACTTAGCCCTCTTGTAGATCCTAAGTTATAAGCTTTATTTCACTGCACAATCAAAAAATTAGCATTTGTTTCGAAAATAATGCAGCGGCGTCGGCTTTTTTCAAAATGTTGATTCTGGGATTCAGCGGAGCTAAGTCCTAGCTTTTTTTTAGGAGTTTAGCCTAATACTTTATCTTCATTTGTTATAAAGAAATCAAATGCTTTATTTATAACTTCATTTAATTTCATCTTATTTTTTTCTGCGATCATTGATAAGGCTCTATGATTATCTTTAGAGGTACGAACATTAAAGACGCCTTTAAATGTTTTATTTGGTTCTTTGTTTACTTCTTTACAAGTCGCTAAATAATCTTCAACAGCTTCCTTAAAATAGGTGTTTAATTCTTCAACCGATTGAGCTTCATAATTAACTAAATCATCTATTCCTATAATTTTTCCATAAAGACAATTATCTTCGTTACTATATTCTACAGTTCCTAAATAGCCTTTATATTCTAATGTGTTTTTCATAATTATAGTTTTTCTAATAATTGCTTAATCATATACTTTTTAATAATCTTAGTAGGGTGCGGTTTATGTAAATTTATAACGTCTTTTAGTTCATTTACAAATTTTCGTCGAGAACCCCCTGTTTTACCTTTTTTTGATAATTCAAAATACCCTAAATAATTTAATATTTTAACGAGTTCATCCCACGTTAAATCATTAGGAATACTTTTAAATTTTTCTAAGAGTTTTTCTGTCTTACTCATAAACAAATATATAAAAATTAGTGTAACTAAAAAACAGTTACACTAATTTTTTATATTAATCAAGGGTTTTATAGGAGCTAATTTTATACGTTAGCTTGTTCAGGCTTCACAAAATTTCACTTAGCCCTCTTGCAGATCCTAAGTTCTAAGCTTTGCTTGTTTCACTGCACGATCAAAAAATTAGCATTTGTTTCGAAAATAATGGAACGACGTCGGCTTTTCTCAAAATGTTGGTTCTGGGACTCAGCGGAGCTAAGTCCCGTCTTCAGCAAAAAACCTTCTATTAATCTATTGTATTTTGAGCGAATATAATTTAAAAAAGAAAATTCATTCCTTTCCCCTTTTTTGAGACTTGTTTCTGAGAGAGTTCCTCTATTTTTTCTAATAGATTTTTAGTTGTTTGATCAAACATAAATTTCCTGAAAATAGTAATGTCTTTCTGATTTCGAGTGTCTTCTAAGGCCGTAAAATAGTCTGATTTGTTTTCTAAATAGATCGCTGTTAACGGAATTTTATGGTAGTGCTGTACATAGTTCATCAAAAGCCGACTGAGTCTTCCATTTCCATCCGCAAATGGATGAATTGAAACCATCTGAAAGTGGGCGTCAAAAGCTAATTCATTGATTTGTTGAAACCCTTTTACTGTATTAATAGTGTCATTAATATAGTTTAATAACTCATTAACTTTTTCTGGAACTTTTTGGTAATCCATAAACGTCGTATTGCCCGCTCTCACTGTCACTTTTCTGTAATCCCCCTTTGAGGAATCAAAATTACCTGCCATAGACGATATTTCCGAGCCTGTTTTATCCATTATTAAGGATGCTATTTTTCTAATAATAACATCGGACAGTTCTGTTTTAGACGCTGCTAAACCAATCACGTATTTTAAAGCTGCATAATGATCAATAGCCATCAACGTATGCTCTAAGGGTTTATTTTTAGGGGTTAAATTTTCGCTTAATAATAGATAAGTTTCTTCCTTACTAAGTGTAGATCCTTCAATTGAGTTTGAGTGATGAACAATCGCAAATTGATTGAATTTGTCAAAATCAAAATCATCCTCTTTTTTTAGGTCTAAATACGTTTCATATAATTTTAAAAGAGAATTCATTTATGAATTATTTAATTCTTCAGAAATTGTAATACTAAATTTTGATATATCCAAATATACTATTAAAATAGGATTCTAATTATTTTTTTACGCCTAGATGTCTCCATTCACATAAATCAAACGCTATATCAAATGTGATTTTATGTAGCGTGTTCGTTGTCATTTGCTTTAATCAATTCGTTTATTTCACCCTTGGTGAATGGTTCGGCATTTGGTAGGCATTCGTTCCACAATGTTAAGTTGTTAGCACTAAAACCATAGGTGATGTTGTATTCTTGTTTGGTGAATGGTTCGGCATCTGGCAGGCATTCGTTCCATAAAATGAAGTCCTTAGCACTCAAGCCATAGGTGTTGCTGTATTCCTGTTTGCTGAATGGTTCTGCATCTGGTAAAAGCCGATTCCATATGATTACGGCTAGGGCATCACATCCTTTGGTATTGGCATATTCTTTTTTGGTGTAGGCTTCCCTGCCGTTTAAAAAAAAGTTCCAATACCTTTTAGCATCGGGGTCGCAACCTTTGGCGGCGGCGTGCTGCTGTTTGGTGTAGGGCACTGGTTTCCCCTCTTTTAGGGCTTTCTGATTGGCATCTGTAAGTTGTTTGGCGGTTTGGGGTTTCATGGTTTTTAGATTTTGATTTCTATTGCGTCACTTTATGACTACAAATGTACTGTAATTAGGCACAATTACAAACAATATGGTACGTTTTATTTGTTTAGTGACGTAATTTGTATATTTGCTTAAACTTAAAAACGTTATTCATGGATTTTTTAAACATCAAAGAACAAATTAAAAAGAAAGGCTATACGTATGAGGGGTTTGGGATTGAAGTAGGTATGTCAAGGGGTAGCATTAATCGCATTATTATTGGTTCTCAAACACCTAGTTTTGAAATGCTCGGTAAGTTTGCGGATACTTTAGGTATAGAGGTAATGGACTTATTTAAACCCGTCAGAGGAGATAAAAGTCCTAAAGAGATTATAGATACGATAAGGGGCGAAATGGATAATTTAGAGGCACTTTGTGATACATTAGCCAAAACGAGTTAAGTCGTTTTTTTTTAATCTTTTATTTCCACGCGCTTCTATGATTTGAAATAGCTAAGTAGATCTATTGTTGAAAAACCTGAATTTTTCAACTCAGTCATATTGGAGAAAATCTATCGAAATTGAACTTATATTAGGAAATTTGCATTTCCCTATAATGGAATTTATTTGTAAAAAATAGCGTTATATTGGAAAAAAGTTATCAAATTTGTTGAGTTAAGTCGTTGTAATGGAAAAAAACAGTCAAATACATCTCCAAGAAATCATTTACGGATCTAGCGATTCAAATATTTCAAGACAGATATCTAAGTTAAAAAAAGAGGGTAAGATTAGAAAACTCGCTTCAAAAATTTATACTTCTAATTTTGAAGATACCTCAGAAAACATTATTCAGCGAAACATTTTCTCCATTCTCGGAAATCAATATCCAGGATCTATATTAAGTCATCGATCTGCATTTGAGTTTAAACCAACGGCTACAGGGCAATTATTTGTAACCTACAAATACACAAAAAAAGTAAAGCTTCCCGGCGTAACGATTCGTTTTATAGAGGGTTGGACTGCTATTGAAGGGGATCACTTATTTTCAGGAAGTTTGATGGTTTCTCAAAGAGAGCGTGCATTACTTGAAAATTTACAAACCTCAAAACGACCTGGGTCAGATTCTAAAACACTTCCATTTCCTCAAATAGAAGAAAAATTAGAACAGATTATACGTGTTAATGGAGAAGATGAATTGAATAAAGTAAGAGATAGAGCAAGAACGATTTCAGAAGAAATTGGAATGCAAAAGGAATTTAAAAAACTCAACCAACTAATTAGTGCATTACTAACGACCAAACCATCTGACATATTAAAGTCTCCTGTTGCAACTGCAAGAGCTTATGGGCAACCCTATGATTCAAATCGAATAGCGTTATTTGAATACTTGTTTAGAGAATTACAACAACAAGAATTCAAGAATTTAGAGGAGCAAAACAGCACTACTGGAGCGTATCGTAATTTTGCGTTTTATGAAAGTTATTTCTCAAATTATATTGAGGGTACTGTTTTTGAAATTGAAGAAGCAAAACAGGTTATTGCAACGCAACAGCCCTTGCCAGCCAGAAATGAAGATTCGCATGATGTTTTAGGAACCTATCAATTGGTTTCCAACCCTAGAGAAATGAAAATTGTTCCAAGTTCAAAAGAAGAGTTCATTGACATTCTAAAATACAGACATCAAACTTTATTAAGTGCTAGAGACGATAAGAAACCAGGAAAGTTTAAAGACAAGAACAATCGTGCTGGTAATACATCATTTGTAGACATGGAATTGGTTGTTGGTACGCTTCATAAAAGTTTTGATTATTATCAGGCGCTAACGCATCCTTTTGCGAAAGCGGTCTATATGATGTTTGTCATCAGTGAAGTGCATCCGTTTTTAGATGGTAACGGCAGACTGGCTCGCGTGATGATGAATGCAGAATTGGCCTGCGCAGCACAAACGAAAATAATTATACCTACGGTCTATCGAGAGGACTATTTAGGCGGTTTGAGGCGGCTGAGCAGAGATCAAGAAGCCGCTGTTTATATACGCATGCTCAATAGAGCACAGGCTTTTAGTCATACGCTTTTAGGAGAAGACATGGGTGGTATGGAATCTGTATTACAGCAGAGTAATGCCTTTATGGAGAGTGATCAAGGAGTGCTCAAAATTAAATAGCAATACACATTTTTTGATTAAGTTGAATCTAATTTTGTTTTCAGCAACGAATGAAGCTTGCTTTAGTGTGTGAATCAGCCCAGTATGCATAAAAAAACCTCACAATATTGCGAGGTTTTAATACTAAAAAAATACAACAATAACTACTGTCGTTCCCAAATTTGTATAACTTCACCAGTATCATGCGTAAATTGCGATTTATCACTGCTAAATTCAAAGTAAACAATTTCTTCATTAGGTTCTTCGTCTGCTGGGTCAAAAAACAAATAATTTCCTTGAGATCCAATTTGTTCCCAATTTCCACCCAAAGACAATAATTCTTCCGATCGTACTGGATCAAATTCATTAGTTCCTCCAATGCATTCATAAAAGTACATATCCAACTTTCCATTCGAATACGCAAAAATTTTGCTCGGAAGTTCTGGATCTAATTCACCTAAACAAGCTCTTACATTATTCGATCCATCTTCAAAGAAGTACCTCTCTTCAGAAATTTGTTGCCATGCCCCTATCATTGGTTCATTGGGGTCAAAGGCAGTGCTGTTGTTGTTTCCATCTCCATCGTCATCTCCGCATCCTATGAGTAGTAATGGCAGCATAAGTAAAATAATAATTTTCTTCATATCAAAAGTTTTTAAATTTAGTTTGTAAATCTAATTGAGTTAAGCAGTATTTTCATGAATTTTTAGTACATTACACTATATATCCTGTATTTATGATGCCTTTAGTAATCGCTTTTTTCTTGTCATTTGTAAGTCCCTCTTATTCAGAGTTACCGAGCGGATCATTTTTTAGTTTCCACTCAAAAGAATTCTTTTATACCGTTGATTCTGATTCTGTGTTTGTTACCAAAAACGGAAAATCTTACGACACATGGGCTCATAAAATGGATTGGCCACATTTTGATTTCGATGCGATTCATCGCCCCAACGAAACAATTTTAGTAACTAAAGGGGGTGGGGTTCTGTATCGGTTCAAAGACAATGCTTTTGAGCGTTTGGATAAGTCTTTTGAACATCGAAATAAGTTTAAATCTTTTGATTTTACGTTTGATAATAAAATACATTCCTTTGGAGGTTATGGTTTGTTTATGACTAATCCCAATCTCACTTTTTTTAATGAATTAAATCAGGAATGGAGTGAATTTTTTTACCATCCAGACTCAAAAATTCCTGCTCCGAGACAACGTATATTCGGGCAATTGGAGGATTCTTTTCTGTATGTTGCCGGAGGAACCAACAAACGGGTTAATGAGCAACTTGAGTTGAGTTATAATGTTTTGAAGGATGTTTGGAAATTAGATTTAAACACTCATTTTTGGACCTACTTGGGCAAAGCTGATTTTGATTTTTCTGACAACTCTAGTAATCTATTTCTACCGTCTACCCTAAAAGTTTCTTACAATAGTGGAACCCTTGCGATATGTCGTGGGGAGGTGTTTTTGTTTGATATTAAAAACAATGTCATTAAAAAATTTATGGATGTCAATCCAATTCTTTTTGAGAGTATTGACCGTATTGATTTCAATCCATCTACCAATCTTTTTATGATTTCGAAATTGAAACACAATTCTCAATCGTATCGCTTTGTTTTTATGACGCCTTTAGAGTTGTTAGGTTCCTCTACAAATGAATATCAACTGTACCAAAAAGATATTCAATATGGATTGTATATACTTCTATCACTGTTTTTGATGATTGCCCTCTTTTTTGTGTATTTAAAAATACAGCCCAAAAGCAACTATAGTATCATCGTAAAGAGATCCAACAATATCCGTAAAGAACTAAGTTCAGAAGACTTTAGTGTTTTAGAACTCCTACTTAAGGAACACCCAACTGCTGTCGATTTTCCGTCAATTTTAACTTTTTTTGAACCCAATTTGTCCTACGAATCTCGCGTTAAAAAATTACGACTCTCAATACATCGCATCGATAAAGTGCTCTCAATTTACACAAAATCTAAAGGGGCTGTTTTAAAGTTTAGACAAAACAAAAATGATCGACGTATCAAAGAAGTTTTTTTAAACTAAGTCCCGTAAACAGTTGAGGAACTTGACAAAATCAATAGATTAAGACAGGTCTAAATATGTTTCATGTAATTTTAAAAAAGAATTTATTTATGAATTATTCTCTTCAGAATAGATAGTTCAATTCACAACCTTTAGTTCTTCTTCATTTCTTCTGGTACTCGTGGATTCATGATTTTAAACCAAAGTGGTGGGATAAAACTTAAGAGAATAGAAGCGGGGTAGCCCAGCGGTAAAGTTGGACTTTGGTCATAACTGTTTAGCAGTTGGTATTTTTTGGAGGACTTAAAGTGGTGGTCGCTATGCCTTGTCAATTCATACAACACAATTCTTCCAATTTTAAAGTTAGAATTCCATGAATGCTGCGGTTGCACGCGTTCGTACCGTCCAGAAGGCGTTTTAAAGCGTCTCAATCCGTAATGCTCAATATAATTGATGCTTTCTAAAAACAGAAAAGACACCACTCCAACAGCGATGGCAAATAGCATCGCATCAAATGAAAAGAAATAGAACACTCCAAATATATAGGTGGGTTGAATCAAATGATACCAAAGCATGTCATTTTTCACAGATAAGAATGGGCGATTTTGAGTTTTTAAAAGTTTTATTTGACAGTTCCAAGCATCTACGTATTGCTTTGTCACAGAGGTGACCCAAAACGAAAATACGGTCTGGTTGTATTTTGCTGTAGCGCCGTCGTTTGGAGTCGCCACATTCAGATGATGACCAAAGTTGTGCTCTATATAAAAATGCATATACAAGCAGGGCATGTATAGGAGTTTTCCCATAAATCGCTCAAAGTAAGGTGTTCTGTGTCCTAGTTCGTGCGCCACATTAATGGCGTTGGTTGCCAATAAAATTCCTGCGGAGAGGCCCAATCCAATGAGTTCATAAACGGCGTATTCTTGTGTTTGAATTTTTGAAAAAACAAGCCACAAAAGACCAAAAACAATGGGTAGATTTAAATACAACATCACATCAAAAACCCAGCTTGTTTTTTTGTTATTCGCTTTTTCTTTGGATATATTTTCAGATCCTTTTCCAGTAATGAGGTCGAGAAAAGGGAGTATTATGAAAGCGTAAATAACGGAAGTGTAGGTTCCTAGCCCCATGGATTCAAATGAGATGAACGCCGAAAGTGGTACTGTATAAGCAAAAAGATACTTTAAATTTCTCATCACTTAAAGATATACAAAAATAAATTAAGAGTTGCTCTCTGATACATCTTCAAAATTTCCAGTTCTAGCATATAGTTTGTGCAGAAATGAGTTGTTGTGTGTAATATATTGACTTTGAAGTGTTTTTATTTTAGTATTAACGATTTTTATACTTCAAACGCAATGCCTTAATTATACCGTTTGTTACGTCAAACAGCCGTTTATTACGTCAAATAGCCGTTTGTTACATTAAGCTAGTATCTTTCGTTTAAGCTTGCTTTCTTTGTTTGTAAAACCATGAAATGAAATTGCTTTTTAAAACAAGGCAAGACACAATATAAACCCCAAATTCAGCATGAAAAAACTTGCACTACTTTTATTTTTTATCGGAGGACTTGTATCAGCACAAGCCCAAGAATCTATATCCACGGACTCTATAAATAAGACGAACAAAGGGCTTCTTTTAAAACTAGGACTCAATTTAGTCGATAGTACAGGAAAATATAATCCTTTTGAGTTTTTAAGCAGCTTTGATGAAATGGCCTTTTCTGAAAATTTCAATATTGAACTAGAGTATCGATTCAGTAACTCCTTAAGTCTATCTGTCGCTTGGAGTAACAATAAATGGAAAGCGAACAAAGGAAGAATAGATGGGGCAATTATTCCCTCTGATGTCAAATATTCAGCGATAGATTTGGATTTGAAATACTATTACAATCAATCCTTTGGAGGTTGGTTCGATCGCAATGATTGGTTAGAACTCTATCTTCATGGTGGAGTTGGAAGAGTCTCGCAAGCAGATCAATCTGGAATGACTTTAAATGTTGGACCAGGTGTTAATATTTGGTTTTCGGATCAATTTGGCCTCAATCTAAATGGGACAGGGAAATGGACGTTAAATAAAGAGGAATATAACTCCAATCATTTTCAATACTCTACATCTTTAATGTATCGATTTGCTAGCAGAGATAAGGATGATGACAATGATGGTGTCAGAAATAAAATGGATGATTGTCCTAATGTATCTGGGGTTGCACAAAACAATGGATGCCCAGAAGAAGCTGATAGCGACGGAGATGGCGTAGTTGATGCTATGGATAAATGTCCTGAAGCATATGGAACCGATAACGGTTGTCCTGAAGTTTTAATGGAAGCTGACACAGATGGAGATTCTGTTTTAGATTCAGCAGATAAATGTCCAAAAATCAAAGGCTTGCCAACAAACAATGGATGCCCTTTACCTGATAGTGATAATGACGGCATCGTAGATGTAGCGGATAAATGTCCAAATGTTCCAGGAGTAGAGTCTAATAACGGTTGCCCTTACGAAGAAATAGAGATTGGCTCGACAAAAACAAATTTAAATATTGTGTCTAAAGGAATATTATTTAATTCAGGAAACTCTAATTTCAGACAAGAATCCTACCCTGTTTTAATTAAAGTTGTTGAAATGATGAAACAACATCCAGAAGCTCAGTTTAAGATAGAAGGACATACAGATAGTTCCGGAGGGTATGATTCTAACAAGCGTTTGTCTCAAACAAGAGCGAATGCGGTTCGCAACTATCTAATAAGTAGTGGCATCCCCTCAGAAAACCTCATTGCCGAAGGGTTCGGAGAAACTAGACAGGTGGCTTCAAATTTAACAGGAGAAGGAAGACGCCTTAACAGACGGGTAGAAATTATTAGAACAAAATAAATAAAATGATCTCCACCTCTTTTTTAAAAGATTGTGGATTCATGAACGCTACAGGAGTCTAACAGCTTAACAAGAAGATTTTTGTAGCGTCCTAAAACATGTTATTACTAATTGTTAACTGTTTTAAATATGACTGAAACTTTTACCTTATTTATGCTTTCGGAATTTAGTACAAGAATTTGGATCAATGACCTATTGTTTTCACATCCAATATTTCTAAAATCAACAAGTCTAACTCCAAATATCTATTTGTTTGTTTTAGTGTTTGGAATTGCTTTTTTTACAGCCCAATGGTTGATCCCTCAAGCGATTCGATTTGCACACAGATTTCAATTAGTGGACCATCCTGATTTAAGAAAAAAACATATAAAATCGACACCTATTTTGGGAGGGGTTAGTGTATTTGTGAGCGTTGTTTTCGCATTGTCCCTTACAGGCTTACTTTTATACAGCTACCCTAGTATTGATATAGATTTTAAAATAGTTTTTGGTTTGTGCAGTGCTGTTTCACTGATGGTATTTTTTGGACTTAAAGACGATATATTTGAAGTAAGCCCTTTAGAAAAAGTAATTTTTCAAATCATTACAGCTCTTTTTGTAATCATTTCATGTGAAATACGAATTGATAATTTTGATGGGCTTTTTGGAATTTATGAACTGCCTACTGTTTTTAGTTACGTTTTTTCTGTATTTGTATTTGTAATCGTCGTGAATGCTTTTAATCTAATTGATGGTATTGATGGTTTGTCAGCGTCTGTAGGTTTAATTAGCACCCTATGCTTTGGTATATTTTTCTTTTTAAATGATTTAGTGATTCAGTCCGTAATTATGTTTTGTTACTCTGGGGCATTAACCTCATTTTTAATATTTAATTTCAAAAAGCGTTTATTTTTAGGAGATAATGGCTCAATGAGTTTAGGGGTGGTCATTGCTTTTGGCGTTTTTTCGGTCATTACAGCCACTAATGGAGCCAACCTTGTTGGAGGAACAGGCTACTTTATTAACAATGCAAGTGTAATCGTTTTAGCTTTAATAAGTTTCCCGTTATTGGATACCCTTCGTGTATTTTGCGTGCGATTGGTGCAAGGCAAAAGCCCTTTTATACCCGACAGAAATCATTTACACCACCACCTTACATATTTAAATTTCTCTCATTTTGAGAGCACACTTATAATCGTGATTTACACGATTATAATTACAGGGATTGCCCTAGCATTAAGATCTTGGGATATTACCAGTCATTTTTTTGTAATGTTATTTTTATCATCTTTTGTTTATCTCATATCATGGATATCAAAAAGAAGGCTTAATACATAATAACACTTTGAAGACTTGACCGATTATAACATTAAATCAACCGTTTGTTACACGAAACAGCCGTTTGTTACATAGCTATAGGTTAATCCCTTTAAGAAACTTAATTTGCGTTCGGAATTACCTTAAATAAAAATATCATGAAAAAACCTACTTTACAAATATCAATCTTTGCAATCTTTTTTAGTCTGTCAGCTTTCGCTCAAGATTTGAATGTAGCTGCAGGTGGTCAGATGTATATCTCCCCCACAGCATTTGTCCATGCGTCAAGTAACGTTGGTATTGACTCTAATGGTGAGCTTATCATGGACTCAGTGTCCGATGATTTTTCTGACCTTTTTGTTGTTGGGTCTTCTACAGGAACTGCAGAGTATCGTCATTTCACAGGCTCTTCTGCCACCAGGGATTTAGTCTCCCCACCAGTAAGTGGTCAAACCTTTGCCTCATTTGCGACTGCAAATACTGGGAAAATTGCTACAGGAACCATTACTACTTCTAACCTAATGTATGGTCCATTCGATACTGCAAATGGAGTATACGTAGAGTATGCAGCTGCAGATGTCACACCGTTAGTGGCTGCCAAAGGCTATCGTGCAGGTAGTATAGGTGGGCAAACATTGGCTTACAAAGGGGTTGTAAGCACTTCCGATGTTGGTATAACTATTGTTCATGCTCCTGGAGTTTATGTGGCTGGTACATACAAAGAAAGTAACCTCGTTGGAAATCCTTTTACTACACATATTAATGCGGGAGCGATAGTAACAGCATTGGGTGCTGCTAGTGCCGTCATTGACCCAACATATGCTGCTATTTACGGGTATGATGGGGCAGCAACTGCAAGTGCTAGTACTTGGAAAGTAATAAACAGTCTTACAAGTACGGAATTGATCACTCCAGGACAAGGGTTTATAATTATATCCACTGCTGCTGGAGGCACATTCAACTTTCCTAAATCAGCTAGAACAGTGAGTACTTCTGCACAAGATAATTTTATCCCTGGAAGTCAGGTAAATAGTCGTTCATCTTTTAAATTAAAGTTAACCAAAGATGCTAATGTTTATGACACGTCACTTTACTTTATTGATGCATATGGTTCACGCGGCTTAGACGTGACCTTTGATGCAGGGTCTTTAGGGTCTGATATAGGAACTCATTTAGTAGAAAATTCTCAAGGTTATAATTTGGCCATACAAGCGCTATCTACTAGTGATTTAACAGCAACGGATTATGCCATTCCTTTGGAGGTGAATGTTGCAGCAGGTCAGGAAGCAACGATTAGTATCGACGATTTAGACGTTCCTTCAGGTACGAGATTTTATTTAGACGATAGAGTGCGAAACGTTCAAACGTTACTAACCTCTAACGATTATACGTTTATACCTTCATCTGACTTAAGCGGAATTGGACGTTTTTATTTAGGCACAACTTCATCCACTTTTTCAAGCCCTTACACGGCACTCAACTCTGTTGAGATTTTCTCATCGGCTACTACAAAAAAACTAATCGTTCAGGGTCAATTAAGGCATGACTCGACATTAATATTATATGATATAAGAGGCCGCGTGATACAAACGCATCAATTGGAAGCTTCTCAAACAAAACATGAGATTGATGTGTCTAACGTAAGTTCGGGAGTGTATGTTGCAAACTTGAACAATAAACACCAATCTAAAACAACCAAGT
>Ga0209304_1001543_pt1 | contig 13766 bp, 15 predicted proteins | sample COGITO_mtgs_1004_4_FD_184789 | JGI IMG/M metagenome (GOLD analysis project Ga0209304, IMG submission 184789) | Pelagic marine microbial communities from North Sea - COGITO_mtgs_100423 (SPAdes) (version 2) | ecosystem: Environmental > Aquatic > Marine > Epipelagic ...
ATTTCAGCAAGCGCCAAAAACGGATGTTGATCCTGACCAAGTGGTTGCCTTAGGTGCTGCTATTCAGGCCGATAGTTTAATTGGTAATAACCGCGACAGTGATTTACTGTTATTGGATGTTATCCCGCTGTCTCTTGGTATTGAGACAATGGGTGGCTTGGTAGAAAAAATTATTCATCGCAACACATCTATACCTTCTACTCGCGCACAAGAATTTACCACTTACAAAGATGGTCAAACAGCTTTGGCTGTTCATGTAGTGCAGGGCGAGCGAGATTTAGTCAGTGATTGTCGATCATTAGCGCGCTTTGAATTACGTGGTATACCACCAATGGTTGCCGGTGCTGCACGTATTGAAGTGGTGTTTAATGTTGATGCTGATGGTATTCTTGATGTCAGTGCTAAAGAAACCATTACAGGCGTTAGCACGCATGTTCAGGTCAAGCCTTCTTACGGTTTGGATGAATCAGAAATAGCAGAAATGTTAAAAGCTTCTTATTCGCATGCCAGTGAAGATCGTGATGCACGCATGCTGGCTGAGCAGCGTGTTGAAGCCGAAGGTTTGGTTGATGCCGTTAATATGGCTTTAGCGCAAGACGGTGATTTGCTTAGTCATGCTGAGCGTACAGAAATTGATGCATCAATTGCAGCGGCCACAGCGGTTGTAGAACAAAGTGATGCGCAAGCGATTAGTGATGCGGTTGCCGCATTAGGTCGTGTGACAGATACCTTTGCCACCCGTAGAATGGATCAAAGCGTACGTGCTGCATTGCAAGGAAAAAGCATTGATGATGTTGCCGATGGGGCACTTTGATAATGTTTATGTCTTTAAATTTAAAACTTGTTTAACCTTATTTAATTTTATTGGAGCTCGTCGTATATGCCGCAAATAATTGTTTTACCTCATGCGGAAATTGCCCCCGAAGGCGCAGCGGTAGAAGCGAAAAAAGGGGAGACCGTTTGTGATGCGCTATTGCGTAATCATATTGATATTGATCATGCCTGCGAAAAATCTTGTGCCTGCACGACTTGTCATATTGTGGTTCGCGAAGGCTTTGAATCGCTTTCAGAAGCCGATGAGCTAGAAGAAGATTATCTCGATAAAGCTTGGGGCTTAGAGCCTGAGAGTCGCTTAAGCTGTCAGGCCTTTGTTGCCGATACGGATTTAGTGGTTGAGATACCTAAGTACACCATTAACCATGCGCGCGAATAAGCAAAGCGTTTAATACAGAAATTAAGAGAGAGAGACTTATGCGCTGGACTGATGTAAATGATATTGCCATTGAGCTGTTTGATGCTCACCCCGATGTTGACCCGCAATACGTCAACTTTGTTGATTTGCGTAACTGGGTTTTGGCCTTAGAAGGCTTTGAAGACAATGCTGATCGCTGCGGTGAAAAAATTCTTGAAGGCATTCAAATGGCGTGGATGGAAGAAGCCTCTTAATTAAAGCTTCCTGCGGCCCATATAACGGTTTTTTAAAAGGCTCTGAGGATCATTCTCAGGGCCTTTTTTGTTTTAAAGCGACGGTACTGCTGGATATCTATCTCTTAAACAAGAGTTGACAAAAAGGCAACGCTGGCCTATATTGCTTGGACAGGTTGCCAAAACGGAAACCGGATTAAAGCCGGATTGTGCTTAAAAGGGAATGAAACTAAAAGGAAGTGTTTGTGCACGTGATATCGAGAAAGCCATTTAGAGATGCAGCCGAGAAATATCCCAATGATGCTATTGCGATTGAGCGAAGCTATCAGGTTTTAAAACGTGGCGATTTTAAAACCCCAGCAGGCTTAAGGCGTATTTTTCCATCGTTGGATAACTTTAAGTATAAAGATAGATGGTGGGTGATTGATATTGGTGGCAACAACTTACGCTTGCTGGCTTTTATTGAATTTAAAGACAGTCGTCTTTTTGTAAAGCATATTGTTAATCATGCCGAGTACGATAAATTGTGTAAGCGCTATGTTAAGGGGGCCAAATAATATGGGATTTGCAGCAGTCAAAGAAAAAGCACGGGCGCTTTTTGATGAGGCGTCTTTCATCAGTCATATCAATAATGATGCGGAGTATCAGCAGGCGTTGGTATTAATGAATGAGCTTATTGATGATTATGATAATCAAAAAGCCTTAATCGAAGTGCTGTCTGTTTCCATTGAGCAATGGGAAAGCACGGCGCCTGAATTTGCACAATTCAATAAGCGTATTGCCAAGCTTGATAGTGATTTAACCTTGCTGAAAGTGTTAATGGAGCAGTATGGTCTAGGTGTTGCTGATTTGCCCGAAGTTGGCAGCAAGTCGCTAATATCTAGGATTTTAAGTGGTGAGCGAAGCCTCACAAAAAAACATATTCAAACATTAAGTCAGCGCTTTGGTATTAGCCCCGCATTATTTTTTGGCTAGCCAGCCTAGTGCTTAAGGGCTAAAATAAGCACAAGAATCAATCATAATAAGAGTCATATATTTTGCGTAAACTTCTCGGTTATATTTTGTTAGCCATTTCCTGTTTGGCATGGCTAACAGTCCCCATTATTCCTTTTTTATCTTTGTCAGCGGTAGAGAAGGCCAGCTGGGCAGGCGGCATTATCATTTTTGCTGAAATAGCATGGTGGCTAGCTATGCCTTTGCTGGGTAAAGAAATTATTGCTTGGTGTAAAAGTGCTTGGCAGTGGTGTAAGCGCGCTCTCGGCTTCCGTTCTGTTGAAACTCTCGTTGACGATACTCCTGAAGCAGTTGCGGTAAAATCGGCTAAAGAATAAGCCTGTATTGTGTCTTTGTTTGGCTGGTTGAATAATGCCAGCTGCGTTAAAATCCCTGCCAATAGTTCAGTCTCACCGTTACTGATAGGATAATCCTTATGTCATTGGTTCCTCGAGCCGCCGCATTTACCTCTGCACGCAAGCGTCACGCCGTTAAGGTTGGCAATGTCATTGTGGGTGGTGATTCGCCTGTGGTCGTGCAATCGATGACGAATACTGACACGGCCGATATTGATGGTACTGCGCAGCAAATTATTGAGCTGGCAGAAGCGGGTTCTGAGCTTGTGCGCATCACGGTTAATAATGATGAATCAGCAGCAGCCGTTCCTTATATTAAAGAGCGTCTGGAAATTAGAAATGTATCGGTACCGCTGGTGGGTGACTTTCATTTTAATGGCCATAAATTACTCTCTGATAATCCGGCTTGTGCAGAAGCGTTAGATAAATACCGTATTAACCCAGGCAATGTAGGCCGCGGTGCAAAAAAAGATGCGCAGTTTAGCGAGATGATTGAAATCGCTTGCCGCTATGATAAACCCGTTCGTATAGGTGTTAACTGGGGCAGTCTCGATCAAGCCTTGTTGGCTCGCTTGTTAGATGAAAACGCTAAGCTTGCAGTGCCACGTGATTTACAGCTTATTATGCAAGACGCCGTGATTCAGTCGGCGCTTGAAAGCGCTGCGTTGGCAGAAGAGGTCGGTCTTGGTCGCGATAAAATAATTCTCTCCTGTAAGACCAGCCATGTGCAAGATCTAGTAGCCATTTATCGTCGTTTAGCGGCTCAAAGTGATTATGCTTTGCACTTAGGCTTAACTGAAGCGGGCATGGGCTCAAAAGGTATTGTGGCATCGACAGCAGCTTTGTCTCTGTTACTACAAGATAATATTGGCGATACCATTCGTATTTCTCTAACGCCAGAGCCGGGTGGTAGTCGCATAAAAGAAGTACAAGTTGCGCAAGAGATTTTGCAAACCATGGGTTTGCGTGCTTTTACGCCTATGGTTATTGCCTGTCCTGGTTGTGGTCGAACAACCAGCACTTACTTTCAGCAGTTAGCTGAAGATATTCAAAGCTATTTGCGCAATCAAATGCCGGTTTGGCGTGATAAGCATCCAGGTGTCGAGAGTATGAGTGTTGCCGTTATGGGATGCGTTGTGAATGGTCCAGGCGAAAGCAAACATGCCAATATTGGTATAAGCCTACCCGGTACTGGCGAGCGCCCAGTTGCACCGGTTTATATTGATGGTGAAAAGGACGTGACCTTAAAAGGCGAGCATATTGCTGAAGAGTTTCAGGCATTGGTCGAAGACTATGTCGCCAGCCATTATTCGTCATAGCCAATAGGTAGTTAGGCCGCCGAAGGCTTAGCTTTAGCGTTTTACAGCATTTATGCACTTTTCTTTGTAACTTCATGAATTAAATACAATTTTAGTCTCTTGTTTAGCGCGTCTTTCAATTGCGATCGTACCGCTTAATCTCTATAATCCGCCGTCTTTACTTATCCTTATAAGCCTAGCTATGAACACTTGCTGTCGGTGAGTGTTAGTTAGTTTTGTAACCTTTTGAAATCATTAGTTAAATCGGAGATTCACCCATGGGCGTTGAGCGCACCTTTTCTATTGTTAAACCTGATGCAGTAGCCAAAAATGTTATTGGCGAAATTTATTCACGCTTTGAGAAAGCGGGCTTAAATATTATTGCCTCTAAGATGTTACATTTAAGCCGCGAAAAAGCCGGTGGTTTTTATGCCGAGCATGAAGGTCGTCCTTTTTACAATGACCTTGTTGATTTTATGACATCAGGCCCAGTAATGGTTCAAGTGTTAGAAGGCGAAAATGCGGTTGCGTTAAATCGTGATTTAATGGGCGCAACTAACCCAAAAGAAGCTGACGCCGGAACGATTCGTGCTGACTTCGCTAATTCAATAGACGCGAATGCGGTTCACGGTTCTGATTCAGCTGAATCAGCAGCACGTGAAATTGCTTACTTTTTTGCAGACGAGGAAATTTGCGCTCGTTAAGTGAGTAGTTATTTTATTCACTAACGACAGCATAATGTCATGAGTAACGAAACGGAAACGCCAAGTGTCACAATAGATCCCAGCAAAGTTAATTTGCTGGGTATGACGCAAGCTCGCTTAATCGACTATATGGCGTCGTTAGGTGAAAAGCCGTTTCGTGCTAAGCAATTGATGAAGTGGATGCATCACTGCGGTGTCGATGACTTCGCAGCGATGACAGACTTGAGCAAGACACTGCGTGAAAAGCTCAGTCGTCTTGCCGAGATCCGCGCACCTGAAATTGTAAGCCAAGAAGATTCTGTTGATGGTACTCGTAAATGGGTACTGCGTGTTCATAATGGCGGTTGTGTCGAGACCGTTTACATTCCTGAAAAAGGCCGCGGCACATTATGTGTTTCTTCGCAGGTCGGCTGCAGTTTAGATTGCAGTTTTTGCTCAACCGGTAAACAAGGTTTTCAAAACGATTTAACGGCAGCCGAAATTATTGGTCAAGTATGGCTAGCGGTTAAATCCTTTAATGGTTTTGAAGCACAGCAAAAACGTGCGGTTAAAGCCACACTTGTTAGCGAAGATGGTATCGAACGCCGCGTCACAAATGTCGTGATGATGGGTATGGGCGAGCCGCTCATGAACTTCGATAACGTCGTTGATTCTATGTCACTGATGATGGACGACCTGGCTTTTGGTTTGTCTAAGCGTCGCGTGACATTAAGTACTTCTGGTGTGGTGCCCATGCTAGATAAGCTAGGGGCGGTGAGTGATTGTTCCTTAGCTATTTCACTGCATGCCCCCAATGATGAGTTGCGCAGCCAGTTAGTGCCCATTAATAAAAAATACCCTATTGCGATGCTATTGGATTCAAGCCTGCGTTATATCAATGGTTTGTCCGATAATAAGCGCGTTATCACAATCGAGTATACACTGATAGATAAGATCAACGATTCACAGCCTTTGGCGCATGAATTAGTTGAATTGTTAAAAGATGTGCCTTGTAAAATTAATTTGATTCCCTTTAACCCGTTTCCGCTATCAGATTATCAGCGGCCGAGTAATAATCGAATTAAAGCGTTTCAACGCATTTTAAATGAGGCGGGTTTTATCGCTCCTATTCGCACCACGCGAGGGGATGATATCGATGCTGCATGTGGACAGTTAGTAGGGCAGGTAAACGATCGTACGCGACGTAACGAACGTTATCTTAATGCTCAAGCTGTTACCGATGAACAAACTGTACGAATTGTGGGAGGTGCTGAATAAATGTCAGAGCTAAATACCATCGTATTATTAAACACCCGTTTTACTCGAGTATGGCTAAGTCTGCTTTTATTGCTGACGTTATCTGCCTGTGTGACTACCCATCGTGGTGGCTTTGATAAAGAAGTCAGTACTGATGAGGCTATTGCATCTCGTGTTGCTGCCGCTAAACAATATTTGTTGAGTCGCAATTTTGAAGCTGCGCGTCGACACTTAAAAATTGCCTATGAAATTGACCCTAAATCTGCTGATGTTCATGATGCCTTAGCGCTAACTTTTCAGTACAGCAGTGAATATGAGTTAGCTGAATTTCACTATAAAGAAGCGCTCGATTTTGGCGGTGGTGAATCGCGTCTTCGTTTTAATTACGCCAACTTCTTATTCCAGCAAAAACGTTTTATTGAAGCTGAAGAACAGCTACAAGCCATTGTTAAAGATTCGCTTTATGAAAAACGTGAGTTGGGCTTAGTGATGCTGGGTTTATGTCAGCAGCAGCTTTTAGAAACGGCTAAAGCACAGCGATCATTTCAGCGAGCATTAATTTTGAATCCACGAAATTCACGTGTATTGCGTGAATTATCGATTATGAATTATGAAGCCAAAAACTTTCCAGATGCTTGGCGCTATTTTCAAAGCTACCGAAAAGTAGTTTCACGTCCTGATGCTGAGCTGTTATTACTAGGCATTGAATTGGCCCGCGAACTAAATGATGCAAACGCTGAAGCCAGTTATGCTTTAGCGCTTAAAAATCTCTACCCCGATTCTCGAGAATACCAAGGTTATCTACGTCGCCAACAATATGAGTGAAAGTGAAGATAAACAATCTGCTTTAGGTCGCGTTACTGATGCAGCATATACAACTAAACTAGCCGCTAGCGAAAGTGGGCAGTTAGCTTCTGCACGTGCGAAATTAGGTTTGTCGTTGGTAGACTTAGCGGCTGAAACACGTATCCCTAAACGTCATCTCACTGCCTTAGAAAATCATCAGGTCGATAGACTGCCAGCCAAATTATTTGTGATTGGCTATTTACGCACCTGCGCCGAGCGTTTAGGTTTAAACCTAGACGACTTATTAGCTGAATATGGCGTGGCTGAAACAGTGGTGCGTGATGCGACGGCCAACGCAACAACAGCGAATACTATTTTAGCTGGCGACACAGCGCATTCAGTGTTATCACATGGCCCAGGCATGGCTGCCCGTCCTACAGTTTGGCGTGTTGCCGCGTTTGCAATTGTGCCCTTACTGTTGATCGTTTTTCTCGCATGGATCTATTCAATGCAAGAGGATGTTGTTGCACAGCCAACGAATAGCGAAGTGTTACTTAATATACAAACTGCGCCTTTAGGGCAGCTGGCCTCGGTCGCCGTTAATCAGCAGGCTCGTGAGCCTAAAGTTGCAGCAAAAGCAGAGATTGCTGTTTCTAAACAGTTAGAGACCAAAGCAGAGCGTAAAGAGGCTGTTGTGGTTGCCAGTGCTTTGCCAGCAACCGAAGTTTCTCCAGTGGCGATCATAACGAGTAATGCAGAAGCCGATATCAGTACAAATCTAAGTGCTGATTCTAGTGTTATCGATGCGCCCATCGCTTCTCAGGGCCAGTCTCAAGATCGTCTTGTGATAAGCGTTAAAGAAGATAGCTGGGTACATATTACGGATTCAGCGGGCAGCCAGTTATTCCGTGATTTGGCGCGAGCGGGCAAAAAAATTGATGTGATGGGGGATCTTCCCTTCGACGTACATTTAGGCAATGCACCAGGCCTTGCGTTAGAGTTAAACGGTTCGCCTTTTGCTATTACAGACTATCGAGATGATAATAGCGCGCGCTTAGTCTTAGGCAGTAGATAAAAGGCTGGGTAGTCGACAAGCGATCAACGTAGCAGTAAAGCAGTTGTAAAAGATGGGGTTAATTAGTTAACCCATTAGTAATTTAAGTGAGTTAGGGTTATTCATTGAAAACAATTCAAGCCGTTCGCGGTATGCACGATATCACCCCAGATCAAGCGGGGCATTGGTCACGGCTAGAACGCGCTGTGGCAGAGGTATTTAGTAGTTATGCCTATCGTGAAATCCGTATGCCTTTGGTTGAAAGTACGCGACTGTTTCACCGTTCTATTGGTGAAGTAACAGATATTGTTGAAAAAGAAATGTATACCTTTCCTGATCGGAATGATGAGTCATTGGCTCTTCGTCCAGAAGGTACCGCGGGATGTGTACGTGCTGTTATTGAAAACGGCTTGCTCAATACACCTCAAAAGCTGTGGTATAGCGGCCCGATGTTTCGCTATGAAAAACCACAAAAAGGGCGTTATCGTCAGTTTCATCAAATAGGTGCCGAAGTGTTTGGCTACCCAGATGTTGAAGTCGAAGCCGAAATGCTACTTTTGAATCAGCGTTTTTGGACCCGTTTAGGCTTAGATAAAAACGTTAGTCTGCAATTAAATAATATTGGTGACAGCGATACACGTTCGAACTATAAAATTGCGTTAGTTGATTATTTGTCGGCTCATAAAGAATCTTTAGATGCTGATAGTTTACGTCGTTTAGATTTAAACCCTATGCGTATTCTCGATAGTAAAAATCGTGACACGCAGAAATTGCTTAATGACGCGCCACAAATGGCAGGTTTTTTATCTGAAGCTTCATTGCAGCGCGTAGAGCAATTAAATGCTTTATTGCAAAGCCAAGGCGTTAAGGTTGAACATAATCCACGATTAGTGCGTGGCTTAGATTATTACAACGATACTGTTTTTGAATGGGTGAGTAATGATTTAGGTGCACAAGGCACGGTTTGTGGTGGCGGTCGTTACGATAGTTTAGTTGAGCAATTAGGCGGCAAGCCTATGCCAGCTATTGGATTTGCCATGGGCGTTGAGCGTCTGTATTTATTGTTAGAGGCACAAGCCTTTGCGTCGTTAAATGGCAGCGATGCTCCCGATGCGTATTTTATTGTTGCCGCCGATCAGTTGCAGACCTTTGCTTTTGATCTTGCCGAACGATTGCGTAATGCGAAGCCGGGTTTCAAGATTATGCATACGCTTGCAACAACCAGCATGAAGAGTCAGTTTAAAAAAGCCGATAAAAGTGGCGCTCGATTTGCGTTTGTTATTGGTGAAGATGAAGTGGCCAATGCTAGCGTTACAGTAAAAGATTTACAGAATGGCGAGCAAACGCAATATTCAGTTGCCGACTCGTTAGATGGGCTATTAGCTGGATTATCAGCTTAATAGCTTGAGGGCTTAAAAGTTTAGATGTTAAATTTTTAGATATTAATAGATTGAGAGCTTAAAAGTTTAGAGATTAAAAAGTTAAGAAATTTAAAAATTAAGTGGTGAGTTAGTATTAACCATTTTCAATAGATCATTTAGATGAGTTTAGGAGAACGGACTTGAGCGATTACAGAACAGACGATGAGCAAGTTGAAGTACTAAAAAATTGGTGGAAAGAGAACGGTTCTTCTACCTTAATCAGTATTGCTGTTGCTTTAGCGTTGGTGTTTAGCTGGCGTACATGGCAAGACAGCCAACAAGCCAATATTGATAACGCTTCATTTGCCTATCAAGAATTATTAGATGCTGTAGCTGCGGTTGAAACTGACCCAGACGATATTAAAATAGCTACCGTTGATTTTATGGCGGAAAATTTAAAAGAGAATTATAGCGGTTCTGGTTACAGCAACTTTGCGGCATTTTTAAAAGCACGCCAAGCGGTGAGTGATGATGATCTAGCAACTGCTGAAGAAGAGCTTCGCTGGGTATTAAATAACAACCCTACAGCTGAAATGGCTTTAGTCACTGAGTTACGTCTTGCTAAGGTATTGTTTGCTCAAAATAAAGCAGATGAGGCGAAAGCTTTAGTGACCCGCGAAGACACAGGTGCATTTGCGCATGCTTTTCTGGAATTAAAAGGCGATATGCTGGTCAATGAAGAAGATTATCAAGGCGCAGTTGATGCTTACGTCGCAGCAGAAGTGGCTGTACAGGCATTAATTATGAAACCGCCACAAACTTTAGCAATGAAATTAACATACGCTAAAAGCTTTTTATAATTTCAGACTAACTTAGTACCGCTTACTGTAAAGAGGGTTAAAACGTTGCCGCAGTCTTTATTATTGTTTTCTCGTGTTGCTTTGTCTTCTATAGCGGCTTCTCGTTTCGTGATGGTTTTATGTGCGCTAACGGTGCTGCTATCTATTAGCGCCTGCGGTTCAAAAGATGACGACGATGAGCTAAGCAAGCCTTTGCCCTTAGAGAAGTTTGAAGCTAAGACAAAGCTGAAATCTCAATGGACGGCAAGCATAGGGCCAGGTCAAGGCGAGCGTTATGATCGTCTGTCGTTAGGATTTGATAGCGACAGTGTCTACGTTGCTAATATTAAAGGGCAGGTATCACGTTACGGTTTACAAGGTGGTCTAACATGGCGTCAAAAGCTAGAGCCATTATCAGCGGGTGTTGGTGTTGGTGAGTCTTTAGTTTTAGTGGCCACCGCTAACGGTGTTGTCATTGCTCTCAATAGTAATGATGGTGCGGAACAATGGCGCAAAGATGTCCGCGGTGAAGTATTAGCCGCTCCACAGGCGAGTCGTGGAATCGCCATTGTGCAAACCTATGATGGTCGTTTAATTGGCCTGAGTGCCGATAGCGGCGAGCAGCTATGGGTTTATACCAGTGATACACCAGTGCTGACATTAAGAGGCACTGCAACACCCGTTATTGAAAACGGTATTGCCTATACAGGCTTTGCGACCGGTAAATTAGTCGCTATTGATATTACTAACGGCAACCTTATTTGGGATAAGCCAGTAGCGATTGCGAAAGGCCAGTCAGAAATTGATCGTATTGTTGATGTTGATGCTTCGCCTCTAGTTTCTACCAGCCGTGTTTACGCTGCTAGCTTTAACGGTTACTTGTTTGCGTTTTTAAAGCGTGATGGTAGGCCGTTATGGCGCTTTGATATTTCGAGTTATCGCGAAGTAGCCGAAGGTTTTAAGAATATTTATGCGGTCAACGAAAAGGGTCGTCTTTTTGCTATAGATGCAGAGTCAGGCGAGCAACGTTGGGAGCAATCTGAGTTATTAAATCGACAGTTAAGTGCGCCCGTTGTTTTTGGTGGCTTTCTGGTTATTGCCGATTTTGATGGCTATATTCATGTTATGTCGCAAATTGATGGCGCTATTATTGGCCGTACAAAGATTGATGGTTCAGGTGTAAGAGTACCAATGCGTGTCGTTGATGACTTGCTTTATGTGTACTCCAATAAAGGTAAGTTAGCGGCCTATACACTTGAGAATATCGTTTCTAAATAGCATTATAAAATAGTTGGTATGAATTATTCATACCAAGACCTTTAACAATAAAAGGCTAAGTACAGCGATAAATATTATCGTTTTTTAAGCCTTGATCTATCACTCTTCAGGCAACGTTATGTTACCCGTTATTGCCCTTGTCGGCCGGCCCAATGTCGGCAAGTCGACTCTATTTAACCGACTCACTCGCAGCCGAGATGCACTCGTTGCTGATTACGAAGGATTAACTCGTGATCGCAAGTATGGCGAAGCCCTAGTAGAAGAGACGCGCTTTATTGTTATTGATACTGGCGGCCTTAGTGGGCTTGATATCGGTATTGATGAAGCGATGGCGCAGCAATCATTAGCTGCTATTGATGAAGCCGATGAAGTTGTATTGTTAGTGGATGCCAAGGCGGGCTTAATGCCTGCTGACGAGTCGATTGTTCGAGAAATTCGTCGTCGCGGTAAGCCTTTCGTATTAGTGGCAAACAAAATTGATGGCATGGATGAAAATGCTGCCGGTGAATTTTATTCTTTAGGTGTCGATCGTATTTTTCCTGTCACGGCAACGCATGGTCGTGGTGTTAAGCAATTAGTTGATGACCTATCATCGCGCTTTCCTGAAGACAGTGTTCGAGAAGATCTTGGCAAGTATCGTGGCACACGCATAGCTATTATTGGTCGTCCTAATGTGGGCAAATCTACCCTCGTTAATCGTATGCTAGGTGAAGACAGAGTGGTGGTGTTTGATCGCCCCGGCACTACGCGCGATAGTATTTATATTGATTACGAGCGAGTTGATAAGAGCGGTGAAAGTAAGCCGTATATGTTAATTGATACGGCAGGTATTCGCAGACGTAAAAATATTGATGAAGCCATTGAGAAGTTTTCAATTCTGAAAACCTTGCAAGCCATTGCCGATGCGCAAGTGACTGTACTCGTGATTGATGCGCAAGAAGGTCTGGTTGATCAAGATCTGCATTTAATGAGCCATATTGTTAATGCTGGCCGTGCACTCGTTATTGCTATTAACAAATGGGACGGTCTTGATAACGAACATAAAAGCGACATTAAAGAAACCATAGAGCGCCGTTTGGCGTTTAATGATTTTGCTGAAATTCGTTTTATCTCAGCCTTGCATGGAACGGGTGTAGGCGAGCTTTATCAGTCAGTGGATATCGCTTATGAAGCTGCTACGCAAAAGCTCTCTACCAATGAATTAACTCGTATATTAGAGAAAGCGGTATTTGATCATTCACCGCCGTTAGTCGGTGGAAGACGAATTAAATTACGTTATGCCCATGCAGGTGGTCAGAATCCACCGATTATTATTATTCATGGTAATCAGACATCGTCAGTACCTAAGCATTACACGCGTTATTTAGAAAAAACCTTTAGACGTAAGCTAAGCCTTTACGGTACACCGATTCGTATCGAGTATCGCACCGGTGATAACCCCTATGCGGGCAGAAAGAATAAGCTTACCGAGCGTCAAGTAAGCAAGCGTCGTCGACTGATTAAGCATCATTCCAAGAAATAAGCGTATAGGTAGCTAAGCTTATAGGCAGCTAAACGAATAGGTAGCTAGGGAAATAGAAAAAATAAGATCAGAATATAGCTCATTAAGATAAGTGTTTTTTATCTATTGAGCTATTTTTTTGCTTAGTGTAGATAGCTCATCAATGCAAAGCCACCAATCAGCAATACCGTTGCAACAATAGTCAGTAAATTAAAGTACTTATCAATCCATACTTTAATTGTCGGCCCAAACCACATAATCAACAATGCCAATATGCCATAGCGAAGTGCGCGACTGGTTACGGCGCCCAATACAAAAATACCAAATGGCACCAATGCCGCGCCTGCTGCAATCGTAAACACTTTAAACGGAACGGGTGAGAAGCCAGCTATAAAAATAGCTTCAAAAGTATTGTCTGCAAAAGAGTCGGCCAGTTTTAGAAAAATGGCTTCATTAAAGCCGGGAATGTATTGGTAGAAGAAGCTATCGAGCGCGCCCCATAATCCCCAGCCCATTACGTAACCTGTCATTCCCCCCAAGACTGAGCCTATGGTACAAATAACGGCAAACTGTAATGCTTTGTGAGGTGCGCCCATCGCCATCGCTAATAATAAGACATCGGGTGGAATCGGAAAAAAAGAAGCTTCGGCAAATGCCATAATAAACAATGCCAAGGAGGCATAGCGGTGTTCAGCGAGGGTCAGTACCCAGTCATAAAGGTTTCTTAACATAGTAAAATTCTTAGCATAGTATAGGTATCTGTGAGTGGGTCTAAGTTGTGATTACAATCAATGTTATATCTTAGTTGTTCATTTTAGCTGCTGCTTCTCACTGTTTTTGGAAAAAATAGCGCTTCATATAGAGAAATAGTGCACATTTAGTCAATGAATTCGTTTTAAATGGCTTTAAAATCATTATATTAGACGAAGTTTCTA
>Ga0209304_1001544_pt1 | contig 13754 bp, 9 predicted proteins | sample COGITO_mtgs_1004_4_FD_184789 | JGI IMG/M metagenome (GOLD analysis project Ga0209304, IMG submission 184789) | Pelagic marine microbial communities from North Sea - COGITO_mtgs_100423 (SPAdes) (version 2) | ecosystem: Environmental > Aquatic > Marine > Epipelagic ...
ATCCCAAACAAGCGCAAGTGCAGCAAAACTTGGAAGGTCAAGAAGCATTGAGGTCCATGTCGCACCAGCATCAGTAGAAACATAAATCTTATCGGACGAATTTGTTGCAATGGCTAGTTTGTTTGGATTTGTAGGGTGAATGGCAATGGAATTAATATCCCCAGAAAACCCTGTCAATGACGACCAGTAAGATAATAAACTCCCTCCGCCTGTTGTTGTTTTAAAAAGACTGGATCCTAACGAAGCATATATGACATCACTATCAGATGGTGCAATCTTCAAATGGTCCGCATTGCTGCCAAAGTTTTGTGAAATGGAACTCCAGTTCTGACCTCCATTAGTAGATTTATATATTTGATCATATCCGGAATAAATAGTATTGGAGTCGCTTGGGTCTTGCTCAAAAGGGGTAACCCAATTACCTGACTTGCCATCAGGAGATGGAAGAAAAATAATACTTTGTCCCTGATTGGTGGATTTATATAAACTTCCAAATTGTGAAGTTCCATACAAAATATTCGAATCAGAATGATCGACAAAAGATTCCATACCATCCGCACCCAACCAGTCCTCCCAAGTTTTATCCGCTCTGTAAACAGAAGTCCCATTATCTTGAGCACCGCCAGTAACGATGACAGGGTTTGTTTGGCTAATTCCTATTCTATAAAATTGACGAATTCCCAAACCAGAAGTTAAGTCTGTATAATAAGTGCTACTAACATTCAACGGGTCATTGGCTACAAAAATACCGCCATCGCTCCCTACATATAGCTTATTGTTCTGATAAATCATAATATCAATATCGGCATGACAGTACCCTATATTTTCAGTCGTTGCAGTTCCTGGCTGCCATTGAGATGTGATACTAAAGTTTACACCCCCATCCGTGGAGCGCCAAGATAGTACGCCAGCAATATGGACATCATTTTCATCGTTTGGATTGACAACGATATCCATATCTCTTGGAGCTTGACCACTGGTGTCATCCGCAGTAGAACTGTAACCAAAATAATTTTTTCCTGTGTGATCTAATTTGGTGAAATTTTCGCCACTATCGGTGGACTTATGAAATCCTCCAAAAGCACCACCGGAAGCCTCAAGCAAATAGACAACATCTGGACTTGCCGCAGAAACACCAATCATTTTTGGCCCAATGTTAAAGTCATTAGCCCCTGAAATAAAGTTGTTATTTATTTTTGAAAAGGATTGACCAGAATCTGTGGACTTGAAAAAACCATTTCCTGATGCATAAACAACACTGTGGTCTCCAGGTTTAAATTCTATATCATAGGCCGTGGTAGATTCAGAGTGAATTAAACTCCAATTGACGCCTCCATCAGTAGATTTATAGACACCGTCATACCGGCTAGAACAAAACATTTTGCTTGTATCAGAAGGGTTAATTAAAATCTTATTGACAACTCCATTTCCTGTATCTGCTAATTGATTCCAAGTTGCACCAGCATCCGTTGATTTAAAAATGATGCCTGAAGAACTTCCCCAATAATAAATATTAGAATTAACAGGATCGATAGTCAATGCATACACAAAAATATTTGAGAGGTTGTCGGTGAGTGCCGACCAATTACTTCCCCCATCAACTGTTTTCCAAACACCGCCTCCTGGCGATCCAACAATAATATGATTGGCATCTTTAGTATCAATAGCAATACTTGTAATTCTTCCGACTCCTGGGTTCCATCCAGACGTTTGATTCCAAGATGTGGGTCCTAATTGTACCCAATTTGAAACCAAACTTGTCTGACTTGATGGTGTAACATTGTTTATTTCCGAATTGTACCGTTCTAACTCATCAATGTAAAATGAAGACGACTTCAAAAATCCATTTTCGTCTTGCATTCGAAGGCCATTATATTCCCAACGCTTAAAAGTTTTGTATCCAGAACCTCTACCAGTGCCTTTGATTTCAAAATACGCTTCAGCTTTATTCTGAATTTCCTGAACTGTAAATTCCTCTGAATTAATCATCTCAAGGTATTCCTGAGATTCAGCATATAAAAATGATAATAAATAGGTAAGTAAAATAAGAGTAGGCTTATTCATAACAAAAAAAATAAAGATTAAGGAATTACAATGTAGTGAAAAATAATTAAACTATGAATCTAGCTCTAATTTCAATACTATTTCGTTCCTCATTTTTCATTACATAAACCAAAAGAGATAACCACTTATCACGCTTACAGATAGACTAGAAATATGTTTTACAACGCTTACTTAACACGAATTTAATTTAATACTGATTTGTAGAAAGCAACACTAATGTACAAGCAACTTCATAATTTATAGAGGCTTCATTTAAAAGTTTATAAAATTCCGGGTTTTCAGTGCCCGGATTAAAGATTACGCGGGTGGGATTTAAATCCAAAATATAATCATAATAAGCTTCTTGACGTTTCGGATTCAAATACAAGGTGACTGTATGAATGTTTTGATAGGGCTGTAATTCCGTAGCGATCTCAATGCCACAAACTGTGCCTTTTTTCATTCCAAAAGCCTTGACTTCTATGGCATTTTCACACAAGCGAAGTATTGCCATATTGGAGTAACGATCGGAGTTTAAAGAAGCGCCGAGAACGAGTGTATTTTTTTTGGACATGCTATTAATTATGTGTTAATTTGAAATTAAAGAGTAACAATATTATTTTTGTTTCGTCTAATCTACAAAAGCCTATCAATCTTATCCCTCAAATAAATGAAAAATCTCGCAGTACTACTTACTTTTTTAATGGTTTCTAATTTAGCTCTTTATGCTCACAACCCTTTAGACAGTGGCACTATCAGCGGGCGCGTGATCGATTCTAAATCAAACGAAACCCTTCCCTACGTTAATATCATCATCAAATCTCCGTTAGGTGAACTCATTACAGGTGGAATTACAGATCAAGATGGGGTTTTTGAAATCTCAAATATTAAAGAAACTACATTTATAGTCTCTGTTCAGTACATTGGCTATAAGACTTTAAACAAAGAAGTCACTCTGAATCGTGGCACAAAAAAACTCGATTTAGGAACTCTTGTCTTAGAAGAAGACAACACTGCTCTTGACGAAGTTACGGTTATCGCAGAAACTTCTAGCATACAACAAAAAGTAGATCGAAAGGTCATCACTATTGGAAAAGATTTAGCAGCTAGCGGAACAGCCTCCGAACTTATGGTCGGCATTCCCTCTGTGAGTGTAGATCCTCAAACTGGAGACATTAGTTTAAGAGGAAATACAAACGTAAGAGTGATGGTCGATGGGAAATTATCCAACATTCCAACGGCACAATTATTAAAGCAAATCCCGTCAACAGCTATTAAATCTATTGAACTTATTACCAATCCCTCTGCCAAGTATAACCCTGAAGGCATGAGTGGTCTGATCAATATTATATTGCACAAAAATACGATGCTCGGGTTTAATGGGAATTTTAGCATGGGGCTTTCCTATGAAAAGTCTGCTAAATTCAACAGTGCCTTAACCACTAATTACCGAAACGGCAAGATCAACGTTTATGCGAATTACAGCAATAACATCTCTGAAAATAGAAATCACGGTGTAATCCAAAGACCTGAAAATAATTCCAAACAATTATTTAATTTTAATAATGACAACAAAAATCATTTGATCAAATTTGGAGTGGATTATTATATTAATGACAAACATACCCTATCCGTTTTTACAAATCAAAATAAATCCGACTCAAAAAATAACGGAGAATCGAATGCTATTTATGCAAACAATAATTCGCTTAATCAAACACAGTTGTGGTTGGACAAAGGAGATAACTCTACCAGTCAATACAACTTCGATTATAAAATTAATTTTGACGACGACGGTCACAACATAGAGTTTGAAATAGACCACAATACTTTTGACAGCAACAGCATTGCAGACTTTTCATATCCCATTGGCAACAGTACTGATTATATTGATGATAACGAGACAAAACGAGAGCGAACAACTCTAAATCTTGACTATGCGAATGCACTCAATGAAAACTCAAAAATAGAACTGGGTTTACAAGCAAACCTTTTCAATTCGTTAATAGGCTATGCGTCCACAGGAGATACTTATGAGCTTTCGGGTATGCTCGTTCCTACCCCCAGTTCAGATTTTGAATATTCCCGAAATATTTATTCCCTGTATGGAAATTATAACAAAAAAATTGACAAATGGTCGTATCAGTTGGGATTGCGATTGGAAAATGTAGCTGTGACCGCCCTTGAAGAAAAAACAAGTCAACCCCTAACCATCACAAAAACGCCTTTTTCAAACGACTATTTTGAATTCTATCCGTCGGCTTATATTACGTATGCGCCTTCTGAAAAAAATTCCTTTCAAGTCAATTACAGCAGACGAATCGATCGCCCTGGTATTGGACAAGTAAATCCCATAAAACAATGGAGTACGCCCTTGGTATCTTCGTACGGAAATATCAAACTTCAACCACAGTTCACCAATTCTGTGGAGTTTAATTACACTCGAGATTTAGAAGGAGGTAGCGTCACTTTTGGAACGTTTTACAGACAAATTTCAAATGAAATTAACAGAGCGTTATTTATTGATCGCTCCGACGTGAATTCGGGACGTTTGATTTTAACACATGATAATTTTGACAATTCTACGGCTTATGGTGTTGAATTATCAAGCAGCTACAAACCTACAAAATGGTGGAGTTTGAATGGTAGTTTTGATCTGTATTCTCAAACGCTCAAAGGAATTGCTGAACGCCTGAACGCTCCTCTAGAAACCGCAGTGGTCAACGACATCATCACTGAAATAAATTCGGTAGATAATATCGCCTGGAATTTTAGAGTTTACAACAGTTTTAAAGTGACTAAAAGAGTCAACCTTACCGCCTTTGGGTTTTATAGAGGCGCAAACTCAAATTTACAATTTAATGTGAAGCCAATGTACTTTGTAAACCTTGGGTCGCGTGTGAGTTTTCTTGACGGAAAAGGAAGTGTCAGCCTGAATTACAATGACATTTTAAACACTATGAAATTTGGCTTTGACGGCACCAGCCCTTATGTCCAAGAAGGTGAGTTTAACTGGGAAAGCAATACGATTTATTTAGGTGTCACCTATCGATTTGGAAGTACTAAATACAGTGCCAAGTCTCGAAAAAACAGAGCCAATGATGAGAAGTCTGGCGGTGGATTTATGTAATTCTCTAAACTACCATTTTATAATCACACTTCCCCAAGTGAATCCACTTCCAAAAGCGGCTAAAACAACTGTATCGCCTTCATTGACTTTCCCTTGTTCATGGGCTTCAGATAAGGCAATTGGAATGGAGGCTGCCGTAGTATTTCCGTATTTTTGAATGTTGTTATAAACTTGATCGTCCGACAATCCAAACCGCTTTTGAATAAATTGAGAAATCCGTAAGTTGGCTTGATGCGGGATGAGCATATCTATATCAGAAACTTCTAAATTATTTTTTTGCAAACCTTCACTGATCACTTCACTAAAGCGTTTGATTGCATGTTTAAAAACAAATTGCCCATTCATATAAGGATGGTAACTGAAATCATTGGGGTCATTTTCTTTAATAATATCAGTCACCCAACGTGTTCCCATTCCTGGTGCTTCGGTGGCAAGCTCAAGCGCATGTTTCCCCTCAGAATGTATGTGTGTCGATAGAATCCCTTTTGTCAAATCTTCTTCGCGCGTCAATACAGCAGCTCCGGCACCATCGCCAAAAATGACTGAAATACTTCGACCGCGAGTCGATTTGTCAATCCCATGCGATTGCAATTCACTCCCTATCACAAGGATGTGTTTGTACATACCCGTTTTAATAAATTGATCCGCCACAGAAATTGAATACACAAACCCCGAGCATTGTGCCCTGATATCCAAAGCCGCTACCGTATCTATTTCTAAAGCTTCTTGGATTTGCACCCCTGGCCCAGGAAAGTAATAATCGGGACTTAAAGTTGCGAATACAATAAGATCAATGTCTTCTTTTTCAATTCCGGCGTTTGAAATGGCCTTTTTGGCAGCTTCCAATCCCATTGTAAAAGTCGATTGTCCATCGCCAGGCTTTGCCCAACGGCGTTCTTGAATCCCCGTACGTTCTTGAATCCATTCATCCGTCGTGTCCATAATCTTAGACAAATCGTCATTCGTGACAACGTTTTCTGGCACATAATGACCTAAACCTATAATTTTTGAGTTGTACATAGTGTAAGTTTGAGTAAAAGGTGTAACAAATATAAACTAAAATGTCAGTTTGTCACTTTTTAATATTTGGTATTTTTTTTGACTATAGATTTCCATATAACTTAAAAATCAACATAATTATGTCAAAAGGTACGATTAATGTATCCGTAGAAAATATTTTTCCACTGATTAAAAAATTCCTCTATAGCGATCACGAAATCTTTTTACGTGAATTGGTGAGTAATGCCACAGACGCCACTCTAAAACTAAAACACTTGACCAACATTGGTGAAGTGAGTGTAAAGTACGGAACGCCTAAAATCGAAATTAAAATCGATCAAGAGGGCAAAAAACTTCACATTATCGATCAAGGTTTAGGGATGACTGCGGATGAGGTTCAGAAATACATCAACGAAGTTGCGTTTTCTGGCGCCGAAGAGTTTTTAGATAAATATAAAGACAAGATCGATGATTCTGGAATCATTGGTCATTTTGGACTGGGCTTTTACTCTGCATTTATGGTGGCTGAAAAAGTGGAAATTATTACCAAGTCATTCAAAGACGAACCTGCAGCACATTGGACTTGTGATGGCAGCCCACAATACACGCTTGAAGCTTCTGACAAAACAGAAAGAGGAACTGAGATTATTTTGCACATCGCTGAAGATTCTACTGAATTCCTTGAAGAAAGCCGTATCACGACGCTTTTAAACAAATACAATAAGTTCATGCCGATTCCAATTAAATTTGGAACCAAAGAAGAAAATGATGAAACGCATGAACCTAAAACAACTACGGACAAAGACGGTAAAGAAACAACGGAACCTCAGCGTAAGGTTACGGTTGATAACATCATTAACAACCCAACGCCCGCTTGGACCAAGCAGCCTTCTGAATTAGAAGATCCTGACTATAAAAGCTTTTACCGCGAGCTGTATCCAATGCAGTTTGAAGAGCCTTTATTCAATATTCATTTAAATGTAGATTATCCTTTCAACTTGACAGGGATTTTATACTTCCCAAAAATGGGGAATGACATGAATATGCAAAAGGATAAAATTCAATTGTATCAAAACCAAGTGTTTGTAACGGATAACGTTGAAGGCATTGTTCCTGAATTTTTAACGATGCTAAGAGGAGTGATTGATTCTCCAGACATTCCACTAAACGTATCTCGTTCGTACTTACAAGCAGATGGTGCGGTTAAAAAAATATCGTCTTACATCACTAAAAAAGTGGCAGATAAAATGAAATCCCTATTCAATTCTAATAGAGAAGATTTTGAAGCGAAATGGAATGATATTAAAATTGTGATTGAATACGGGATGCTTTCCGAAGATAAATTCTTTGAGAAATCAGATGCCTTTGCATTGTATCCTTCAGTCGATGGAACGTATTATACCTATGAAGAGCTTTACAACAAAATCAAAGCGAACCAAACGGATAAGGACGATAAATTAGTCATTTTGTATGCGTCTAATAAAGATGAGCAACACAGTTATATTGAAGCTGCAAAAACAAAAGGCTACGAAGTGTTATTGTTAGATTCGCCTATTGTGTCTCATTTAATTCAGAAATTAGAAAGTGAAAAAGAAAACACAAGCTTTGTACGTGTTGATTCTGATCATGTTGATAATTTAATCAAAAAGGATGAGGCGACTGTTTCTAAACTCAGTGAAGAAGACAAAACATCGCTTGAAACTATTTTGAAAGAAATTGTTCCTTCAGAAAAATTCATGGTACAATTAGAGGCAATGGACAGCAATTCTGCTCCCTTTATGATTACACAACCTGAGTTTATGCGTCGTATGAAAGAGATGCAACAAACTGGCGGTGGTGGCGGTATGTTTGGAATGGGGAATATGCCTGAAATGCACAACCTTATTGTAAACACCAACTCTGAATTGGTCAGTGAAATTCTAAACACCAAAACAAAGAAAAAACAAGAACGTTTGATCACACAAAGCTTGGATTTGGCACAATTGTCTCAAGGACTTCTCAAAGGAGAAGCCTTGACCAATTTCATCAACCGTAGCTACGAAATGATAAAATAAGTCTCTTTATATTATTTTTGTAAAAAAGAGGTCGTCTAAAAAGTAGAATTTCTGTCATTCTGAACTTGTTTCAGAATCTCAATTAACTGAAATTCATTTTGTTTTAGAATCTGAAATAAACTTGTTTACCGACAGTCAGGATTTCCTGACGGTAGTCAGGTTCAGATTGACAAAGCAGAGTCTTTTTAGACGACCTCTTTTTTTGGTTTAAACTTAAAAAAAAATAAAAATAAGTCTCTAAAATAAAAACTTATATTAATTTAGAGCAAACTATGAGCATGTCATTATTTGATTCATCCGAAATTATAAAACTTCCGCTTCAAGATGCTAAAATCGAATACCATCCGCAGTTTTATGGTTTGGAAGAAGCCAGTGCACTGTTTGACGCATTGTATCAACATACGCCATGGATTGAAGAAGACATCAGAGTGTATGGAAAAGTGTATAAGCAACCGCGTTTGACTGCTTTTTTTGCCAACAACCAAAAGACGTATGGGTATTCAAACATTTCAATGACACCCCACCCCTTCACCCCGCTTTTGAATGCTATAAAAACAAAAGTTGAAGCAGCCACTCAAACGGAATTCTCGTCCTGTTTATTGAATTTATATCGAGATGGACAAGACAGTAATGGCTGGCATGCCGATGATGAAAAAGAACTTGGACTCAATCCTGTGATTGCTTCTTTGAGTTTGGGTGCTGAACGGACATTTCATTTGAAACATAAAAAAATAAAAACTTTAAAACACAAACTAAATTTACAAAACGGCAGTTTACTACTCATGAAAAACGAAACGCAACACCACTGGCTGCATCAAATACCAAAAACTAAAAAGCCGCTTGCAAAACGAATCAACTTGACCTTTAGACTCCTTAAATAACAGTACTATGACCAAACATATCTTTCCTTTTCTTTGCCTTTTTATCGGCATGACGACTTTCACTGATGCGCAAAATTTTTCTTCTACTGAAATTACAATCAACCGTTATGTGGATGGCACGCTATTAGTTCCAGAGTCCGTAGAAAATCCACCATTGGTCATTATTATTGCGGGCTCAGGCCCTACCGATCGAAATGGCAACCAGTCCTTCATGAAAAATGACATGTTAAAGAAACTGGCCGAAGGACTCTCTGAAAATGGGGTCGCAACTTTCAGATACGACAAGCGTGTGGTCAAACAACTCAAAGCAGGAATTTTTGATAAAAACATCCGTTTTGATGATTTTGTAACAGACGCCAAATCGGTGGTCACCTATTTCAAACCCTCTTATGACTCCATCATCATTGCAGGACACAGCCAAGGCAGTTTGGTTGGACTTTTAGCCAGCGAATCGGGAGTGGATGGATTTATCTCCTTAGCAGGTGCAGGGAATCCTATCGATCAAATTATTTTAGAACAAATTACCAAAACAGCGCCTTTTTTCACTGAAGATACGAAGCGTGTCTTAGAAACCTTAAAAAGCGGAAAAACCAACGCAGATTTCCCTCCAGCACTCGCCTCTATATTCAATTTAGACATTCAGCCATTTATGATGAACTGGATGGAATACAACCCCCAAGAACGTATTGAAAACTTAGAAATCCCTGTACTCATCGTGAACGGCACCAAAGATTTACAAGTGAGCGTAATGGAAGCTCAACTCTTAAAAGATCATAAAGCAGATGCTGAACTCGTTATTATAAAAAATATGAATCACCTTTTATTTGAAATTGATGGCGATGATTTGGTAAATACAAAATCATACAATGAACTAAATCACCCAATCATACCCCAAGTAATTACAAGTATGCTCAATTTTATACAAAAAGATAAAAGCACCATTGAAGAATGATGCTTTTAACTAACTAACCAACCAAAATATTACTAACAAAATAATATGTTTAATCTATTTTCAATTTCCGTGCCAAAATGTCTAGGTAATGGCTATTTAACTTAATTTTCACATAATGAACCGACTATGTTCCATATTTTAACATTCACTGGGAAGTAATGTAATGGATGTAGCATATTTGCTCTGAACTGCTGGCACTGAGCCTGCCTATCGGCAGACAGGTTTACCTACCGAAGGCAGGCGCAGTCGAAGTGTCTAAGTATGACTGTTTAAGATCAATAAATATTGATATGAAAAAGCATCATTTAAAAAAATGATGCTTTTAATCACTAACCAACCAAAATATATTACAAAAGATTATGTAATATGTTTACTAGTAAACAAACTTCGTGCCAAAAATTATTTTATTTATATTTGAGACCTAGAAACTAAAAAATTATGATAGATACAACGCCATTTTTCACAGACGATACCATTGTTTTCGGGTTACTCATGTCGGCCATTGCTCTGATATTTTATACAGAATCACGTCCAACCGGCTTTTGGTATAAATTTTATAAAATCGTTCCCGGACTGTTTATGGCGTACATGATTCCAGCCCTATTCACCACTTTGGGATGGATTGCCCCAGACTGGAAAACCCTCACTCCTACTGGCGAACTGACCGAACACAGCAGCAACTTGTACTACGTAGCAAGTCGTTACTTATTGCCCGCTGCGTTGGTGTTGATGACTCTAAGCATCGATTTAAAAGCCGTTGTCAACTTGGGATGGAAAGCATTGATTATGTTTTTTACAGGAACATTAGGCATCGTCATTGGTGGCCCGATTGCGATTTTATTAATTTCTTTAGTTTCTCCAGAAACGGTGGGAGGTATTGGACCCGATGCGGTTTGGAGAGGCCTCTCTACCTTGGCTGGAAGTTGGATTGGTGGCGGTGCCAACCAAACCGCAATGCTAGAAATATATGGATACAATCAAAAATTATATGGGGGCATGGTGTTTGTGGACATCGTGGTTGCTAATATTTGGATGGCACTCTTACTCATTGGAATTGGAAAATCAGACCGGATTAATAAATGGTTACGAGCCGACACCACTGCCATTGAAACGTTGAAAGATAAAGTTTCTACCTTCACTGAAAGTGTGAAACGCACCCCATCACTCACGGACATCATGATCATGATTGGGATTGCATTTGGGACGGTGAGTTTTGCGCACTTAGGATCTAGCTATCTAGCACCCTTTTTTAGTGAATATGTCGCAACATTTGAATCTGAAACGACAAAAAATATATTTACTTTTTTAGGATCTTCTTTCTTTTGGATGATTAGTATTGCAACAATTATTGCTGTGGGACTTTCGTTTACCAAAGCTAAGAACTATGAAGGTGCAGGCGCGAGTAAATTTGGAAGTGTTTTTATTTACATCTTAGTCGCCAGCATTGGAATGAAGATGGATTTAACCATGATCTTTGACAATACGGGATTGATTGCGATTGGAGTCGTTTGGATGACCATCCATGCAGTGCTGCTAATCGCCGTTGCAAAATTGATTCGAGCCCCTTACTTCTTTTTAGCTGTTGGAAGTCAAGCGAACGTAGGTGGAGCTGCTTCTGCGCCTATCGTAGCTGCTGCGTTTCACCCCTCTTTAGCGAGTGTGGGTGTGATTTTAGCCGTCTTTGGATATGCCATCGGAACCATTGCTGCCATTGCGTGTACAATCCTTATGGAATTAGCGGCCGCAACTGCTTAGAAATAATTATATTTGAGTCTAAAAATCAATCATGAACAACAGCTTATACTTTATCCTTGCCATCCTCATCACGGCTTGTACACAGCAAACCCCTAAAAACACAACCGTTAGAGGAAGTATTAAAGGCTTTCAAAAAGGAACGCTCTACCTTCAAAGTGTGATTGATGGTGGATTTACAACCTTGGATTCTTTGGTGATGAATAGTACAACCGATTTTGAATTGGGCTGCGACTTGGAAGAAGCGGAGTTGTTATTCTTAAGTTTATCAAAAGAGGTGGATGCAGAACGCATTTCTTTCTTTGCTGATAAAGGACTTACAACTATAAACACAAGCTTAAAACGCTTCAAGTTCGATGCGAAAATAGAAGGCAGCAAACAACAAAAATTACTGGAATCCTATTACAAAAACATTGCCCGTTTCAAGGATCAAAAACTAGAACTCATTGAGGCGCAGTTAAACGCTCAAAAAGATGGCTTCTCAGCACGTGCCGATTCGCTTCAAATTCAAATGGATAAATTAGTCCAACGCAGCTATTTGTACAGCATCAATTTTGCTGTCAATAATAAAGAGAGTGAAGTCGCACCTTTTGTAGCGGTTTCTGAAATTTATGATGCCAATGTGAAATACTTGGATACCATAAACAAAATATTGCCTCCAAAAATTGCCAATTCTAAGTATGGAATTATTCTGGAGGCCTATATTAAATCTGTAAAGTCTGAGTAATTTAGAGCTTGTTAATCTTTTCGATTAAAGCTTTTCCTTTTGTTTCAAGATCGTTAGCGATCCCTTTGAAATGTGCTTTTTGATTTTCAACATCTTTAGCATTTACCATCGCAATCAATTCATCAAAAGTTGAAATCGCCTCGTCAATGATCGCTTCACTTTTTTTAGTGTCTTTATCAGTATTGGCATATTCCCAAATATATACTGCTTCAATGATATCTCCTAATACGTAATTGATATCTTTCTTTAAATTTCTAACGTTAGCCATTGTATTAATTTTTGTTTTTGCAAAATTACGTAATTTTAACTGAACTCGTTTACACTTTTTGAATTGTAACGAAAATTAGTCAATTTTTATCCAATTGAAGTTTTTTTTAGTTGCGTAGCTCCGTTGCGGAAGTTAAAAAAGACAAAAAGTGGGTGAACAAAGGCCATTTTTTAGCCGATTGAAAAAGCTTAAACGAGTTCAATATAAACTTCTAAAAGTTTTGCATGATTTGCAGAAATCAAAAATCGTTCGATACAGGCAGGAATTAAAACCGTCTCCCCCATCGAAATTTCAGTGACAGTTCCGTCCACTTCCACAGTGGCTTTTCCTTCCACACACATATAAATTATAAAAGAATCGTGTGTGTTTTCTTTTAGAATTGGTTCTTTGACGTCCAGCACATTCGTTGTGAAATATGGACAACTGACCAGTTCGGTAGAAGTATTTGAATTTTTGGAATACTTCACTCTGTAATTATCCGGCATATCAAAGTCAAAAGCTTCCAGCGCAATGTCATTGTGCAACTCCCGTTCATTGCCATCGGCATCCACGCGGTCCCAGTCATACACGCGGTAGGTAATATCACTGGTCTGTTGAATTTCTGCCAAAAGCACCCCTGCTCCAATCGCATGAATTCTCCCTACTTCAATGAAATAGGTATCCCCTGCTTGGACGTTGTCAAAATTTAAGATGCTTTGCAGCGTTTTAGCTTCCAGATGTTTGAGGTACAAGTCTTGTGTCATCTCCTGATTAAAACCAACTATCAAATTGGAATCCGTATCCGCTTGAAGCACATACCACATTTCGGTTTTTCCAAAACTGTTGTGGCGTTCTTTCGCCAACTGATCGTTGGGATGCAACTGAACGGACAAATCTTCTTTGGCGTCAATAAACTTAATAAGCAAGGGAAATTTTTTCCCAAACTGACGGAAGTTCTTCTCGCCTAAC
>Ga0209304_1001562_pt1 | contig 13650 bp, 6 predicted proteins | sample COGITO_mtgs_1004_4_FD_184789 | JGI IMG/M metagenome (GOLD analysis project Ga0209304, IMG submission 184789) | Pelagic marine microbial communities from North Sea - COGITO_mtgs_100423 (SPAdes) (version 2) | ecosystem: Environmental > Aquatic > Marine > Epipelagic ...
GAACCCGCTGGACCACCAAGTAATTCCTGCAATTCATCCGCAAGATAGGTCCCGTCTCCTCGAGCCGCGCCTTCTCCTGACAGCACATCACGCCCTGGACCACCGTCTAATAAGTCGTCGCCAGCACCACCGTAAAGACTGTCATTGCCCGCGCCACCATAAAGACTATCGTTCGTATCAACCAAACCAAACTCATAGATGTAAGGGGACTTCCTTTCAGGGAAATGACCGTACAACTCATCATCGCCTAAGCCACCGATTAACCTGTCAGCGCCGCCGTAACCAACCAAGCGATTATTGTTATCATCACCGGTTAATACATCGTCACCAAGACTCGCATAGACCGTTTCAAAATTAGCCGTCGGAGCAGTATTTAAGCTGTAGTTAATCGCACTACTGGTCGATACAAAGAAAAGAGTATCCGTACCTGCGCCACCATCAAGCAATAAATTGTCGGCATAACCTGTGGAGCTAACATAAACGATGTCGTCACCGGCTCCAGCATCTACTGTATCGGTTCCGGATCGCCCAGACATATCGATAACGTCAAAGCCACCATAGCCATACAGAGTTAAGCTCGGAGCGCTCTGACCAGGCATCGACATCGAATAACCTCCAGCTATCAGATCATTGAACTCCGTACCATAAATGGCGAGGTCGCTAGAACTGTCATACCCAAGGCTTGTCAACGCGCTAGCACTTAGATGCGAGCCATTACCTTCACCGTAGCTGTATAAATAGGCCTCATGATTGGTTGCATCGTAGTAGGCACTTGAAACAATATTATTGCCAAAGTTCAGTATCTGAAGGGCCGTATCCGGACTAAAACCAGCCTCTTCGGGGTCATAATAAATTCCGCTAGTGTTAAAGCTAGCGCCGTTGCTAGCGGCCCCTGCATAAGCAGAGATATAGCTATTACCACTGACTATTAGTGTCTCAATGTTCTTATAGAGAATCTGGTTGTTGTCACTGTCAGTGAGCGACACATAGTCACCGGAGATGCCGATAGTGAAGTCACTTATGCTAGAGATCGACCCATAATCAATCACTAAGGTATCCGCACCAGGACCACCATCAACTGTCTTATAACCAGAGCCATCAATCGTGATTGAGTCTTTATCCAAACCACCGGTAACTGTATCGGAACCTGTACCGGTGAAGATTGTATCGTTGCCAGCCTCACCGCGAAGATCATCATCTCCGGCCCCGCCCCTGATGGTATCGCTATCCAGACCTCCTAAAATCTTATCATCGCCTGCATCGCCGGACAGGATGTCGGCTCCTGCATAACCATAGATGTGGTCATCGTTGTCGCCGCCATTAATGGTATCCACACCGGAACCACCCAATATTTTGTCATTGCCGGCTAAACCATTGACGGTATCGGCACCACTGAAACTAGCAATCAGATCTGACCCAGAAGTACCGGTGATGTTGTCGTCGCCCTCAGTGCCAATAATTACATTTGCATTAGGGAAGTTGGCGTTGGTATCCGTACCCAAAATATCCGCGACGGTGTCGGCGGCTAGGATAACTAAGGTATCAACCTTAGCCTCAACGGCTGTTTGTAATGTTGAGCTGCTTTGGCCAGAGGGGTATGAGCCATCACTGTTGATATTGGTTCCGGCAATCTGAGAAACATCTAAGCCCTTCAACCCTGAATTCAGCTGGGTTAAAGCTTGAGCAAAGCCAGAATAAGTAGCGAAACTAGATAGTTGATTGTCAACATAGGCATTTGACTTGCTCATGACGGCACTAATAATTGCCTCGGCCATCACTTCGTAGTCGTCAACGATGCTGTCAACGTAGGCATAGATGTCGGTCGTTACATTATTGTTAATTAGCACCTGGCTATAGGTGTAGCTGGTGCCGGAGACAGTAACACTTGAGTTATCGAGCTTACTTTTGACGTACTCGGTGATCGACATCTTTGAATCTTTGAATATGTTGTTTACCAAGATCCCTTTTTGCGTAGCGTTATCCAGTATCTTTTCACCATCTGTGATGTAGACACTAACACTGGTTCTTCCCAGCACTGCATTTTGAACATTCGATAAACTCAATCTAATTTCTTCTTGTGACTCAACCAATGTGTCGTTGGTTACAGCAACGGCTAGCGACGCTGACATCGATCCCGCTGGGATGGTTACGGCGCCCATCGGCATAGTGTAATCAGCTAATGACGCTGAGCTCGCACCTGCAATGGCATAGTCAACAGTGACATCCGAACTAGACACCTGCGAAAGCCTGAAGGTGATGTCCTTGCTAGTGGCATTTTCATGGATATATAAATCGTCCGCAAACACCGTAATGGCAGGTGTGGAATTAATGGCAAATGTGCCCTGAATTTTAGTAAATGGATTTTCCAAATGATCGTAGATCGTGAAATCTCCAAACTCGACCTGATAAGTGAACATGGATGCACCGTCAAGGAACGACGATAAGCCTGAGACCTCTGCAGGGAACGCATTAAACAGAGATGACAATCTAACACTCAGCGTTTGAGGTTTATTGGGACCATCCTTTGCTGCGGTGATAATATCTGCATCCACATTGGTAGTAGTGATGCTTAATGCGGTGCCGCCGCTAGCAATGTAAGTCGCTACTAAGCTGCTGGCAGCGGGTAATTTGATCTGCAGTGAACTACCATCGGACTCCCAGTTCGCCGTCAGAGCAACCTGAAGAACGCCTTCGCCACTGTCTTGCACAGCATCTGCGCCGTAAAACAAGCTCAGGGTGACCGAGGTTGTTCCGCTACCAACCGGAAGACTCGATAACTCAAAACTCAGGTCCATCGGTGTTCCCGTTCCATCGTTGTCTATAATCTTCTTTAGATTTTCATAGTCCAGACTGGCACCGATAAGGTCAGCAATAAGTGTGTTAGTACCGTCATGGACGCCATAAAGCGAGTGCTGAACTTGATTCGATGATGACCCATTTAAGTAGTCAGTCATCACCGCTTTGTTGTTCTTAAACTGTACGTTGTTAATGGGTGGACTATTAGCCAATGTGGTATCAACAATACCATTGAAAACCGCATCATAAGCATCTTGCTTAATGGCAATAATGTCTGCGGATGAGCTCATGCTTATACTTGAACCACTCTGTGTTGTTAAGGTGGTAGAGAGCGCAGAGAGAACTTCATCGGTAACATATTTGTTTACCCCATAGTTGCCGCCGCCCTGCGCCATAAGTAACTGACTGGCCGCAAATACAGGTCGCGCCTCAGCAGCCAACGTGGTGTCTGAGCCATTAAAGTAAGCGATGGGATCAAATCCGAGGATTGAGTTATTCGGGGAATCTGTCAGCGTGATACCCATTGCTGCGGCTACCATCGACTGAGATACTGTACCGATAAGCGTTGCATCTTCAATCTTTAATCGCCCTACCAGCGTGGATATTGGCGTAATAATATAGCTGCCCGTTTCAGTCGAACTAATATCCATAATGCTTGGGTGTATCTCATTGGTCGCCAAGTCATAACCATTAATAATTCTCACGGGCGCGGACCTGTTGACACTTGATAATGTTAGCGTGAAAGCGCCGAGGGCATTAGTAGAGGCATTGGGCTCGCCTGCATCTAGTACGCCATCATTATCTAAGTCTTGGAATACTGTTGCTCCCGCCACATAACCATCAACGGCAACACCCGACACCAAATCTGCAACATTTTGGACGTCTACGGTTACCACTTGAGAGGTAGTAGCCGTGCCGTCATATACAGATATTGTGATGGAATAGCTGTTGTCACTATTTGAATCTGCTGGCGCTTCATAGTCCGGTGCAGCGTTAAAGGTAAGGACACCAGAGCTCGAAATACTAAACAGCGATGCGTCAGTGCCTGAAATAGAATAAATTAGTGTTGATGTTTCTACATCCGTTGCGTTAACAGTTACTACTGCCGTTTGATTTTCATCCGGTGTTAAGGTCGACTTTAGACCGGTAATTACGGGCAAGTCATTTACTGCACTAACAGCAATGGTGGCTTCTGCCGATGACGACACTGCATTTACCGTTACCTCATAGGTAAATGAATCTGATCCAAAGAAGTTGGATGACGGTGTATACGTGACGGTATTTCCACTGTTGACTGCCAAGGAACCATTACTGGGCGACCCTGCCGAAATTGATACAGAATAACCTCCAGTGACAATCAAATCGTTTAATAAGGGGTCGAATGTAACTGCAGTATCTTCAGTGGTTGAGGCTGTATCTGCAACCGCAGTGACCGATGATTCGTTATTATTGGGCGAATCACCAGTTCCTGTATCTGTATCTGTATCAGTTCCTGTGTCTGTACCAGTTCCTGTGTCTGTACCAGTTCCTGTGTCTGTACCAGTTCCTGTGTCTGTAGTATCGATAGGTGTTAAATCACCTGCAGTAACATTCTGATCAACAGCGATGTATGAGGTAATTTCAGACGCATAACTCGTAAGTTTCGCAGCACTTACAGTCCCGTTGGCTACCGATCGCATATCAGTCTGCAACGTACTTGTAGCAAAACCAAAGAGCGCATTATTGCTAGACGCATCCTGTTTAACTTGAATCACTGGCATTACCGCAGCCAGCACTTCAACCATATTATCCAAATCATCTTGAGCTAACGTAAGCTGCTTATCTGCAACGACATTATCGACCACCTGCTTAATGAAGGCATCCGACTCAATATCTACGGCATTACCCGTATCGGCAAAATCGTCTTGCAACACATCAGTCAACGATTTGAAATAATCTCCTGAGGTGTCTTGAGTTGAATTTAGATCATTCGCCACATTTTGCAGAGACATGGCAAGAATAGTAATTTGGTTTCCTTTTTCATAAAGATGGTCATAAACCCCACCATCTCCAAGATTTAGTACTGGATCAGTACTACTTATATCAATGCTCGGGTCGATCCCTAGCACAGCATAAATGTCATCTGGGTTTTCCATAAATGCGGCAATAGTCGTAATCGGTGTTATTGCTGCAAATTCGGTGTAATCAGTTAGCTTATTCATAATTAGTAGATTAGCGAGCGAATTACCTGAATCTAAGTCAAAGCCCCCAAGACTAATCAAATTGCCAACTGCATACCTTAGTCGAAACGTGCCGTCATCACTTGAGACGATTGAAACCTCATCACCATCTAATATGAGGTTGTTATTGGTATCGATAAATACATCGGCACCCCGAATATAGCCATCAACGGTTACGCCGGAAACTTCTTGGTATCCCGAAATCGTTATCTCACGTGAGGTAGTCCCGCCATCACCAACACAGGCCAAGTTATAAGCCACCTCACCGGCGCTCGGGACAGTCACTGTCGCGGAACCACTCGTTTCCTTTGAGCCGGTCCAGCCACCAGATGCTGTGCAGGATGATGACCCTGATGATGCCCACGTTAACGTTGCCGTATTACCGACTAGTACCTCAGCATTTGATCCGGAAAAATTAACGACTGGCGCTAAGCTAGGCGTTGATCCACTCCCACCACCACCGCCACCACCGCATGACCCCACGATCAGGCAGGCGAATAGAGTCACTATGTTAAGAGGGTTTACGCTATTGATGGCCATAGAACTTATCCAAATTATCATTTCATTATTTAAAAACTATACAGTTATGAATAGACATAGTAAACAATGTAGCCCGCATGAAGATTATCACGGAACTAAAAATGAAGAGTCAAAGATTGAGATTGTGACAATTTGCATCTTTTGAGACTTCGATACGGAGGGACTGCGGTTCTCAACGAAGATGTATTATTTGCAAATTCAACTATCACTGAATCCAAACCTGATGGACACTCTTACTAGTTTTTTGAAGTGGAATCTCTTAATAAGTAAGCCCTCTGCCGGTCTTGGCAAACCTCGCCAAGTGTTGGTAGGTTTCCTTTTTGGGTATCTGACCTTTGGTGGGTTTTTGAGGAGAACCTACTTTTTGACAAATTCCAGGCATAACTTAGGCTTCACAAGCTAGAGTGTAGTTGACCTTCGGAGCCATTCCGCAGCTAGAGTTAATCGATAAGGCATTGCCATTGAATTTGGCGTGTATGGAGGACCGGGTTGAAGGCCGTCTAATGGCGCTTATCGCCCAATTGCGGCAGCAGTAGCATAACGACCGGCAACCCCAAGATAAGTGATATACGGCCCATACGTGCACTTATATTACAGACCCAATTATTCGAGAAATAACTAATTAGATGTATCTACTAACCCCAAAATCATGAGTATATTTCGGCCTATAGCCCTTGCCTCTAGACTTAGCTAAATAGCTAATGTGGTGACATGCCTCCTGGGCTTTCACTTCATAGCCAGCCTGATCTCGACGCACATTGTGATAGCCGGCCCAGTGTGGCTTCAGGTCGAAGAATTCTGAGTATGCAGCTATCCACTTGTTGAGTTGATGGGGATGGCGCACTTTTTGACCATCTAAAAGAAAAACCAGATGATAGTGCTGATGCTTCGATCGTTCCTGCTCCCTCACCCAGCAATAACTTATGTCACCGATCATATAGTGAGTCCTAATTCTTTTCTTTAATCGCCTAATCAAGTCACTGATGATTTTATTATCTTCCGTATAACCAGCAACTCGAATGTCAAAGCGATATACAAAAACCTTACTATGCCTGACTAACATATCATTAAGCTGGCCAATAACTGGTCTCAAAATATGAGTGTATAGCCCACTTTTACGTGCATTTACTCGCCAAGCATGGTCTTTATACCAATACCAATCCTCGTAGTGAATATGCTTCATTTTCTTATCTCAAGTAGGTTAGATATTATTAATTACCTCGTGAGTGAATTTGGTCGAGCAACCGGCAACCCCATATGTAGCAGTAACCCTTAGCCAAAATACGTTTAAAAAAGGGGGTACAAAACCAAGGTCACATTGCCAAGACTGTCCACTAATATCTTTAACTGGGCTACAGTCAGAGCATTCACTAACAGGCATGTAAGCTCTATGAGTCGGCATTATAGTCAGAACGGCAAGCTGCTATTCGCTGCGTCAACCAAAGATTAATCTCAGACTCCAACCAGCCACTCGCTCGCGCACCCAGTTTAATTGGCGGCGGAAATTCACCTTTTGAGACCAGTAAATGAGCTTGTGAGCGGCATATCCCTATTCGGTTCTCTACCTCTGGCCATCTAAGGATTCTGTCATTGAAATTGATTGGTCGAGAAAATAACGTTTTAGCGTTGGACATTGTTTTACTACCTACGTCGATTAATGTCCGACAAGAATGATTTGAGCGGGCCGTATCAAGTGAATTGATGGTACGCCTTTTCGATTTGCTCTAATGAAAACCATTTTTTTACGGTTGACATAGGTATCTTGCTACGTGCGCAGGCTAGACGCCTTGCCTCCTGTTTGGATTTACCTTCTGCACGAAGACCACCATAGTGTTTTAATAAGATCTTTTGGCGCTCTAGCTTTTTGTCTGTTTTTTCGGAGTCGCCAACTCGTGCAGCACCTGCCAGATAACCAGCCTCTAGCTTTGAAACTGACACAAACTCAACACATTGAGCCGCTCTCAAGAGATGAGAGTAGGCACGCTCACTGTGTTGATGTCGAACAAGGCTAAAACAATGGAGCTCAAACAGTAAAGTGAACGCAGCACTGACACCCGCTATATGCTCATAGAGAGCAACAAAATCTGGAGGGAGAACGCCTGCGCTACCGTGTGGCGCATCGTCAATAGGAACATTTCTGTCAACCAGAAACGCTAGTGCAGAGCATTTCAGCGACTCAACCAGAGCATCAACATCCCATCCTTCATTAAGATTTTTAAGCTCGCCACTTGTCGGCATTTCATTTACAAAGCGAGATTTTTCAGTCACCAGCATGCTTTGATGCTGATTTCGTTTCCCCGTCTTTCTTTTGATTGTCGTGCGCTTTTTCATTTGACGTTAACTATGCTCTGCGCAATAACTAGAGGCTTGAGCATCTAAAAAATCGCCCCACCATTGCATCATTTTAGTCCGCTCATCAATATACCTCGCATGGTGCGTGTATGCCGCCCTAACACCATTGCGCTCTTCATGCGCGAGCTGTCGCTCAATAGCGTCAGGATTAAAGCCTTCCTCATTTAGGATGGATGACGCTGTCGCACGAAAACCATGGGGGACAGCCTTGCTCTTGCCCAACGTTTTGCCATCGAATCCCATTCTAAAAACAGCTTGTCGCATCGTATTATCAGACATTGTTTTGGTTCGGTTAACCTCTGAGGGAAATACTAGCTCATAGCGCCCCGTGATAACTCTAATCCGCTGAATTACATCAATGGACTGCTGCGACAGAGGTACCAGATGCTCTACCTTCATTTTCATGCGCTCGGCAGGGATTCGCCAAAGGTTAGCTTCAAGATCAAATTCCTCCCACCTTGCTCCGCGAATCTCTTCTGATCGAACGAAGGTCAGCACCAACAGCTCGATACTCAACTGCGTTAGAATCCGCCCTCTTTTTGAATAGCCCTCCAGACAATTTAGAAACTCTGGCAGCTCTTTCTTAGGCAATGAAGGCCGGTGGGTAGCCTTTCGAGCTTTTACAATGCCGTCGAGGTCGCCAGCGGGATTGGTTGTCACGATTCCGTGCTGAATCGCGTAGCGATAAACCGCTTTGATACATTGCTTGACTCTATTGGCAACATCAAGCGCGTCTCTGGCCTCAATTTTTTTAATAACATCGATTACCTGTAGGGGAGTAACTTGGTCTGCAGGCAACCTACCAAGAGCCTTAAAACTATTATCAGCTAATCGCTTCATTACTCGGTCAGCGTGACTATCCGCCCACTTATCACGCTCGTGATGCCACCACTTAACGGCAATCTCCTCAAATGTCGGCACGGTACTCTGCCGTCTGCGCTCTTTCTTAACTTGACTGGGGTCGACGCCTTCGGCCAACAATTTTTTCGCCTCATGACGACTCTCTCTCGCCGATTTGAGTGACACTAGCGGAAACACACCTATCGCAAAGGTTTTACGTTTTCCAGCAAATCGATAATCCAGTCGCCAGTATTTTCTACCATTCGTTTTGACCAATAAATACATGCCATCGGAATCCGATATTTTGTAGTCCTTATCAGACGGCTTGGCTTCTTTAACTTGAATGGCGGTAATAGGCATATTCGGCGGCATATCTTGCTATTGAATTAAGATACCGTCAAAAATACCGTCACAAATGCCGCATGTCAATGGACATTAATAGACGGTAGCTTTCCACAAGACACAAAAAAGCCCCAATATAGGGGCTATTAGGTCGCCAGTAATTGCAACTGGACTTTGATATGGTGCCCGGGGTCGGACTCGAATAATGTTTATAAGGAATTGATTAAAATAATATTTATTATTAGCTATTAATTAAGTACCGCCATAAATACCGTCAAATATTTGTATTAGGAGAGTACAATACAGTCTGGTAACCAGAGTACAACGACGTAATGGCGAATATCAAAACTATAGACCTCCAAGCAGCTGAAGAACTCGCATCTCTCGGCCTAACAGACCAACAGATTGCTGACTCACTTGGCATCTCTCGGTCCACCCTAAGCCGTCGTAAAGCGGATGATGACACATTTGAGGCAATATTAAGGAAAGGCAAGGCCAAAGCTATTGTGAAGGTTAGTAGCGCACTGATGCAGGAGGTCGAGAACGGCTCTCTAAGAGCGATTATCTTTTATCTGAAGTGCAGGGCTGGCTGGAGAGAAGAAGAGCCAGAGATCAAAGAAATACCGCCTCTAACTATAAGTATTCATAGCAAAGCTGTGCGTTAGACTGTTCAATTAGGTTCGGCCAAAGAAGTCGTGCCACGAAAACTATTACATTACTTCTATATACGAGCAACTAAGCGCAACCCGATTTCAGCATACGCCTTGTTGAAATAGTGTTCAGTGCGCTGATTAAAGGTGATCGCCTCAAAACCTAGCAAATTGTTTTTATAGGCATCAGCAAAAACTTCCATACTCAGCTTGCCTCGGGTAATCCGCAATCCTACTTTAATCTTAGCGTTGTACTTAGGCGGCGACTTCAATGCCTGGTAGTTGTCGTATGCTAAATAAACTACATCGGTCTTAGCGAAGGCTAGAACTGAAGCGCTTAGATGAACCGCTTTCTCCATATGCAGATTAAACTGATTAATTCGCCAAGTGTCTCTTTGAGGTAATCGACTAATCGTCTCCGATAAGGCATCACCCAACAGTGCACCATTAATCGTCAAACCCAAAAGAAACGGTGACTGGAAGTCCTCCACCGGACTTAACCAATCGTAGTCATGGCGCGTAGAATAAGCACCGACACTGACTTCATCTAACCACCGCCAATCGACGAGCTGCCTATACTCAATGCCAATCGTTGAGGTCGCGGCACTAATTTCAATCAATGCCCCATCCAAATGGTCATATTTAGGCTTATTTGAAGCGATCTGTATATTGGCAGACGCGCAGCCACCTAGAACAATATTCATTGCGCTGTAGCAGTTAAAGCGCTGCTGGTCAGCTTTTTGCTCTTTTACATGCACATTCAATTTTTGCGTATCGCTAATACTGTAGGACGCCGACACCCCTAATTTTTTGGCTTTGAGAGAGACATCTTTAGGTTCTGACAACCTGGTCAGATTTAACACTAAATCTGAACTCTCAAGACTCAACCCAAATTTATTGTACTGAGAGGCTAGTGTGTAGGAATTTGAATCACTTGATTCGAAAGCAGCGGGAACCTCTGGCAGAAAACTCCAGGCACTATCCATCGCCTTATAGGTGTATTCAAAAGAAGACTCTAATAGCTCGCCATAACTTTGACTGTTGGCACTGAATGAGCCCAGCACCAACAGCAGTAGCCTAAATCGCTGAAAAGTCATTATCGTCAATAGCGCTAATACTCATGTTCTGAATGATGGTTAAAAACTCACCTGTATCGGTTTTCTTAACAATCACGTGATTTGAGTAATCTCCGGTACCTTGCTCAACAGTGAGATCACTATAATTAAGGCCGCTCATACCAATGATGTCGTCGCCATCTTCAAAATCAATGATGACGTCAGCGCCTGAGATACTTGAACCACCATCGCCAGCTCGAATAACGAAAGTATCCGAACCCGCTGGACCACCAAGTAATTCCTGCAATTCATCCGCAAGATAGGTCCCGTCTCCTCGAGCCGCGCCTTCTCCTGACAGCACATCACGCCCTGGACCACCGTCTAATAAGTCGTCGCCAGCACCACCGTAAAGACTGTCATTGCCCGCGCCACCATAAAGACTATCGTTCGTATCAACCAAACCAAACTCATAGATGTAAGGGGACTTCCTTTCAGGGAAATGACCGTACAACTCATCATCGCCTAAGCCACCGATTAACCTGTCAGCGCCGCCGTAACCAACCAAGCGATTATTGTTATCATCACCGGTTAATACATCGTCACCAAGACTCGCATAGACCGTTTCAAAATTAGCCGTCGGAGCAGTATTTAAGCTGTAGTTAATCGCACTACTGGTCGATACAAAGAAAAGAGTATCCGTACCTGCGCCACCATCAAGCAATAAATTGTCGGCATAACCTGTGGAGCTAACATAAACGATGTCGTCACCGGCTCCAGCATCTACTGTATCGGTTCCGGATCGCCCAGACATATCGATAACGTCAAAGCCACCATAGCCATACAGAGTTAAGCTCGGAGCGCTCTGACCAGGCATCGACATCGAATAACCTCCAGCTATCAGATCATTGAACTCCGTACCATAAATGGCGAGGTCGCTAGAACTGTCATACCCAAGGCTTGTCAACGCGCTAGCACTTAGATGCGAGCCATTACCTTCACCGTAGCTGTATAAATAGGCCTCATGATTGGTTGCATCGTAGTAGGCACTTGAAACAATATTATTGCCAAAGTTCAGTATCTGAAGGGCCGTATCCGGACTAAAACCAGCCTCTTCGGGGTCATAATAAATTCCGCTAGTGTTAAAGCTAGCGCCGTTGCTAGCGGCCCCTGCATAAGCAGAGATATAGCTATTACCACTGACTATTAGTGTCTCAATGTTCTTATAGAGAATCTGGTTGTTGTCACTGTCAGTGAGCGACACATAGTCACCGGAGATGCCGATAGTGAAGTCACTTATGCTAGAGATCGACCCATAATCAATCACTAAGGTATCCGCACCAGGACCACCATCAACTGTCTTATAACCAGAGCCATCAACCGTTATGCTGTCATCCCCTGAGTAACCCACAATGATGTCGACGCCAGAACCAGAAGTCATCGTATCCGAACCTGAACCACCGAGAATAACGTCGTCAGTACTGCTACCCGTCAATACCTGAGGCTCAGTAGACGTCGAGACAACATCAAGATAAGTAACATTACTTGCTGCCGTGTTCTGTATAACAAAAAGATACTCAGCGTCATAACGCACTATCGTGTCATTAGCGTAATCACCCGTGCCCTGCTCGATCGTCAGGTCATTGAAGTCGATACCCTCTAAACCAATCTGATCAGCACCATCTTCGAAGTCTGTAATCACATCCGCTTCTGCAATGGAGAGGCCACCATCGCCCGCTCTCGTGATAAAAGTATCTGAACCCGCTGGACCACCAAGTAATTCCTGCAATTCATCCGCAAGATAGGTCCCGTCTCCTCGAGCCGCGCCTTCTCCTGACAGCACATCACGCCCTGGACCACCGTCTAATAAGTCGTCGCCAGCACCACCGTAAAGACTGTCATTGCCCGCGCCACCATAAAGACTATCGTTCGTATCAACCAAACCAAACTCATAGATGTAAGGGGACTTCCTTTCAGGGAAATGACCGTACAACTCATCATCGCCTAAGCCACCGATTAACCTGTCAGCGCCGCCGTAACCAACCAAGCGATTATTGTTATCATCACCGGTTAATACATCGTCACCAAGACTCGCATAGACCGTTTCAAAATTAGCCGTCGGAGCAGTATTTAAGCTGTAGTTAATCGCACTACTGGTCGATACAAAGAAAAGAGTATCCGTACCTGCGCCACCATCAAGCAATAAATTGTCGGCATAACCTGTGGAGCTAACATAAACGATGTCGTCACCGGCTCCAGCATCTACTGTATCGGTTCCGGATCGCCCAGACATATCGATAACGTCAAAGCCACCATAGCCATACAGAGTTAAGCTCGGAGCGCTCTGACCAGGCATCGACATCGAATAACCTCCAGCTATCAGATCATTGAACTCCGTACCATAAATGGCGAGGTCGCTAGAACTGTCATACCCAAGGCTTGTCAACGCGCTAGCACTTAGATGCGAGCCATTACCTTCACCGTAGCTGTATAAATAGGCCTCATGATTGGTTGCATCGTAGTAGGCACTTGAAACAATATTATTGCCAAAGTTCAGTATCTGAAGGGCCGTATCCGGACTAAAACCAGCCTCTTCGGGGTCATAATAAATTCCGCTAGTGTTAAAGCTAGCGCCGTTGCTAGCGGCCCCTGCATAAGCAGAGATATAGCTATTACCACTGACTATTAGTGTCTCAATGTTCTTATAGAGAATCTGGTTGTTGTCACTGTCAGTGAGCGACACATAGTCACCGGAGATGCCGATAGTGAAGTCACTTATGCTAGAGATCGACCCATAATCAATCACTAAGGTATCCGCACCAGGACCACCATCAACTGTCTTATAACCAGAGCCATCAA
>Ga0209304_1001565_pt1 | contig 13629 bp, 20 predicted proteins | sample COGITO_mtgs_1004_4_FD_184789 | JGI IMG/M metagenome (GOLD analysis project Ga0209304, IMG submission 184789) | Pelagic marine microbial communities from North Sea - COGITO_mtgs_100423 (SPAdes) (version 2) | ecosystem: Environmental > Aquatic > Marine > Epipelagic ...
AAATAGATATGGAAGAATTAACTGGATATTGGTATTTAAGAGAAAAGTTTTTTGGAGGATATGATGTTTACGTTGAAGTAAAACGATTTGGCTATCCAACCAAACATTACAGAAAAATAAAAGCTGGAGAAGAATTTATATTAGATAGAATAAATTATAAAAACAAATAGATATGAAATACTTTACAGAAGAAGAAATACAAGACTTTAAAGATGATTCGATTAACTACCCTTACGTAGTAGTAGAAAAGGAACAACACGAAGTAATTGAGGTGAGCGAAGTAGTTGTACTTAGTGGTATGGCTAATAATAACGGAACTCCAACTGAAATTGGAATAAAAGTACACACTAAAGGCGAACCTACTAAGTGCCTTACTTACCGATTGGTTGAGTAGTGTTGCACCTAACTTAAACACATAAAAACAAATAGATATGTACAAAAAGAAACTAATACAGAAGCTGCAACAACTGATTGATAAATTACCTCCTTGTATAAAAAGAGAACACGTTATGCAAGACTTAATAGATTTGAAATTAAGTAAAACAGATTATCATTTTATAACACTAAAAGACAAATATAAAGATGAAGAATAAAATAATATTATTGTTACTAATAACTTTTTTAAGTTGTAGTAAAACAGAAGAAGAAGTTTGTAATTGTAGAGAAAACAATTATCAAAGAACTTGGGAGAACTCAAATAGATACACAGATAGATTGATTAACCAAAGAGATATTGATGGTTGCTATACACTAGATGAAGCAAAAGAAAAAGTCTGGTACACGTCAGAAAATTATACAATTGTTCAATGTGATGACTATTTATAAAACAAATAAGATATGAAAACACCAATACAAGAATTAATAAAGCAATTAGAAGATTTAAGAGATTCTATACCAGATGAGGATGCTATGTATAGAGGAGGAGTTATAAACGCTATAAGATTAGCAGAAGGTATGCTTGAGAGAGAGGAGAAATTCCACCTTAATCTACTCATAGCTTACAATGAAGAGCTAACCCAACATATATTAAATAGCTAAAATATGTTAAACGAAAGCGATTTGGATGAATTTTTAAATGAAAAAACAAATAGATATGAAAAATAAATCAACAACACTACTTGGATTGATTACCTTTTTTTTAGTAGCATCCTTAGTAGCATTATCAATTATACTAACAGTAATTGGATTACAAATATAAATTTAAAGCCTAGCAATAAAATGTTAGGTTTTTTTTATTATATAATTAGTAAACTAATTTAAACTGATTATGGACGGAAGAACAAATAATAAAGGAACTAAAGGTAATAAAGGAGGTAGACCATCTAAAGCTGAAGAAGTTAAGATGATTGAAAGACTTACACCATTAGAGCCAAAAGCATTTAAAGCACTTGAGAAAGGAGTTGAAGAAGGTAATTTTAAATACGTTCAAATGTTTTATAACTATTATGCTGGTAAACCAAAAGAAACAAAAGATATATCAATTACATCAGAACAACCTTTATTTGATTTAGATTAGTGTTTCAAGTTACAACTGCAATAAAGAAACTTTACAAGTTACAGAAAAGAAAGAAAGTAATACAAGGTGGTACATCAGCTGGTAAAACATTTGGCATACTACCTATACTTATTGATAGATGTATAAGAACACCTATGCTTGAAACAAGTGTAGTATCAGAATCAATACCACATTTGCGTAGAGGAGCAATGAAAGACTTTCTAAAAATTATGGTAGCAACCAATAGGTTTAGAGATAATCAATGGAATAGGTCATCTTTAAAGTACACATTTACAAATGGTAGTTATATAGAGTTTTTTAGTGTTGAACAACCAGATAAACTAAGAGGAGCAAGAAGAAATGTATTGTATGTAAACGAAGCAAACAATGTACCTTTTGAAGCATACACACAATTAAGCATAAGAACATCTGGAGATATATGGATTGACTTTAATCCAACTGCAAACTTTTGGGCACATAAAGAAGTTGTAGGCAACGATGATGCAGACTTTATTACATTAACATACAAAGACAATGAAGCATTGCCAGAAACGATTGTAGCAGATATAGAGAGTGCAAGAGACAAAGCAAAAGATTCAGAGTATTGGAGCAACTGGTGGAAAGTATATGGACTTGGTCAAATAGGAAGTTTGGAGGGTGTATGTATTCCAGATTGGAAAGAGATAACACTACCAGAAGAAGCAAGGTTATTATGTTATGGAATGGACTTTGGTTATAGTGCTGACCCAACTACATTAGTAGCTTTATACAAATACAATGATACTTATATATTTGATGAGGTAATCTACCAAAAGAAATTACTAAACATAGACATCTCAAACTTGTTAAAGCAAAACAATATACAAGAGATAATATATGCAGATAGTGCAGAGCCTAAATCTATTGCTGAACTAAAAAGTTACAGACATAAGATACTACCTTGTACAAAGGGTAAGGATTCAATTGTATATGGGATTAACTTAATAAACCAAAACAAAATATTTGTAACAAGCAGAAGCAAGAACTTAATGAAAGAGTTACAGTCTTATACTTGGATGAAAGACAGAGAAGGTAATACTATAAACAAACCAATTGATGCTTTTAACCATTGTATTGATGCAGCACGTTATGCAATATCTTCACAACTAAAGAAGCCAAATGCTGGTAAATACTTTATAAGATAAATGAATAATGAACAGATGATTGCATTTGTAGAGTGCTTTATACACCACAGAACTGGAAAAGAAGTAAGGATTGCAAAGCCAACAAAACCTAACCATTACTTACTACTTACAAAAGCCTATGAAAATTGTAAGGGTTTTTTCATAAAACATTAACAAAAAAGTATTATATAATTATGAATATAGAAATAAACGTACCAACATCTTTAAACGAAATTACATTAGAGCAATATCAGAAGTTCTTAAAGGTAGCAGAAGAAAATCAAGAGGGTAGTTTTTTAAATGCTAAAATGATAGAAATCTTTTGTGGTATTCCTTTAAGTGATAGTTATAAATTAAAGATGTCAAGTGTTGAAGCAATAGTAGATATCTTAACAGAGATGTTAAATGAAACACCAAAACACATTGATAAGTTTACACTAAATGGTATTCAGTATGGATTTATACCAGACTTAGATGAAATGAGTTTAGGAGAGTATGTAGACTTAGATGGTAATGCATCTGATTGGCAGAAAATGCATATTGCAATGAACGTATTATACAGACCAATTGTAACAAGTAAGGTAGGTAAATATAATATAGAAGAATATACTGCAACTGATTCAGAGAAGATGAAAGCTATGCCACTGGGTGCAGCAATAGGCAGTCTTTTTTTTTTCTACAATTTAGGGATAGAGTTATCGAAGCATACGATTCTTTATTCCAGCAATCAAGAACAGATGGAGATTATTCAAGAGCAGCTAATTTCTCAGCAAAGTGGGGATGGTACTCATCAATTTTTAGTCTCGCTGGAGGAGATGTTAGAAAACTTGAAGATATCACTAAATTAAATATACATCAATGTTTTACATTTCTATCATTCACAAAAGAAAAAGCAGAGATTGAAGCACAACAAATAAAAAGTAAGTTCTAATGAAAGGGTTTTATCAAGTAACGGAAACAATAAAGAATCAATTACTATCAGACGTAAATGTAAACACAGTTACTACTGGAGACATAACAAAGATTGATTTAAGCAAACAAACTATATTTCCTTTATCACACATAATTGTAAATAATGTAAACAACGAGGATAATGTATTGCGTTTTAATCTATCTGTTTTATCAATGGATATTGTAGACGTTTCAAAAGAAGCAGTAGTAGATATTTTTAGAGGTAACGATAATGAGCAAGATATACTTAACACACAATTAGCAGTACTTAATAAACTATCACAAGTATTAAGAGGTGGTACATTACACCAAGACTTATACCAGTTAGATGGCAATCCTAGTTTAGAACCTTTCTATGATAGGTTTGAAAATGAGATGGCTGGATGGGCAATGACTTTTGACGTGCTTGTAAATAACGATATTGATATATGTTAAAGAACGTACAACAAGAGCTGAACAGATTTGCTAAGTATGTGATTCAACAATCAAGAACGAATCTAACAAAGGGTAAAAAGAATAGTTCTAAGGCACTTTATAATAGTTTAGACTATGACTTAAACGTAAGTACAAATAGTTTCTCTATGAGCTTTCTAATGGAAGATTATGGTATATTTCAAGACAAGGGTGTAAGTGGTATAAAGAAAAAATACAATACACCTTATGCTTATACAAACAAAATGCCACCTCCAAGTAAGATGGATAAATGGATAGTAAGAAAAGGTTTAAAAGGTATAAGAGGTAAAGATGGTAAATTCATATCAAGAAAGTCTTTACAATTTATGATAGCAAGAAGTATTTACAATAATGGTATTAAACCAAGTTTGTTTTTTACTAAGCCATTTCAGAAAGCATTTAAGAATTTAGACAAAGACATAATAGAAGCATACAAATTAGATGTTGAAGAACTACTAAAATTTACAACAAATGGGAATAATTAACGCAAGAAGTCCACACTTTTTATCTGTATCAGATGCTGACTTAGCAACTGCTACTTTAGATATAGAAATTTATACTGGAGATGAAACAACTGGATATAGTGGTACACCTACATATTCTTTAAGCAAACAGATAATACTAAACACAACTAAAATATCTTTTGAAATATCAGAACTTATAAGGGATTATTTAGATATAACTTTTAATGGAGATTATGATGGTTTTGCTGAACAATCTTGTAAATGGGTAAGAACAACACTTACTGCATTTGATGGTAATGGTGTACAATTGTCACAAACAATAAGCACAGACTTAGCATTTAATAGTTATGGTTATTTTGAAGATGGTGCAAACTATTCTTTTGAGTACGAGGGTTTGTTAATGAGCAACAACGAAATATTTATAGAATCTGGAGAACAAATAAATATACCAGTTCAAACAGATAGAACTGTAACTGCTAAATTTTATGATTCTGATAATGGTATTTTAGATTCTGAAACATTTTCTTTATCAGACCAATCACAAGACAAAGTAGTTTATACATCTTATACAGATAACCAAGCAGTAAAGGCAACTATTCAATATACTGGAGATGCTGGTGCAGAAACATCAACTATAAAAATATCACAATTAAGCGAGTGTAAATTCACACCATACAAGACAACATTTATAAATAAGTTTGGAGTGTTACAAGATTTGTATTTCTTTAAAAAGTCAGTTGAGAAAATGACTACTAAAAGAGAAAGCTACAAAGCAAATATTTTATCATCAAGCAATACTTACAATACCTACAATCATACAAAAAGAGATTTTAATATCGTAGCAAACGAATCAGTTTCTTTAAGTAGTGGTTTTGTAAATGAATCTTACAACGAGGTGTTTAAGCAGATGATGTTATCAGAAAAGGTATGGATTACAAATGAAAACAATCAGGTATATTCAATCAATATAAAGACAAGCAACATCACATACAAGACAAGTGTAAATGATAGACTTGTTGAGTACACAATAGAGTTTGATAATTCTTACAATGTTTTAAATGACATAAGATAAATGCAGAAAATACAACTTTACATAGAAGGTCAGAGAGTAGATTTATTTGATGATGAAAGTGTTGTACTAACACAAACAATCCAGAACGTAAAAGACGTTCAGAAAGTGTTTACAGACTATTCAAAGACATTCACATTACCAGCAACAAAAGAGAATAATAAAATATTTAAACACTATTATAACAATAGTATCACAAATGGTTTTGATGGTAGAAGTAGAGTAAGTGCAACCTTAGAATTAAATTATTTAAAGTTTAAGAAAGGTAAAATAAAACTTGAAGGTGTTGATTTAAAAAACAATGTACCATATTCATACAAAGTTAGGTTTACTGGAAATACAGTTACTTTAAAAGACTTAATTGGAGATGATAAACTAGGAGCTTTAAATGGTTTAGATAGCATTAATTTAACTTATGATACTGCAAGTATAAAAACTTCTTTACAAGCAAATCCAGCATCAAACGATGTTATAGTACCATTAATAACACATACAGATAGATTAACCTATAATTCTCATTCATCTGCAAATGATTATGGTAACTTACATTATGAAGGTGGGGGTGGTACTAATGTACACGGAGTTTATTGGAATCAATTAAAGTATGCTTTAAGAGTTGATACTATTATACAAGCAATATCTTCAAAATACGGAATAACTTTTAGTGATGATTTCTTTACAAGTACAAATACACCTTACTATAATTTATTTATGTGGTTACATAGAAAGAAAGGAGATGTTGCATCTAGTGGTACTGGAGATATTTTAGCTCAATCAATTGTTAATACTTGGACTGTAACACAAACTAATCCACAAAATACTGGTATAATAAATGTATCAACTTTAAATATATCATCAACAACCTTAAATCCATCTCCAAATTCTTTTTTTCAATTTGAAAGTTTAACATTAAGACTAAGAACAAGTAGTAGTGATAATTATAATGTATCAATTCAAATAAACGGACAAGAAGTACATAGGGTAGTAGATGCTAGTGGAGACATTGACATATCAGATAGTGATTATGATTTATCTGCTGGGGGTTATAATGTTATAATTGAATCTTCTAATAATATTGTATTTACAGAAGTAACTTGGGTTTTAGCTACTAATTTTGGAGGAGCTACATCTTTTACATATTATCAATCTGCATCATTTACACATAACAACGCATTTAGTTTTATTATATCTCAGCAAATACCAGATTTAAAAATAATAGAATTTCTAACTGGTGTATTTAAAATGTTCAATCTAACATCTTACGTTGATGATGATACTGATGAAGTAATTGTAAAAACCTTAGATGACTTTTATAGTGATGGAACATCTTATGACATAACAGAGTTTATTGATAGAAGTAAAAGCTCTGTTAATGTTGCTTTACCATTTAAAGAAATAACATTTGAACACGGAGATACAAAAACAATATTAGCAAAACAACACGAACAACTTGCAGCTAACACTTGGGGTAAGATGAGTTACAATCAAGTAGGAGGTATAGATTCTGGTGGAAAGATATATAAAGTAAAAACACCATTCTCACAATTAAAATACGAGAGATTAATAGATGGGAACAATGGTAATTCAACATCAATTCAGTATGGGTTTTTTGTAGATGACAATCAAGAATCTTACTATGGTAAACCATTATTATTTTATCCAATTAGAAATAGTGGTAATGATATATCTTTTGTTGAAAGTAGTACATATAATTCTCCTATCACTAATTATAACATACCATCAAATAGTGTTGCATTATCATCATCAACAAGCAAGTATAATATTAATTTCAATAATGAGATAAACGAATATACTGCAACAAATGATTTTACAGATACTTTATTTGAGGCATACCATAGTGATTACATTTCTGATGTATTTGATGTAACAAACAGACTAACAAAAGTAACTGCATATCTACCTTTAAGAATATTACTCAATTATACACTAGCAGATAGGTTTAATATTAGTGGTACTACTTATAAGATAAATTCTATCAAAACAAATATGCTTACTGGTAAATCTGATTTAGAGTTATTAAATGATATCTATACACCTCCAGCTCCAGCAATACCACCAGATACAACACCTCCAACTGCACCAGTAATTGGTACACCAATAGTTGGAACAACTACAATTAATTTCTGTTGGGGAGCATCAACTGATACTGGAGTGGGTGTAAAAAGTTATTCTGTTACACAAGATGGGGTACTTGTACAAAGGGTTACTGCAACACCATATAGAGATACTTATTGCGTTACCATAACTGGTTTAACAAGTGGAACAACTTATGCTTTTGGAGTATCTGCAACAGACTTTAATAATAATGTATCAACAACAACAACTTTTAATGCAACAACGTCATAATGATAAAAGAAATATTAGAGTTACTAAGAGATACGGATTGTAAATCTGAGATAGTACAAATAGCAAAAGGAAAGAATAAGTTTCCAGATAGTTTTAAAGAAGTATTTAAAAGACAAAAACAAGAATTGAAATGGAGAAAATAATTGTAGAGCTAGAAGCAAAAACAGACAAAGCACTAAAAGGAATTGATGGTGTTGCAAAAAGTGTTGAAAAATTAAACAAAACAACCACAGAATCAAATAAAGATACTGCTAAGTCTTTAAAAGAGGTAGAGAAGTCCTCTAGTCTAGCAGCTAAAGGAGTAAGACGTATTGGAAATGCGATAAAGGCTGCTGGTATTGGTTTGGCAATTGCTGCTTTTGCTACTCTAAAAGAAATTTTTATGCAGAATCAAAAGGCTGCTGATTTCTTTAATACAACATTTGAAGTTCTAAGTATTGCTTTTAATGATTTCGTAGGGTTTATTATAGACAATGGAACAAAAGTAACAGAATTTTTTAAAGCTATATTTGATGACCCATTAGAAAGTGTTAAGCAGTTAGGAGCAAGTATAAAGGCAAACATTGTAGAACGATTTGAAAGTTTTTTAGATACTCTTGGATATATCGCAAGTGCAGTAAAGAAAGTATTTAGTGGAGATTTTGCTGGTGCATTAGAAGATGCTAAAAATGCTGGTAAAGAGTATGTAGATGTTTTAACTGGAGTTAATGATTCTTTTGATAAAGGTGTAGAGATTGTTAAAGAGAGTGCAGAAGCTATTTCAAATTATGCAAGTGAAACCCTTAAAGCTGCCAAAGGAAATGTAGAGTTGGCAAAGTCAGCAGAATTAGCAGCAGTATTAAATCAAGGATTAGTTGAGAAGTATGACAGACAAGCAGAGCAATTAAGACAAATACGAGATGATGAAAGTAAGAGTATTGAAGAAAGAATAAAAGCAAATGAAGAACTTGCTTTAGTTTTAGATGAGCAAGAAAAGGCAATGAAAGAAAATGCTGCTATTGCAGTTGCATCTGCTGCTGCTGAACTCTCAAAGAATAAAGACAATATAGAATTACAGAAAGCATATCAAGAAGCACTTAATGAACAAGCAGCTATTGAAGCACAAATAACTGGTTTTAGAAGTGAGCAACAAACAAACACAAATTCTTTATTAAGAGAACAGAAAGAAATAATGAATGAGATTGCTCTTTTTGGTAAATCTGAAAGAGATAAAGAAAGATTAGAATTAGAACAACAATATGAAGCAAACAAACTTTTAATAGAAAAAGAAATTACTGATGATGCAGAAAAGAAAGAGAGATTACTTGCAGCAGAAACAGATTACAAGACTAAGTTGGCTGAGGTTAATAAAACATTTGCAGAAGAAGATTTAGCTATACAAACCACATTAGAAGAAGCTAAACAAAATATAAGAATGTTAGCAATAGATAATGTTGCAAAAGGGTTTGCATTACTTGGACAATTAGCTGGTAAAAACAAAGCATTACAAGCAGCAGCAATAGTTGGAGAAAATGCAGTTGGTATTGCAAAACAAGTAATTTCAACAAGGGCAGCAAATGCAGCAGTAACTGCTAAATATGCATTAATACCTGGAGGTTTGGCACTTGCGAAAGTAGAAAAAACATTAAACAATGTTTCTCTTGGGTTAGGTATAGCATCATCCGTTGCATCTACAAGTAAAGCATTATCAGCTTTAAAAGCTGGAGGTAGTGCAAGTAGTGGAGGAAGTCAAGGAGGAAGTGTACCAACTGGAGCATCTACACCACCAGCATTTAATGTAGTTGGTGCAAGTGATACAAACCAATTAGCATCTGCTATTGGAGGACAATCACAACAACCAGTACAAGCCTATGTTGTAGCAAACGATGTAACAACTGCTCAGAGTATGGATAGAAATATAATTGATGATGCAAGTTTAGGAGATTAAAATATAAAATAACACTTAAAAAATATTATATAAATATGAAGTTAATTGAACTTATTTTAGATGATGATGAAGCAATAGGAGTAGAAGCTATTTCTGTTGTTGAAAACCCAGCAATTGAATCTGATTTTGTTGCACTTAAAACACAAGAGATAAAACTTGCTGAAATAGATAAAGAGAAACGTTTATTAATGGGTGCTTTATTAATACCAAAAAAACCTATTTACAGAAAGTCTGGAGAAGATGAGTACTACATATTCTTTTCTGAAAAGACTGTTGCAAAAGCATCTCAAATGTATTTACAAAATGGTAACCAATCTAATTCAACACTAGAACACAATTCAGAATTGCAAGGCTTAACACTTGTTGAAAGTTGGATAGTGGAAGACAAACAAAAAGACAAGACTGCTTTATATGGTTTAGATGTACCAGTTGGTACTTGGATGGGTTCTGTAAAAGTTGAGAATGATGAGATTTGGAATGACTATGTAAAAACTGGTAAAGTAAAAGGTTTCTCAATAGAGGGTTACTTTGCAGATAAAATGGAAAGACCAAACGAAGAACTAAAAGAAGATTTAGAAGAAAAGCAGTTAGCAGAACTTAAAAAACTTTTATCCTAATGAGAGCAGTTTATTGTAAATGTAAAAATACTTATTCGATAGAGTGTAAGAATACTACTGATAAAAGTTGTAAGACTACAGAGTATTGGAAACAAGGCATTGGAAGAATAAGTGCAACAGAAGAAGAAGAATAAAGTTGAAAATACAAAATATTAACTAAATTTTATTATATAAATATGAATACAAAGAATAGAGTTTTTAAAAAACTAGCACAAGCAGAGAAAACAGAATTGGCAACGCAGAAAGTTGAGTTGGGTGCTATTGATGATTTAAGAGATAATTATCAAAGCGCTGCATCTAAAGCAGTTCCTTTAAAGAGAATAATTCAAAAAGCATCTAATGATTTGTTAAAAATATCTGATGATTTAGATAAAGTACAATCAGATGCAAAAAAATTAGAACAAATGGCAAAAGAATTAGGAGCTCCTAATATTGTAAAAAGTTCACAATCTTTATCTTCTTCTGCTAAATCTTTATCTAATTCTTGGGGTAAATCTGCGTTAAAGATTAGCGCAGCAGCTAAAGAAATATAATTAACTAAATATATGAACACAGACAGAACATTATTAAACAAGGCTCGTACATTACTTGGAATACAAGTGAAGCTAGAGCAAATGACGCTAGATAATGGTGCTATCCTAGAAGCTGAAATATTTGAAGCTGGTGCAGAAATCTTTGTCGTTGCAGATGACGAGAGAGTTGCAGTTCCAGTTGGAGAATATGAAGTTGAAGGTGGTATGATTATAGTAGTTTCAGAAGAAGGTATTATTGGAGAAATTAAAGAAGTTGGAGCAGAAGAAGAAGCACCAGCAGAAGAAACAGAAGCAGAAGAAGTTGAAGAAGAAGAATTATCAACAGAAACTGCATCTCCAAAGAAGATAGTTAAATCAATATCAGAAGAAATGTTCTTCTCAGAGATTGAAAAACTAAGAACTGAAATCAACGAATTAAAATTATCTAAAACAGAAGTTGTTGCAGAGGAAGTAGTTGAGTTATCAGAAGTAAAAGAAGTAAAGGAGGATAAAGTAGAATTATCTGCTGAAGAAGTTGAAGGAATTACACATACTCCAGAAAACTTATCTGACAAAAAAGAATTAAACCTTTATTCTCAAAAAGGGAATAAGAACACAACAAGAAATAGAATATTTAACAAAATAAACAAATAAAAAATGAGTTTATCAATTACAACAACGTATGCTGGAGAATTTGCTGGAAAATATGTATCAGCAGCACTTTTATCTGGAAATACAATCGCAAACAACTTAATCGAAGTTAAGCCAAACGTAAAGTTTAAAGAAGTATTAAAAAGAGTAAATCTTTCTGGTGCTATTGCAAATGCATCTTGTGATTTTACAGATGCTGGAACTGTTGCTTTAACAGAAAAGATTATTGAGCCAAAAGAATTACAAGTAAATTTAGAATTGTGTAAAACTCCATTCAAATCTGATTGGGAAGCAGTATCAATGGGATATTCTGCTAGTGATAATTTACCATCTAACTTTTCTGATTACTTTATCGGATTAATGTCTGAATCAATTGCAGAGCAAACTGAAAAAGATATCTGGGCTGGTGTAGCTGGTGCTGGAACTTTTGATGGTTTCAAAACTTTATTAAATGCTGATGCTGGACATACTGGAGCAAAAAAGATTACTGGAGAAGCAGTAACTTCTGCAAACGTAGTAGCTGAGTTAGGAAAAATCGTAGATGCTATTCCAAGCGAAGTATATGGAAAAGAAGATTTATACATCTATGTTGCACAAAACATCTTTAGAGCTTACAAGAGAGCTTTAGGAGGTTTCCAAACTGCTGGATTAGGACATAACCAAGATATGGACATCCAATATTTTGATGGTGTAAAAGTTGTAGCTTGTAACGGACTTTCTGACAACAATGCAATAGCAGCACAAAAATCTAACTTATTCTTTGGAACTGGACTTTTATCAGACCACAACGAAGTTAAAGTTTTAGATATGGCTGACTTAGATGGCTCACAAAATGTACGTTTCATTATGAGATATACTGCTGGAGTTCAATACGCAATCGTTGAAGATATCGTATCTTACGGATTAGGACTATAATCTAATAACAATAATAATAACGAGGGTAGGTGGTTAATCTGCTTACCCTTTTTTAATAACTTTAAAACATATAACACAAATGGCTTGTTTACTTACATCTGGTAGAGCTTTACCTTGTAAAAGTAGTGTTGGTGGCTTAAAAGCAGTTTATTTTGCAGATTATGGTACGTTGGGAACAACTACAATAGCATCTGGAGAGATTACTGCAATAAGTGGAACACCAGACTTCTTTAAATTTGATATCAAAGGTAATTCTTCGCTAGAAACCACAATTAATAGTTCAAGAGAAAACGGAACTACATTTTACACACAAACTTTAAATTTAACTTTACCAGTTTTAGATAAAGCAACACAAGAGGAAATAAAATTATTAGCTACTGCAAGACCACACGTTGCAATAGAAGATTATAATGGTAATTTCTTTTTAGTTGGTTTAGAACACGGAGCAGAAGTAACTGGAGGTACAATTGTATCTGGTGCTGCTATGGGAGATTTAAGTGGATTCACTTTAACTTTAGAAGGTCAAGAAACTGACCCAGCATTCTTTGTAACATCAACTGTTGTTACTGATAATGAAAGTACATCGCAAATAGACCCTAACGCATAGGTTTTTTTAATTTTTTTCATTTGAAAAGGGTAGTCTTAATTGATTACCCTTTTTTTTCTTTTAAATAAATAAAAATACAAACTTTTAGTATTATATATATATGAAACATTTGTTACCTACATCTGATGCACAAACAATAAAGATTATACCAAGAGTATATTCAACAAGTGTTACGATAAAGTTAAGGGATGATAGTACAAATAATGAAGTAACAATACTACCAACTGCTATAATTAATAAAAACTATGTTGAGTTATCAAATGTTTATACATTAATTGAAGGTAGGTTTTATGATTTAAAAGTTTATAATGGTCAAGGCTCTGTAACAGAAGCAGATATTATTTACAGAGATAAAATATTTTGTACTGCACAATCAACAAACCAATCTAACAACGAACACTATACAATAAACAAAGATGTGTACAAAGAAAAGAGTGG
>Ga0209304_1001571_pt1 | contig 13604 bp, 10 predicted proteins | sample COGITO_mtgs_1004_4_FD_184789 | JGI IMG/M metagenome (GOLD analysis project Ga0209304, IMG submission 184789) | Pelagic marine microbial communities from North Sea - COGITO_mtgs_100423 (SPAdes) (version 2) | ecosystem: Environmental > Aquatic > Marine > Epipelagic ...
ATGATGGACCCGATGTGAGCGCAACTGAAGTAGGTGTATATGACGGTGCCACTGTACCAGACGCCATCACCTCCTCACACCCAACAGGGGCTTTGACTTTTGTGTTTGATAGTGATGGTTCTGTAAATGATCCTGGATATGAAATTTTAATCTCTTGCTCACCAGCACCTACTTGTCTTCAAGTAAGTGATGTGACCGCTACAAATGCAACAACAACTACAGTAGATCTAGGCTGGACTGCTTACAACTCTGAAGTCCTTTGGAATATAGAGTATGGTCCTGCTGATTTTGTACAAGGCGCAGGAACTACTACTGTAGCAAATTCAAATCCTTTTACATTAACTGGATTAGACAACAACGCTACTTATGATTTTTATGTCCAAGCCGATTGTGGCGATGGAGACACAAGTGCATGGGTAGGTCCTTTGAGCTTTACAACACTTCCGGTTCCCTTTACGATGCCGGGATGTTTTGATTTTGAAGATGGTGTTTTAGGAGCCAATGCAGCTTTATCTTCAGAGATTTATGCGGATGCTAGTTTGGATGCTGGAGCGGCGGCGTTTGCCTCCGATTTTGGAATTCTTTTAACTGGTGGTGATTCCGGAACTGGATGGACTGGTGGAAGTACTAGTACAACAGAAACAGAAGCATGGGTTGAAAACATTACACACCAATCAGCCGTAAATATAACTGTAGATGCAACTGCCGAAACAATTGTTGTTTTGACCTTTGATTTAAAACAAACTTATAGCTATGGTCCCAACTACTCTAACTTTAGAGTGACTGTGGATGGTGCACAAATAGGAGCCACTTTAAATCCAACGACTGAAAGTTCAGATCCATTTGTCAATCAATACTACGATTTAAGTGCTTATGCAGGCACAAGTTTTGATTTAAGACTTGAACACAGTGGGAAATATGACGCAGATTACTCGGCACCAGGAGATCAATCTCTTATTGACAATATTTGTATTACGGCACCCACTTGTACGCAGCCTGGAGCAGCAATTGCAGAAGCGATTACCACTTCATCCGCAGACATTAGCTGGACACTGGGAGATGCTGAAACTGCTTGGAATATTGAATATGGTCCTGTTGGATTTACACAAGGAACAGGGACAACAGATACGACTGTAGCAATGGCTTATGACTTGAGTGGTTTAGAGTCCAATACGACTTATCACTTTTATGTACAAGCAGACTGTGGCAATGGAAACACAAGCAATTGGGTAGGTCCACTGGCCTTCACCACAGCTCCTGGTTGTGGAGATACTCTTTTTGATTCTGGAGGCGCTACTGGAGATTATTCAGGTAATGAATCGATAACTGTCACTATATACCCTGAAACTGCAGGAGATCTTGTGACTTTGACCTTCATCAGTTTTGAAACGGAAGCAAATTGGGATTTCTTTACGGTTTACAATGGACCAGATGCAACCTCAGATGTATTAGGAAGCTTTAGTGGAGCAAATGTTCCAGATCCTGTTTCATCAACAGATGCTACAGGCGCCTTGACTTTTGTGTTTGAAAGTGATGGGTTTGCTAATGATCCTGGATATGAAATTTTAATCTCTTGTGCACCCGCACCAAGTTGTTATCCTCCAACAGCACTGACCATTTCTAATATTTCTGGTTCGACAGCTGATTTTGATTGGACTGGAGCAACAGGAAATAGTTCTTGGGAATATATCATAGTTCCAACAGGCGATCCTGCACCCACTGGAAGTGGGTCTGCAGCAACTGTGACCTCTACACAATTTACAGGCTTGGATTTTGAAACGACCTACGATGTATATGTACGTGCCGATTGTGGTGCAGTAGATGGTTTTTCTACATGGTCTGGACCCGTAACCTTTACAACCACACAACAAACAAATTATACTGTGGACTGTGCATCCGGAGTTCCCGTAAACATAAATTATTGTTATGAAAATAACGACACCATGTTTTGGGTATTCACCTCTACAACTGGATTTCCATTAAAATTAACTTTTAATGCGGGTACAATTGAAGGAAATTACGATGACATTACGATATACGATGGACTTGATAACACAGGAACGGTGTTGTTTAACAACAATACAAACAACATGGATGATCTTGCAGGTCTGGTTATTGAATCGACCTCAACATCCATATATGTAGAAGTAGATTCAGACGGCTCTAGCAGTTGTGATGCAAGTACTTTCTATACCCCGTGGGATTTTGATGTGAGTTGTAAAACCTGTATCACACAAACTGTTTCTTATGATATCATAGGCGACTGTGAAGTCAGTCAAGAATTCTTTATTGAAGTTGATATTTCAGATTTAGGAAGTGCAACATCAGTGGTTGTTTCTGACAACCTCGCAAGTGCAGCTCAGACGGTGACAAGCACAGGCGTCATTACTTTTGGCCCTTACACAGCAGGCTTCAATGTGATAATCTCATCTGTAAATAACGATGATGACTCTTGTCTGGTGAATAGTGGTGCAATGACCTTTTTATGTCCACCACCACCAAACGATTGTTCAATTATATATGCTGGAGAAGACACTACTTTTTGTGAAGGCACCAGTACTAATTTAACAGCCGCTTACCATATTTTAGGACAAGACACTACGGCTTACGAAGTCAATTTACAACAATCGTGTCCAATGCCAGCACTTGAGGGTGGGACGCCAACAAGTGTGGATACTGATGATACTTGGTCTGATATTATTGATTTAGGTTTTGAATTTTGTTTCTTTGGAGAGACTTACAGTCAAATTTTAATAGGATCAAACGGAGTACTTTCTTTTGAATTGGAAAATGCAGGAGGTGGTAATGGATTCAGTTTAGATCCAGGAGACACTTTACCGAACTCTTCTAATTCGACTTTATCAGAAGCAAATATATTTGGAGTTGCTCATGATATTGATCCTTCCGTTTGTGGAGACATCAATTATGTCATATTAGGCGCATCGCCATCAAGACAATTTGTAGTTAACTATTCTGAAGTCTGTCATTTTGGATCTTCTTGTGGGGATAACAAATCAAGCTCACAGATTATTCTTTACGAATCGTCTAACGCGATTGATGTGAATATTTATGACAAACCAACGTGTACGGCTTGGAATGATGGCAACGCTGTTGTTGGAGTTCAAAACGTACCAGGAACGGTTGCATTTACACCGCCTGGAAGAAACACTGGCGTTTGGGATGCTACAGATGAATTTTGGAGATTTACTCCTTCATTAGGAGATCCTGATTTCACAATTGAATGGTTTGATGGCACAACGTCTGTAGGAACTGGTGAAACTGTAACGGTAGCACCTTCTGTAACAACTACGTACACCGCAGCAATTACGTATGCCCTTTGTACTGGTGGAACAGCTACCATAACAGATGATGTAGAAGTAGGTATTAACCCAACCCCAGAACCAATCGCAACTGAAAGCAACATTTACCGTTGTTCAGGTGAAGAAAGTATTTTGGAGGTAACGGTTACGAATTCGGATGTCTTAGCGACGATGACGTATTATTGGACGTATGATGGCGTTGATGTACAAGCGGGACCTGATAATACCTATACAGTCCCAGCAGATTCAGATCAAACTGGCGAGTATTTTGTTACTGTAATTGATGAAAGAGACTGTTTTGGTGAAACCACCATTACTTTGGTTGCAGGCGTAACACCTCAACTTGAAGAGGATACCATTTTTACAAAATGTATGAATGAGGATACGGATCTTTCTGTAAACGTTCTAAATATGGATCTTTTAGGAAGCGATCTTGAATATGTTTGGTATATTAGCGGAATTGAAGTTCAATCTGGTTCTGACTATACGTACACCCATGTTGCAGGAGAAGCACTCGGAACTGTAACGGTAGTGGTTGTAGATCTTGTAACGACGTGTCAAGCATCCACAACAATTGAAGTCGCTGGCTTTATGAATGCCGACTGTGTGGATATCCCTCAGGGACTTTCTCCAAATGGCGATGGTATGAATGACTGTCTTGTATTAGATCATTTAGAAGCCTCTGATGACATTGTCAAGGCTGAAATCTATAACAGATACGGAGTTAAGGTATTTGAGTTGAATGATTATACAAGCCAATGGTGTGGACAAAATGCGAGTTCTGGAAATTCAGATTCTAACGAGTTGTTACCCGTTGGAACTTATTTCTATGTGATTCAATTTAATTCTGGAAGAGCGCCGATTACAAGCTGGATATACCTAAATTATTAACCAAAATAATAACAAAGAATAATGAAAAATTTAGTAATAATTTTATTTACACTACTGTGTGCCTCTCAGGTGAATGCACAACAGGATCCACAGTACACGCAGTATATGTACAATATGAATATTATCAATCCAGCATATACAGGATCCACCGAAGGCTTAGCCGTTGGAGCCTTGTATCGTAGCCAATGGGTGGGACTCGATGGAGGGCCAGAAACCTTTACATTTAACATCCACTCCCCTGTTGGGAAACGAGTTGGTTTGGGATTGTCTGTAATATCAGATCAAATCGGACCTGTTAAGGAAACCAATGCGTATGTAGATTTCTCTTACACCATTCCAGTCGGAACGGTGACCAAATTAGCATTTGGTGTGAAGGGTGGTTTTACCTTTCATGATATAGGGATTGCAGAAAGTCAAATTACACTGATAGATCAAGGCGATCCATTTTTTGCAAATGCCATCAACGAAACCACTCCTAACATAGGAGCTGGAGCCTATTTCTATAAGCCAAGCAAGTACTATATTTCGGTATCAATCCCAAACATTTTGAATGGTGTTCATTTAGATGCGAACGGGACAAAAATTGGTTCGGAGTCCGAACACTTTTTTGCAGCTGCAGGGTATGTATTTGATCTTTCAGAAAACTTTAAATTAAAGCCACATACACTTATAAAATATGCGTTTGATGCGCCTGTGAGTTACGATATAAATGCAAATGTATTTATGTTTGATGTTGTAGAAGTAGGTGTCGGCTATCGATTGGAAGATTCTTTTAGTGGGATGGTAAATTTTCAGGTTATGGACAATCTAAGAATTGGATATGCGTATGATGCGATTCAATCGGATTTGGACATTGTGACCAGTTCATCGCATGAAATTTTTATTAATTTTGACCTTAATTTCTCAACTAAAGTTTCACGGTCTCCACGTTATTTCTAATCTAAGTTAATCATTACACTATGAAAAATATTATATCAATTTTTATCATCACTTTAATGAGTAGTTTTTGCTTAACTGCTCAAAGTAATGCCACAAAAAAAGCGGACAAGCATTTTAACAAATATCAATTTGTTGAAGCAGCTGAAGATTACTTAAAATTAGCAACCGACGGCGACGCAGATGCTTATGTCTATGGACAACTGGCAGAATGCTATTACAATGTATTCAAAACTGTAGAGGCAGAAATGTGGTACGCCAAAGCATTGGAAACTTCTTCTAGCCCAGAGATGATTTACAATTACTCTCAGATGCTAAAAGCAAACGGAAAATATGAAGAGTCTAACATACAGCTAGATAAATTTGCTTCCATGCGCCCAGCAGATCACAGAGCCACAGCATTTAGAGCCAACCCTAATTACTTGCCTAAAATTTTAGAGAAAGGCAAAAAATTCAATGTTCAGAATTTACCGATCAACTCTGAGGTTTCAGATTTTGGAGGCACACTTCAAGATGGGAAACTTTACATTACTTCTGCTAGAAATAACAATCGAAAAACCTACGGATGGAATGAAGAGCCTTTTTTGGATATCTACACTTCCACAGTAGATAGTGACGGTGCTTTTCAAATGCCTGCCATTATTAAGGAAAACATCAATACAAAATACCACGAAGGAACCGTAAGTTTTTCTCCAGATGGAAATACGATGTATTTTTCTCGTGAAAGTTATTACGATAAAGTTTTTGAAAGAGATTCGTTGACAAAATACAAAATCAGTGTTTTGAACCTCTATAAGAGCGTGAAGCAAGAAGACCAATGGTCGGAAGCAGAAGCCTTGTCTTTAAATGGAGACAGCTATTCTGTTAAAAACCCAACAGTCAGTGCGGACGGCAGTACCTTATATTTTGCTTCGGACAAAACAGGGGGTTACGGTCAATTTGACATTTACAGTGCGCCTATTGATGCAGATGGATCCGTAGGTGAAGCCACTAATATGGGGCAAAAATTAAATACAGAGGGACAAGAAATGTTTCCGTTTATCAGCTCAAATAATACACTCTATTTTTCTTCTAATGGCCATTTAGGGCTTGGAGGTATGGATGTGTATTTTGCAAAGGTAGTGGATGGAAAAGTAGGCCCTGTACGAAATATAGGAATTCCTGTGAATGGAAATGCCGATGATTTTGCGTTTAGCATGAATGAAGAAACCGAAGAAGGGTTTGTGTCTTCTAACAGAGAAGGCGGAAAAGGAAGCGATGATATCTATGCCATCAAGAAACTGCAACCGATTTGCGATGTGTTAATGACCGTTACCGTAAAAGACAGCAAAACAGGCTTGATTTTAGAAGGTGCAAGAGTTGACATTAAAGATGCTGAAGGCACTGTTTTTGGAACGAAAGTATCAAACGCTGAAGGCATTGTTGAATACATCATTGAATGTGATATAGATACGATACTAACAGGGTCTAAAGTCGATTACGAAAGTGGCATGACAACCGTTGCGGGAACCAGTGAAGAAGAAGTTTCTGCGGAACTACTCTTAACTCCAATTGATGAAATTATCCTTGCAAACAAAGTCATTTTAAATCCTATTTACTTTGATTTTGACAAATCGAACATCACGGCACAGGCAGCTTTTGAGTTGGATAAACTCGTACAATTGATGACTAAATACGAATCGATTGTGATCAGTGCAGAGTCGCATACAGATTCTCGTGGATCAGCCTCCTATAACTTATCGTTGTCAGACAGACGTGCCAAAACAACGGCTCAGTATGTGATTTCTAAAGGGATTGATGCCAGTAGAATTACTGGAACAGGCAAAGGAGAAATGACTCCTAATGTAGATTGTGGTAGCAAGTGTACAGAAGACGAACACCAACTAAACAGACGTTCTGAGTTCTTTATCTTGGAAGGAAATCCAAATGATGAGTAAGTTTTAAAACACTTTTTTTATATATAAACAGCCTCGCATTTGCGGGGCTTTTTTGTGGGAAAAATGTATTGAGGGAGCCTTCAAATCAATTTTTTTAAAAAAATAATCCCTTGTTTTAAGAAGGGAATTTTTAAAAGTAAGGTTTTCCCTTACTTTTAGTAAGGGAGAAATCACCTCATTATTTATTTTATTTTATTACGTTTACAAAAATTAGAACTCAAATCTAATTCTTTGTAAGCAGTTTAACCGACGCGTAAGATATTATTTTACTGTAAATAACATAGGGACTTTTTTCAGGTATCCATACGTTTTTGGATGTCAGAATTTAAGTTCAAATGTAGAGTACAGGTGTCTATTAGAACCGATTCTACAGGATAAACTCAAGACCATCCGGCTTACGGGAATTAAAAATTAGGAGTTTACCCTCTAAGAAAGTGAAAAATAGGTGTCAAAAAGTCGAACCTGTGGAAAGCCCACAACGAAGAATAACGACTTAATAATTTATTTTTCACCTAAATTGATAAATTAAATATTATGAAAAATGTAATTAATATTATTTATTTAATGATTATTTTTTGCTTAGTTTATTCTTGCTCAGTTGATGATTATAAAGAAGCACCAGCGCCTGCACTTGATGTTAATGAAGTTGTTTTAGATGATTTAGATTTTAATTATGATAATCTTTCCAATCAAGACAAAATAAAAGTTGTTGTTGGAGAGGCAATCAGTAGTTTTTTAATTAACAATCCTACATTCAATGACAAACTATTCTCAAAATTAATTAATCCAGAAAATAAAACAACAGAGATCCTTTATATTAAGCAAAAAGATAATCTATTTTCAGACGGAAAATCTTTGAAGGACTTGCTTTTAGAATTTCACTCAAAAAATGAGGATAAAAAAAATCTTATCACCAATATTAATACCTTATTACCTAATCTAGCAATTAAAATACCCCAATGGACAGAAGCTGTTTTAGGGAATAATGAGTTAGAGCTAGAGTTTGCTGTTTATCCTTGTTTAACTAAGTATAAAAAAAAAGTCGTTTACTTTAAGAACGGTACACAAAACTTAGCAAATAGGTCGGTTAGTAATTCAAATGTTATTTCTAATTATTTACCCATACAAATAGAAGAAAGTGAGCGTTTAATCCCAGTTAAAAAAAACACGAGTACTACATTTTGGGGAGATGATTTTTATGATGATAATTTTCCATTACTTTCTGCTTGTTCAGAGTTCAATAGACAAGACTACACTATTCACTCAAATGAAAGCTACGATTTTGTAGATAAAATAACACTTAATGAAGATTTGATTAATGCTCGATTGTGTGCTATTCTACTACCCGATAGTTCAGAAAGTATGAACTGTAATATTGTATATGAAAGAGATTGTAGAACTGAAAAAAACGTAATTGAAGGATTTAAATTAACAAATTTATCAACCTTCATAGGATTAAATAATCAACCAGGTGGAGAAGATGTTATGTCGCTACATTATCAATTTTCTGTTGCCTCAATGTGTGGCAATTTGATGCAGAATGAATTTTGCCCACCATCCGATTGGAAATTTGTTTTCTTTGGCACATTTTTTAATTTTTTTGAAATACAAACTCATTATGGTTCTCCCTTACAATCTGAAATGCCAGATGTCATTTTTAATGGCAATGGGTTTTATCTAAAAGCCTTTCCTATTTATTACGATATACCAATAAGTTTATCAGAAGAGGGAATTTATTCTCAAGCTAGATATCTACCTTTAAGTCCTAATGGAACATGGGATGGCAATGAATATGGTAGTGCAATTAGTATGGCTATCTATGAACATGATGACATTACAGTTGACGTTTCTCAGACGAACTCTATTAGTATAACTAATACAACCAAAGTTTCTGCAAGTTTAAGTATAGGTGAGAATTTTGAAGCTGGCGCAGACTTCAGTAACTCTGTAACTCGAACTTCAAGTACAACGATTAACATAGACGCTTCCAAGGATGTGGAATTGGGTAAAACAGCTATAAATTATTATCAGCAGAATTTTACTAATCCAAATATTGGGTTTGGATATAATGTCACAACTGGAGCTGTTAATACTCATTTTGCATTTTATTATTAATAGCTCGCAAGCTCTGTAAAGTCTCCCGACTTCGCAGAACATAAAAAATATAAAATGAAATGTAAATTATGAAGTATTAAAATGAATTTTTAACGGAAAAGTTATGAAAGTTATATAAGCTCAAAGTCGGGAGACTTTGCGCAGCAGGGAGACTTTGCGCAGCAGGGTGATTTCCCTGCTTTTTATGCTAAGTTAAAATATTTAAATACAGTTCATGATTTAAGAAATGAAACAAATTTGAGTAGAGTTAGTGAAAATTCTTTAAATAGAGACTATGACGAAGGTAGCTGTCAATACATAGGAATTTGTGAAGGTAATTCTTCAGGTGAATGTCCTTTTTTATCCTTTGCATGTACAAGTGGGCACTGTGAATTTAGGGAGGAAGATATTATTGACAGTAGTATTGAAGATATAAGTTTATATGAAAATGGTGATGTTTTATTAAATGAAATTCTTAATAATGGGGAATCTAATATATTTAATACGAATGAAGCAACCCAAAGATTAATTGGTGACGATACGTTAAGACATAATTTCAAAAGTCTATTACATAATTCAGAAAAAGGAAGAAAATATATTGATTTTTATTACGCTCTAAGTGCTTCTTTAGATAAAACTGAATTCAATACTATTGTTGGAATATCAATTTTAAAAATGCTTCCAACAACAGATCTTAAAATAAAATCCTTTCTATCAGATGAAACTACTCCTAGAGAAATTATTTTAGACATTGATTTTGGAAATAAAGTTGAATCCATTTTGAAAACACTAAAAAACAATGTCTCTGATACAAATTCTAAGGCTCTATTAGATGACTTAATAAATGATTTAAATAGCTATAAAGGGCTATCAAAACAAATGTTGCTAAATGAAATATCTGATTAAATTTATATTTATAATTATTGCTTTTGTGTTTAGCTCAATTTCATTAGTGATAATGTCGGTTAGCACAAATAAAATTATTCATACTTATTTCGAAGTTAGTCTAGAAAACGCCTATTTATTTAGTGTAGTTCGATATGGATTAGAATTAACTTTCGTTATGGCTGTTTATTGGATATACCTTTTTTGTAAACCAATAAATAAAAATCTAAACTATGTTTTTGTTTCCTTAATTTCAATAGGATTTATCTCTGAATTATATTTTACATATAACTTCGTATACAGTAAAACTCATGATTTAGAATTGTGTTATGATTTTGTAAAGGATTTAGATAAACTGTGGATATTATTAATTTGTAAAATATTCGTTTTGTTTATTTCATTTAGAATTATAAAAAAGATACTGAAAGAGGATAAAAATTATTTACATTTACTTGTTATTTCAGTAATTATGTTCCCCATTTTATTGATTTTGATTTACAATTAACGCAACATAACAATGTTGAAAAAAATAAGAAAAACACTTTAACATAAACCCATAAAAAAGGCCCGTATCTCGAGTCTTTTTTTGTTTTATTTATTCAAGATCAATTCTTGGTACACACACGTTACCACATTCTATTTAAATCGCTACGTATTCTATGACTAATGAAATTCAAGTGAGTTATATCCTAAATGGGGTAACCTCTGCCTATCTAATGGTTATAGGTCAGTACGGCTCAGATGGAACGTCTAACAATTATGTTTTAGATACCGAAAGCACCCAAACAATCCTAAACCTTTCCGGCTATTCCAACGGGTTTTACACGGTTGCGTTGGTCTGTGATGGCACAATTGTTGATGCTAAAACGTTAATTAAACAATAATATTTTTAAAGCCCATGACATACATGGGCTTTAATCCTAACCTTTTAAATTTTTAAATCATGAAAACAATAACTCTAATTTTAAGCTTATTTCTTTCTTTAGGTTGTAATAATAGTGACCCTCAAACGCCATTTCAATCTACTGAAATAACACCAATACTGATTAGTAAAGGAGAACTATTTAACGGAAATTACAATCCTACACGACATATTGAAACATTTGATAATTCAACTTCATGGAATACTTTTGTTGCCGATGTTTGGTCAATAGCAGCAATACCCGATGAAGCAATTGTAAATTTTGACGAGCATATCGTTATTGCTGCTTTTGATATGCCACAACCGACTGGAGGTCATAGTATCGATATTGTTTCTATCACTGAAAATGCCGAAAACATAGTAGTTGTAATTGATAAACTAAATAATGGAGATGCTACACAAATGCCTACACGCCCATATCACTTTGTTAAAATACCCAAAACAACTAAAGAAATAGTTACGGAGCAATAAATTTGTAGGGCTTTTCTAACCTTTTAAATTTTTTAAATCATGAAACGTCCATAACTAAAACTTGATACCCAAGGAAAATGATCAAATGGATGTAACATGTGACCAATTAGAAACAATAAATACAAAGACATGAAAACAATAACTCTAATTTTAAGCTTATTTCTTTCTTTAGGTTGTAATAATAGTGACCCTCAAACGCCATTTCAATCTACTGAAATTACTTTTACTGAAATTGGTAAAGGAGCGTTGTTTGGAAATGGTGTTGAAAACATCTCACAAACAAGCCTTCTGATTAATAACCAAACAGAATGGCAAAATCTTATGAATCAAATGGACTCCGTAAACAATATTTCTGATACTTTCCCTGAAACTAATATTGATTTTGAAACCTATTCGATTGTTGCAGTATTTTTAGAAATCAAAAGCAATGGTTGGGAGGTCGTCATTAATACCATAATAGAAAATGAAGATAACATTACCATATCAACTCAGGAAACAGAATTTTTTAGTACAGTAATAACTCAGCCTTTTCATATTGTTAAAATACCCAAAACAACTAAAGAAATAGTTACGGAGCAATAAATTTGTAGGGCTTTTCTAACCTTTTAAATTTTTAAATCATGAAAACAATACTTTTAATTTTAAGTCTGGTTGTTATTACAAGCTGTAATAGAAATGAGGAATCAAGAGAAGAAACGAATGATTTGGTTGGTCGCTGGTCGCTAATGTCATTACATCCAGGATTAGGACAACCACATGCTTACGATAATGGAGACATCATTTGGACCTTTAACTCAGACAATACAATAGATGTTACATTATTAGTTACTCCATTAAACAATTTATTGCCTCTTAACCAAAATGGTTCTTATTCTTATAATATCATTTCAGATGACTCTTTATCCGTTGATAGTAGGGACTATAAATACGAATTTGAAGATCAGGTATTACGATTATTAGACAATCCCGAGTCAGATGGGAAAACTATAATTTTTCAAAAAATTGAAAACTAAACTATTTATGCCCCCCGGCTGTTGGTGCGCGAAATCGAAGATTCGACGAAGTCAATCCATTCGCGTTCCAAATAAATTTTGTAAGCCACACGATAGGAATCGGTAGCAAGGGCTTTTTTTATTTAAACCGCTTTATAAAACAAAACGGATAAGGCAATAATGGCGATGGGCAATACAATAAGAATAAACGTGGAATAGCCCAAGTCTTTTTTGTTGGACAGTTTGGCGTTTAACACACGGCGTTTGCGACCGCTGTAATTCACCCAGTTTTTAAAGTGGATAAACACCGCTGTCAAGACAAAAAGAATCCATGTATTGGAACTGGACATGACCACAACTTTCATTTGTTCTAAGAACTTAATAAAGAACACGCCACCTAGAAACAACAGCGCGATTTGTAACACCGAAGTATAGAACAAGGCTATCGTATTCGCTTTTTGTTTGTAACGGCCTTTAAAACGGTTAAAAACGGTCAGATAAAGTTGATTGAAAAAATTCATAGTTGCCAATATAGAAAAAACCCTGTGATTTCAACCCTTATTTTGAGATATAAAACACTAATTCTGAGTGATGACTTGAAAGTTGTCAATTTCAAAAGTACCACTGTTATTAGTCCCTCCACCAGTGTATTTAAAAGCAATAAAGGCCGTTCCAGAATAAGCACTTAAATCTATATAGCTAGAGTCAATCCAGTTCTGATAAGATTCGGAGTCCGAAACTATAATTCCTGGCAGGGCTGACCATGTCGCTGAAATAACTCCTGAATTGGTGGCATTCCAGTCTGTTGAAATTAGCAATTCCAAATTGCTATTGTCACTAAAACTGTTGGATGATTGAAAGTTGATAAACTCTATTGATTGTGAGTCCAAGTTAATAGGTGGCGAAATTAACCAAGCAATATTAGAAGGGTCTCCAGAATTATAGGCTCCTATTTGAGCGATTTTACTTCCTTGATTTTGACTGTCAGTTGTTGTTTTAATTTTCCATTTTTTGCTTCCGGCTTCTATAAAATTGTTCCAAACACCCGTTATTGACGAATTATTTGGATAGGACTCAAAATCATCTTCAAAAATAACTGAAAACTCATTCGAATCTGATAGAGTACAACGAGATGAATTTAATTCTACATCCACAG
>Ga0209304_1001573_pt1 | contig 13600 bp, 13 predicted proteins | sample COGITO_mtgs_1004_4_FD_184789 | JGI IMG/M metagenome (GOLD analysis project Ga0209304, IMG submission 184789) | Pelagic marine microbial communities from North Sea - COGITO_mtgs_100423 (SPAdes) (version 2) | ecosystem: Environmental > Aquatic > Marine > Epipelagic ...
ATTGATAGATTTCCGCCTTCGCGAGAATGATGGTTTGGGAACGAATATGACGGTTTGGGTATGAGAATGAGTGTGCTGAGGGAGATCCTTCGGCTGCGCTCAGGATGACAGTGTTAGGCGCTCAGGGTGACAATGTTAGGCGCTCAGGATGACAATGTTAGGCGCTCAGGATGACAATGTTAGGCGCTCAGGATGACAATGTTAGGCGCTCAGGGTGACAATGTTGGTAAAGCTGTCATCCTGACAGAGCGAAGCGACGAAGGATCTCCGTCAGTTGGCAGAGACCTTTATTAAGATCAAGAGCAAGACTAAGACCAAGACCAAGACCAAGACTAAGACTAAGACTAAGACTAAGACTAAGACTAAGACTAAGACCAAGACTAAGAATTAATTAAATTTAAGAGAGTTTAGAATAATGAAAAAAACAGGATTTATCGGTTGGCGTGGCATGGTTGGATCTGTGCTAATGGACAGAATGCGTGAAGAAAACGACTTCGCCCATGTAGAACCAATATTCTTCACCACCTCCCAAGCCGGTCAAGCTGCGCCTGATGTTGGCGTTGAGACACCGCTACTGCAGAGTGCTTTTGATATCGATGCGCTGGCGCAGATGGATATTATTGTTACCTGTCAGGGCGGCGACTACACCAAAAAAGTCTATCCACAACTGCGCAGCGCAGGCTGGGATGGCTATTGGATTGATGCGGCTTCGGCGCTGCGTATGGAAGACAGTTCTATTATTGTTCTCGATCCGGTCAATATGAATGTTGTTAAGGATGGTCTGGCCAATGGCGTTAAAGACTATATCGGCGGTAACTGCACCGTAAGCCTGATGCTGATGTCTCTCGGCGGTCTGTTTAATGCCAATCTGGTGGAGTGGGCTTCGTCCATGACTTATCAGGCAGCCTCTGGTGCCGGTGCGCAGAATATGCGCGAATTGATTAACCAGATGGGTGTTATTAAAGGCTCGGTTGCCGATGCGTTGGCAAACCCTAGTTCGGCTATTTTGGATATCGACCGCCAGGTAACAGACACCCTGCGCAGCGACAGCTTCCCGGTTGATAACTGGGGGTATCCCTTAGCGGGCAGTCTGTTGCCCTATATCGATTCTCAGCTGGAAAATGGCCAGAGCCGTGAAGAGTGGAAGAATCAGGCAGAAACTAACAAGATTCTCAATCGCGAAGGCAATCCCATTCCACTGGACGGCCTCTGTGTGCGTATTGGTTCCATGCGCTGTCACAGTCAGGCGCTGACCATTAAGTTGACCCAAGATGTACCTATGGATGAGATCGAGTCTATGTTGGCTGAGGCTAATCAGTGGGCTAAGGTTGTACCCAATGATAAAGAGTCTTCAGTTCAACACCTGACGCCAGCCGCAGTGACCGGTGGACTAGATGTTCCTGTGGGTCGTTTGCGCAAGATGAATATGGGTGAGCAGTACCTGTCAGCGTTTACCGTTGGCGATCAATTGTTGTGGGGTGCTGCTGAACCGCTGCGCCGTATGTTGCGGATTGTTATTGAAGACTAAAAGCCACAGACAATGTGCTAAGACTTAAGGGTTGGTTACAATGCCTGTTATTGCAGATTTGACTGTAAACATTTATTGTAACCGTCTGATTCAAGGGTCTTTAAATAGGAAGTTTGTCATGACAATTTGGAGTTGGTCGATGGGGTTTACAGGTAAATTCAAGATGAGATGCTGGATCAAGTACAGGGCGGCGCTGAGCGCCTTGCTGTTGATAGCTGCGCCATCGGTGCTGGCATTGGGTCTGGGTGAAATAACTCTGAACTCTTCGCTCAGTGAACCGCTGGATGCTGAGATTGTTGTGCTCAGCTCTGAGAATCTAGAAGAAGGTCAGTTGCTGGTTTCGCTGGCATCGCCTGAGGCCTTTGAGCGCGCTGGAATCAGTCGTGAATTTTTCTACAGTCAGATGAAATTCTCAATTTACCGTGACAGCGACAACCTTCGCGTTATTAGAATTGTTACCGAACAGCCGGTTCTCGAACCCTACCTAAATTTTCTAATTCAATTGCAGTGGCCAGCAGGGCGCGTTATGCGCGAGTACACCTTATTGCTGGATCTGCCAATTTACACCGATGAACAGCAGTCAGTGACTGTTGCTCCTCCGCGACAAAGCAGAGTCCAGGATAAATCTTCCTCAGCGACAAGCCAGCCGTTTGATTCTGCGGCCGCTAAAACATCGTCGCCTTATCGCGAACCGCTGTCCGGTGATGATCATCAGGTTGTGACTGGAGACACGCTGTGGAATGTCGCCAAACGATTGCGCCCTTCAAATACCACCATTCTGCAAACCATGGACTCCCTTTATCGGGTCAATGCTGATGCTTTTGTTGATGGCGATGCCAACCGTATAAAAGCGGGTTCGGTATTGCGCCTGCCATCCTTTGATGAAATTAGTGTTGAAGCTGGAAATACAGTTGCCGCTCAGATTGGTCTAAAAAATCCGTCCATTGCCTCATCAGATTTAGACGAGGTGTTGGAGCAGAGCAACGACGTCGCAGCCAATAACAGGGCTGCGGTTCAGTCTGATCAACCGTTGGTCGACGAGGGTCGACTTGAGTTGGCCTCTGCCTTTGATGATGACCTGACTGCTGGAGAACAGGCGCTTGATGACCCGGCACTTAGTGGCCAAGTTCTTAATTCACAGGCTCTCAATAAACAGCCGCTGACGGGTTCAGAGGGCGACAATCAATCCGTCTATGAAAATACCAGCCAGATTAATCAGCTGGCCGAAGAACTGGCAGTTGCCAACGATGAGGTTAATAAAGCTGCCCAGGAAAATATAGAGCTACGCGAGCGATTGGCTCTGCTGGAAGCGCAGGTTGCCACTATGGTGGCACTGCTTGATCAGACCGATAAAGCCGCCGCCATTCCTGCGGGCAGTTCTACTGCCAATCCCGGGAAAACAACCGTAGCGGATAATGTGAGCAATCAGAGTCTCGCCCAGAAATTGTCTGCAGTGCCGGCATATTTTTGGCTACTTTTGATTGCTATTATTTCATTCTTGCTGGTTCTGTTGGTTCGCAAGTCATCGAAGCAGCAAGAGGCCAAGGTGCTTGATAATGATCTGCCGATGGCTGGTGGCTATGAAGAGTATGGTGATACATCAACGTCCAGCTCCATCACCTCCAATCAAAAAGAGCTACATGCTCTCGATGATCTCGAATTGGATCCTGAGGATAATTTATTCGACGAGACGGATACTGATATTTTTGACAGCGACGAACAGCCGAATGAGGCTGAGGTTTTCGATATGATGGTTGAGGCAGTGGCCGAGGCCGATGTCTACCTGTCTCTGGGCAAGACCGCCGAAGCCATTGCCGTGCTGGAAGAAGCGCGAGCAGATGATCCCGCTGATGCTTCTTCACGCTTAAAGTTGATGGAAGTGCTGTTTCGTGAGAACCGCAAAGATGAACTCAGGGTTCTGTATGACGAAATTAAAGCGACCGGTGATAGCACTGCCATTGAAATGGCGGCGATTATTATTGGCCCGGATAGCCAGTCAGCTGAGGTGGCGTCGATCGCTAATGATACTCTCGCCGCTGAATTAGAGGGGCTGGACTTTCAGAGCTCAGAATTTGAAGATCTTGGTTTGCGCAGCGTAGATTTAGCGGATCTTGAACTGGATGATATAGATGTCGAAGGCGTTTCATTTGAGGGCTCTGAACTAGAAGACTTGGACCTTGATAATTTAACTGCCGATGATTTTGATATTGAGCCGGCTGAGGAACAGCCTGAGCTAGAACAGCTTGAGCCAGAAGAACAGCCTGAGCCAGAACCTCAAGAAGAAGTTACCGCCGATATTCAGCAACCTGACAGTCAAGAGCCGCAAGATTCTGCAGAAGCGGCGACTGATGATAGCCTGATGGATGATTTTGCGGATTTCGATGAGGGCAGTGAACAGAATACCGTTGATGTAAAACTCGATCTCGCCAAAACTTATCTTGAAATGGGTGACCCAGAGGGTGCTAAAGAGATCCTTGAAGAGTTGATTGAAGAATCGGATGAAGAAGGGCAGCAGAAGGCTAGGGCTCTTCTCGAGACGGTTTAGAATACCTGGTTAAAAACCAGACAGGCTTAAATTAATATGACTGTGTATAATTTCACCTATGTCAGAACTGGATTGGGTTTACAGCCCAAATTGTAAGATTCCCGAAGGCCGCAGCCTTCCCGATGGAGTCAAACGCTATGCTGCCGTCGTTTCCTACGACGGCAGTGCTTTTTGTGGCTTTCAAAAACAGAAGCACAGCCCCTCCGTTCAGCAACAGCTTGAGCGTGCTCTGAGCTCCGTCGCCGATTCGCCGTTGGTGGTTAGCTGTGCCGGGCGCACAGATACTGCAGTGCATGCCAGCCATCAAGTGGTTCACTTTGATACTCGCGCAGAGCGCACCGGCCGCAACTGGCTTAAAGGCGCTAACAGCCGCCTTCCTGATAGTATTTCAATACTCTGGGCAGAGCAGGTCTCCGAGCGCTTTCATGCGCGCTTTAGTGCAACATCGCGCACTTACAGATACGTTATGCATGCATCCAGCGCACGACCAGCAGTGCTGTCTCATGGCATCACCTGGATTCGCTATCCGCTGCAGCCTGAATTGATGCAGCAGGCCTGTCAGTATTTGTTGGGTGAACAGGACTTTACGGCCTTTCGTGGTGCCGGTTGCCAGTCCAACTCGCCATGGCGCAATATCACCAGTGCCAAGATTGTTAAGATCGGTCAGTTGATTGTGTTTGAAGTCTCGGCTAACGCCTTTGTGTTGCATATGGTACGCAATATCGTAGGCTCGCTGATGGAAGTGGGGTTCGGTCGTCAGGCACCAGAATGGATTGCCGAACTGATCGCGGGAAAAGACCGCTGTAAAAGTGCAGCTACCGCCTCACCCAATGGTTTATATCTGGTTGATGTAGACTACCCAGAAAGCTTTGGGATTGCCTCTCTAGAGCGCGGACCATTGTTTCTGCCGGGTAGCTTATAATGGATGCAGCTATTTATATTGTTTAACTTTTACATTAAAATTGTTATTAAACTCTATTTTAAACAATGAGATATAAGATTTACGTAAAGTTATTTGTTAGGTCTTTTTGAATAAAATTACCCAGTTAATTAAAGGTGTTGTGATGTCAGTACAGGTCAAAATTTGCGGTATAACCAGAGTTGAAGATGCTTTGATGGCACAGCGTGCTGGTGCCGATGCACTGGGTCTGGTGATGTACGCAAAGAGCTCGAGATATGTGGATATGCAGCAGGCGATTGCTCTGCGTAAGGCGATTGCAACGGACACGCTCTGTGTGGTGTTGTTGGTCAATGCGGACAAAGAATACGTCAAGCAGGTGATTGTTGAAGTTAAGCCGGATCTCATCCAGTTTCACGGCGACGAGAGCGCCGAATTTTGTCAGCAGTTTGATTTCCCTTTTATCCGCGCCCTGCGTATGCGCGACGACCTCAATATCGCCACTGAAGCCAGAGCTTATTTCAATGCCTATGGTCTGCTGTTTGATGCCTGGAGCCCAGATCAATACGGTGGCACCGGCGAGAAGTTTGACTGGCTGCGGTTACCCACTGTGCGTGATTTTCACCTAATCCTTGCCGGTGGTTTAAAACCCTCTAATGTCGCCGAAGCGGTTGATACTGTGTGCCCGGATATGGTCGATGTCAGTGGCGGTGTCGAGAGCGCACCGGGGATAAAGGATGAGCAAAAAGTGCGGGCCTTTATTGACAATGCCAAGGCTGTAGCAGTGGGCTAAAAATAATCTCAGGCGCTGTTTAACATCGCCTCTGTCGTGTTAAACTTCGCAGCTTGTACAAACTGTCTAATAGCAACAGCACATTTCAGGCAGTTTAATATTTCATTGAGATGGCGAAAGGGTAATAAATGAATTGGTTGAAACGCATTCGACCCGCAGGACCCGCGGCGGATAATAGTGAACGTTCAAACGCTGTACCAGAGGGACTTTGGAAAAAGTGCCCGAAATGTGCCTCACCCCTTTATCGTCCAGAGCTTGAACGCAATCTCGATGTCTGTCCCAAGTGTGAACACCATATGCGTATTGGTGCTCGCCGTCGTTTGGATATCTTCCTCGACAGCGCAGGTCGCAGTGAAATTGCCGAAGAAGTTGTGGCGATCGATAGACTTAAATTCCGCGATGTAAAAAAATACAAAGACCGTTTGACCGACGCGCAAAAGAAGACCGGTGAGAAAGATGCACTGGTTGCCATGAGTGGCAGCGTCAAAGGTATTCCGGTAGTGGCAGTAGCCTTTGAGTTTGCCTTCCACGGTGGTTCCATGGGTTATGCAGTGGGTGAGAAATTTACCCGTGCCGCGAAACTGGCACTGGCTGAGAACAAGCCGTTGATCTGTTTCTCGGCAACTGGTGGCGCGCGTATGCAAGAGGCACTTATCTCGCTGATGCAGATGGCCAAAACCAGTGCTATTTTGGAGCGTTTAAAACTAGCCGGTGTTCCCTATGTGTCGGTAATGACCGACCCAGTCTACGGTGGCGTATCCGCCAGTCTGGCCATGTTGGGTGATTTAAATGTCGCCGAGCCCGGTGCTCGTGCCGGTTTCGCCGGTCCCAATATTATCGAACAGACCATTCGCCAGAAGTTGCCCAAGGGCTTTCAGCGCAGTGAGTTTCTATTAGAAAAGGGCCAGATCGATATGATTATTGCCCGCCATGATATGCGTAGTCGTCTCGCCAGTATCCTTTCTAAATTTGTCAATCTGCCCGAACCCGCCGATGCCTGATCGCTGTCTGGCAGAGTGGTTAACTCTGCTGGAAGCTCGGCACCCCAGTGAAATTGATTTAGGACTAGATCGCGTAGCCGCGGTTTGGTCTGCTCTTGTTGAGCGCCGCCGTCAGCAGCAAAACCCCATTCAGTTAGCCAAAGTCATTACCGTTGCCGGTACCAATGGCAAAGGCTCCTGCATTGCCAGTATGCAAGCCATTATGTTGCAGCATGGCTACAGCGTTGGCGCGACCACCTCACCCCATTTTATTCATTACAACGAACGTATCTGCCTTCAGGGCGAGCCGGTTTCCGATGCCGCAATCGTTGACGCCTTCGCTGAAATTGAAGCGGCTCGCGGGGTTATTTCGTTAACCTATTTTGAATTTGGCGCTCTCGCTGCGCTGCTTATTTTTGCCGGCGCCAATCTCGATGTCATACTTCTCGAAGTAGGGCTTGGCGGTCGCCTCGATGCGATCAATATTATCGATGCCGATGTTGCGGTGGTCACCAGTATCTCCCTCGATCATCAGGCTTGGCTGGGTGATACCAGAGAGTTAATAGCCGCTGAGAAGTTGGGTATAGCCCGACGCGGCAAGCCACTGGTGATTGGCGAGGCAGATAGCCCGCCAGGTTTTAGTCAGATGATTGCCGCCACTGACGCCGAGGCGCTGGTTATCGGCGTTGATTTTTCGATTGATATTCAGGCAGATCAATTCAGTGCCCAGCTATTGTCAGCTGATGGCAAGCCGCGCCTGTTTGAACATCTGCCGACCTCTGGGTTGCTGCCGATTAATAAAACGCTGGCCATTCAGGCACTTCTCAGTGCCGGCTTTGCGTTGGAGGATGAGGCTGTTTTCGACGGGCTAAATAAGCTCAGGCTTGTCGGGCGTCAGCAGCGCTTAAAGGTTAACGGGATTAATGTCATTCTCGATGTTGCTCACAACCCCGCGGCAGCCATTGCATTGGCCAATAACTTGCCGCCAATTAGTGGACGTTACAGCGCTGTTGCTTCGGTTTTAGCGGACAAGGATTGGGCGGCTATTGTCGAGCCGCTAGCGAGTATTTTCAGCGATTGGCAGATTGCTGAAATAAGCGACACAGAAAGGGCGACTAAAGGCCAAACTCTAATAGAAGTGGTATACAATGCCGGTCTAATCTGCAGCTTGCATGAGACACTGGAAGAGGCGTTTTTAAAAGCCCTTGAACAGGCTGATGCAGAAGATACTGTGGTTGTGTTCGGATCGTTTTATAGTGTCTCGGCTGTGCTTAAGTTACACCGACAAATACAAAAAAATATTAACGGGTTTGTTCAATGAGTAATGGTTTACAGCAGCGAATTATTGGCGCACTGGTTCTCGGCGCGCTGGGCCTGATTATTCTGCCGATTATCTTCGACTTTGCCGATCCGTTGAAAATTGATCGCACCAGTAAATTACCTGCGGCCCCTGAAATTAAATCTGTCGACGTTGCCAAGGCGCAGCGTCCGGATAGCTCTGCCAGATTGGCGGAAGCCGACAGCCTGTTTAACACCACCAAATCACAGCCGGACGTAGACTCCAGCGAAAACTTTTACGGCCTCGATGAAAATGATCTGCCCCGCGCATGGGTGGTGCAGGCCGGTAGTTTTGAAGAAAAAAATAAAGCTGAAATCCTTATGCAGCAACTGCGCGATAGCGGCTCTAAAGCATTTGTGAAGACGGCGACGATTGATGACAAGACGTTTTATCGGGTCTATGTTGGCCCCAAAGCGGATAAGCGCAGAGCAATTGCAGAGAAAGCCAAGATCGATAGCAACTTTTCTACCGATGCGATTGTGCTGCAATATATACCCTAGAGGCTAATTGTGAGTCTCTTGGAAGAGGCTGGCTTGTATAGGAAAGTTATATGACGGAGATAGCGACAGCGGACTGGGCGATTATTGGCATACTGGCCATCTCAGCCCTAATCAGTTTAGTGCGGGGTTTTGTCAAAGAGGCCATGTCATTGGTTATTTGGCTGACAGCCTTTGCTGTGGCGATGAACTTTAAAGAGCCAGTGGCAGAGCTGTTGGTCAACTTTATCAGTTTGGCGTCACTCAGGCAGTTGGCGGCTTGGGGGCTGTTGTTTATCGGCACATTGTTGCTCGGTAGCATCATTAATTTTTTATTGGGGAAACTGGTTAGCTCGACTGGATTGAGCGGAACAGACAGGATGTTAGGGCTGATTTTTGGAGTTTGCAGGGGGCTGTTGATTGTGTTGGCGCTGGTAATTATTTTACCCAAAGCACTACCGGTTGATCAGGATCCCTGGTGGCAGGCGTCGACGCTTATTCCGGTATTCCAGACCTTTGCGGACTGGGGAACAGAGACAGCGTCGGCGGTTAAAGATTTTATAATGGGTTGGGTCTAATAGATGTGCGGTGTAGTTGGAATTTCTGGAACTTCGAGTGTTAATTTACGGCTTTATGATGCCTTGACCATGCTGCAACATCGCGGTCAGGATGCCGCCGGTATTGTCACAGAAGCAGGTGGTGAGCTTCACCAGTGTAAAGGTGAGGGGTTGGCACGGGATGTTTTCCGTCGCAGCCATATGATGCGTCTGGTGGGCAATGTCGGTATTGGTCATGTTCGCTATCCGACGGCTGGCAGCTCGGGCCCTGCACTGGCACAGCCGCTGTATGTGAATTCACCCTACGGTATTTTTATTGCTCACAACGGCAATCTAACCAATGCTGATAAATTGCGTGAACAAATTTTTCGTGCTGATCTGCGCCACTTAAATACTGATTCAGACTCCGAAGTACTGCTTAATGTTTTCGCCCACGAACTGCAGGCGCGTCGCAAGCTCGAGCCTACCAGCGAAGATATTTTTGCCGCGGTAGAGCAGGTGCATAAGCGCTGTAATGGCGCCTACGCAGTGGTTGGTCTGATTGCCAACTACGGTATGTTTGCCTTTCGCGATCCCTTCGGTATTCGCCCGCTGTGCTTTGGCAAGCGTGAGACCGAAACTGGTGTTGAATACGCCGTGGTCTCTGAATCTGTGGTTTTGGATAGTCTCGGTTTTGAATTGATTCGTGACCTGGCGCCAGGTGAGGCAATGTTTGTCGATAACAACGGCCAGATTCATTTGCAGCAATGTGCTGCCCAACAGGAATTGGCTCCGTGCATTTTTGAGCATGTTTACTTTGCTCGTCCAGACTCCTTGATCGACAATATTTCGGTCTACAAATGCCGTCTGCGAATGGGTGAAAAACTCGCCGAAAAAGTCCTTCGACTGAATCCCGATCACGATATTGATGTGGTTATTCCGATTCCCGATACCAGCCGTGTATCCGCGCAGGCGATGGCTGAAACACTGGGCGTTAAGCTTCGTGAAGGGTTTATGAAGAACCGCTATATCGGTCGCACCTTTATTATGCCCGGGCAGACCGAGCGTAAAAAATCTGTCCGTCAAAAGCTCAATGCGGTAAAGCTGGAGTTTTCAGGAAAGAATGTTTTACTGGTGGACGATTCAATTGTTCGCGGTACTACTTCTCAGGAAATTATTCAGATGGCCCGCGATGCCGGTGCCAAAAAAGTCTACATGGCATCCGCGGCGCCAGGTGTTCGCTACCCGAATGTTTACGGTATTGATATGCCGTCGGCGTCCGAGCTTATTGCTCACGGCCGCACGGATGAAGAAGTCGGCAAGTTGATTGGTGCCGATTGGATTATCTATCAGGATTTACAAGATTTGATCGATGCTGGCACTGAAGGCAACGACAGTATCAAACGTTTTGAGTGCTCGGTCTTTGACGGTGAATATATTACCGGTGATGTAGATAAAGCCTATCTAGAGCGTATTGAAGCATTGCGCAATGACTCGGCAAAGCAGAAAACCGATGTGAGTGCTGAGCCCAAAAATGGGCAGGTTATTGGTATTCACAATAACAACAGCGCGACTCTTTAGTCGCGAGTAGCTAAAGAGAGTAACCCCGGGGCAAAAAATGTCAGGTAAGGACGATAAATTACAGCAGGATACTATCGCGATTCGCGGTGGTTACCAGCGCAGCCACGAAAATGAACATTCAGAAGCCCTGTTTCTGACCTCCAGCTATGTGTTTGAAAATGCCGAAATGGCAGCCAAGCATTTTAGCAATGAGATCGAGGGCAATGTTTATTCTCGCTACACCAATCCAACTGTACGCAGCTTTGAAGAGCGTTTAGCAGCGATGGAAGGCGGCGAGCAGGCCGTGGCAACATCCTCTGGCATGGCGGCAACCCTGAGTATAGTTATGGCACTGCTGGAATCTGGCGATCATATTATCTGCTCTCAGGATGTCTTTGGCAGTACCCGAGTTATGCTCAATAACTACATCACCAAGTTTGGTGTTGAAGTAACCTATGTTGGGCTTACCGATCTCAAGGGTTGGCAGCAGGCAGTTCAGCCAAATACCAAAATGTTGTTTTGCGAGACGCCCTCAAACCCGATGTCTGAAATTGCTGATTTAGAGGCACTTTCGGCAATCTCAAAACAGGCCGGCGCGCTATTTGTAGTGGATAACTGTTTCTGTACACCCGTTCTGCAAAAGCCACTTGAGTGGGGTGCGGATATTGTCGTGCACTCGGCGACCAAGTATCTCGATGGCCAGGGCCGCTGCCTAGGTGGTGCCGTGGTTGGCAACAGTGAATTGATGAATAAAGTGGTTGGTTTTCTGCGAGCTGCAGGGCCGACCATGAGTCCGTTTAATGCCTGGGTATTCCTCAAAGGGTTAGAGACATTGCGCATCCGTATGCAGGCCCACTCGGCCAATGCCGCGGTGCTTGCCGAGTGGCTCAATGGGCATCCTAAAGTCACTAAAGTTTTCTATGCAGGACTTGAAGATCACCCGGGGCATCAGTTGGCCAAGAAACAGCAATCAGATTTTGGCGGCGTTGTTTCCTTCAGTGTTGAGGGTGGCCGTGAAGAGGCCTGGCGAGTTTTGGATAGCACCAAGGTGATTTCTCTAACCGCTAATCTCGGTGATACCAAAACTACCATAGTCCATCCGGCGACCACGACCCATGGACGACTCAGTGATGAAGATCGTCAGCAGGCGGGTATTAGCGATAACCTGATTCGTGTTGCTGTCGGTCTGGAAGATATTATTGATATTAAAGATGATCTAAAACGCGGCTTAGACCTTATATAACTTATAAGGTAACGGAGCGGGGTCATCGAAATGTCCATGTTAATTCTTCCCAGCGCTGATCAGGCACTCCCGGGTCGCGATACGGAAATTCAAATTACCAATGTCCATTATGTCAATGGCAGCCCACTAAAACCGCCGTTTGCTGAGGGTTTGAGCTGGGTGGTCTTTGGTATGGGTTGTTTCTGGGGTGCCGAGCGGCGCTTCTGGCAGCAGCCTGGGGTGGTTACCACGGCGGTTGGTTATGCCGGTGGTTTTACTTCAAATCCCACTTATGAAGAGGCCTGTTCAGGTCATACCGGTCACTCAGAAGTTGTGCTGGTGGTCTTTGATCCGCAGAAAACTTCTTATAACAAACTATTGGCCGTCTTTTGGGAGTCTCATGATCCGACTCAGGGAATGCGTCAGGGCAATGATATTGGCAGTCAGTATCGCTCGGTTATCTACTGTCAGGATGCTGATCAGTTAGCGGTAACGCTTTCGTCAGTTGTTGCAATCGAAGAGCAGCTAGTTGCTTTGGGTTATCCCACCGTCACCACTGAGATTCGTGAAGCGCCTGAGTTCTATTACGCCGAAGAGTATCATCAGCAATATCTAGCCAAGAACCCTCAGGGTTACTGCGGTTTGCGTGGTACCGGTATCAGCTGCGCGGTTTAGTGCTGGGCACAACTAGCGCTTTAGAATCTTATTGATAGCAGCCTTGGCTTCTGGTGCTGCGATCATCTCTGAAAACTTCTCTGATTCAACCGCGATCCGTTGGGCTAATGGCTCGCCATCACGGCGCATTAAAGCCTTGCTCTGTATCAATGCTTCACGGGGCTTGCCGACCAGTTTATCGGCAGTGGCTTTAGCGGTAGCGAGCAGATCATCAGCATCACAAACTCGACTAATTATTCCGTATTGTAAGGCGGTTGCCGAATCAAATTTATCACCCAGAAGAAGCATTTCAGCGGCTTTCAGATAGCCGGTACGCTGGGGTAATATTAGCGATGATGCAAATTCTGGGACTACAGCCAAATTGATAAACGGCATTACAAATAGGCTGTTAGCCGTAGCGTAAACAAAGTCGCAATGCAGCAGCAGGGTGGTTCCAATACCTACGGCCACCCCATCTACAGCCGCAATTACTGGTACTGGACAACCTGAGAGTGCGCGCATAAATTCATAGACTGGCGCGTTGCTGTTGATCGGTGGATTATCGAGAAAGTCGGCGAGGTCATTGCCAGCGGTAAAATCTGTGCCACCGCTGAGGATAACGGCATTAATGTCACTGACCTGGTGTTTAAAGATGTCCGCTAATTCTGAGTACATGGCTGCGGTTAGGGCATTTTTCTTATCTGGCCGGTTAAGGCTGATTGATAAGATGCCATTTTCTTTGCTGGCTTGAATAAGCTCTGACATAGCCTGTCTCTTTGAGAAATTATTATTAGTATTCCGATTATAGACTTTTAAGCTTGGCGGATGTTATTCCAGCGTAGGCTGGAATCTTTTTATGAGTGGATGGGCCCCAGCCTCCGCTGGGGTGACAGTGCTGAGAGTCGTCATTCCAGCGTAGGCTGGAATCTATTTTATGGGTGGATGGGCCCCAGCCTTAGCTGGGGTGACGTTCCTTCGCTGTGGCGACAGTGCTGAGAGTCGTCATTCCAGCGTAGGCTGGAATCTATTTTATGGGTGGATGGGCCCCAGCCTTCGCTGGGGTGACGTT
>Ga0209304_1001591_pt1 | contig 13497 bp, 16 predicted proteins | sample COGITO_mtgs_1004_4_FD_184789 | JGI IMG/M metagenome (GOLD analysis project Ga0209304, IMG submission 184789) | Pelagic marine microbial communities from North Sea - COGITO_mtgs_100423 (SPAdes) (version 2) | ecosystem: Environmental > Aquatic > Marine > Epipelagic ...
TTTATAAAATATGCCTTTAGGGAAATTTATTGTTTTTTGTTTTTTTATTTTTACGTCAATTAAATTATTTAATATTTCATAGCCAAAAAAACCAATAAACAGATCAGTTTCTTTATAAGGAAGTTTTAACCTATTATTTTCGTTAATAAATTTTTCAATATTATTATTGTTTAAAATAATCTTTTTTGAAAAGTCTGTATAAAGATCAAACCCTTTATCTGATTTATAGATTATAAAGGGTTTCTTTGAATTATTTAAATCTAGTAAGTAGTTTTTCTTATTCAATTTTTATTCTGTTTTTAGTCTTAGAACTGCTTCTTCTTTAATTGGTAGATGTATTATTGCTGCAAAAATAGATAAAACAATTGCTAAATACCAAGCATAATCATAAGAGCCATATAAATCATGAAATAGTCCTCCAAGAAATGCTCCAAAAAATGAGCCTACTTGATGACTTAAAAAAACTATTCCATAAAGAATACCAAGATATTTTGTTCCAAAAATATGAGCAACTATTCCACTTGTAGCAGGCACTGTTGATAGCCATAAAAAACCAAAACTTGCACCAAAGATAAATGCATTAATGTTACTTGCGGGTAAAAATATAAATAAGATAATTGAAATTCCTCTTAATGCGTAAATAGAGCTTAAGATAATTTTTTTACTAATTTTCGTAGATAAGTATCCACTTAATAAAGAACCAAATATATTAAATAATCCAATTAATGACAATATTGCAGCAGCCGTCCAGCTTTCTAAGCCTCTATCTATTACGTATTTTGGAACGTGTGTTCCAACTAAAGTTATATGAAAACCACATACAAAAAATCCAGAGACTAGAAGTATATAACTTTTGTTTTTGAAAGCTTCCTTAAATGCCTCTATGGCGCTTTGGTTGTTTGGTTTTTCAATAGACTGAGCAGCAGATGGAGATCTTACAAAAAAAGCTATTATAAGCCCGATAAATAAGAATATTGTGAATACAAAAAGTGTATCCACCCATCCATTTTTAATTAATGAATAGCTCGTATAAAGTGGAGAGATAAAATAGCCCAAAGAACCAACAGCTGTAACAATGCTCATTGCTATTGTTCTATTTGATAATGGAAAATGCTTTCCAACAATTGACATTGGAATACTAATTGCAGTTCCACCTAAACCAATTCCAACTAAAAGTCCTAAATCGATTTGAAAAAAAATTCCAGTATTTGGACCAGCATACAAAAAATAAATTCCCAAAATATAAAAAACAAAAGCTAAACAAATTGCTTTGTGTCCACCATATTTATCTGCAATGGCTCCAAATATAGGACCTGTTAAACCCCACATTAACATTTGAATGCCTATTGCTAATCCAGATTGAGTTATTGAAATATCTAGGTCATTTTTAAAATCCATGAAAAACAAACCAAAAGTTTGCCTAACACCAAGAGAAATTAAAACTACAACACAAGCTGCAATCAGCGTTATTAAAGCTGTTTTATTTTGAATAAATTTTTCTGAACTCATTTTATATATTTAAGAGATTTTTTTAAATCATCAATGAGGTCTTTTGGGTCTTCTAAACCAATATGCAATCTAACTAAATGTTCATCTTTTGCTAATTTTAGATATTCTCTATTACCTTGTTCACGTTTATCTTGATATAAAGCAAGGCTTTCAAATCCACCCCAACTATATCCATAACCAAATAATTTTAAAGAATTAACAAACTTAATTACAGAGTTTTTGTTTTTTGATTTAATTTTCAGACCCATTAATCCTGAGGCACCAGAATAATATTTCTTCCACATTCTAAAATTAAAGGAGTCTTTTTTATGCGGGTATAATAGTTTTATATTTTTATAATTAGATAAAAACTCAGCTACTTGTTTTGCACTTTTTTCATGTTTGTCTAATCTAACATCTAAAGTTCTAAGTCCTCTTGTTATTAAATACGCATCATCAGGACCAAGCCTTAAACCTGTTATCTTATACGATTTATCAACTTGTTTAAAAACTTTTTTATTAACAGCTAAACTTCCACCCATAACATCTGAGTGACCTGAGTAATATTTGGTAGCAGATACAATTGACATATCAAAACCAAGTTTAATTGGTTTTAAAAAATAAGGGGTTCCCCATGTATTATCAATTGCTGAAAAAATTTTATTCCTTTTTGCAATTGATACTATTTTATCTAAATCTTGAAAATCAAACGTATTACTTCCAGGATTTTCAACAAAAATTAATTTTGTTTTTTTTGTAATGGCTTTTTCTAATGTTTTCAAATCATGTGGGTCATAAAAAACAGATTTTACATTAAATTCTTTTAGAAAGTCTTGAGTTAAAATTCTCGTAGGTGAATACGCAGGATCTGCCACAATAATCTCATCACCAGGACGAACAATACTAAATATAGATAAAAAAACTGATCCAAATCCAGTTGGTGTTAAAAATACGTGATAGCACTCTTCCATTTCTTTAAGTATTTGTGACAAAACATGAGTTGTTGATGTTCCTTGTCTTCCATAATCAAAATGTCCACCTGTTGGATCTTTTTTGCTCTTATCCTGCATTTTTCTAATATCTTGCATGGATTTGAAGATAATAGTCGACGCTCTTACCACAGGGGGGTTAACTGACTGATTATGGTAATCTTTTGCAGTATGTTTAAGAAAAGTCTTGAATGATTTAGTCATAAAAAATTTGATAAGTTAAAGGGAGAATGCTATATCCCTCCAATAACGTCAATAAAATTATAAATAGGATAGTATGGGTTACCCAAAAAAACATAGAGGTCGAAGAAAACAGGGCTCTAAAAAAAGAAGAGCTAAAAGAAAAAATAAAAAAAAATAGTCTCTTAACTTTTATATCTCAATAATACCTAACTTTTTATCCAACCACCACCAAGAACCTTATAGCCATTATTGTTTTTAGCATAAAACACACACGCTTGACCAGGCGCAATACCGTGTTCCTCTTCCAATAGATTAACGTTTGCATTAGTATCATTGATATCTATCTTGGCTTTAATTAATCTTCCAGTAGATCTTACCTTTACAAATAATTCGTTTTTAAAATCATTTTGATCGTTTGTAATAATATTCAAATCTTTTAAATTTATTTTTGTTTTAACAAGGTGTTCCTTGGCTCCAACAATAATTTCATTTTTATCAGCAATAATCTTTACTACATACAATGGGTTCTTATCAGAAACTCCAATTCCTTTTCTTTGACCAATTGTATAATTAATAATGCCGTCATGAACTCCTATCACTTCACCATTCATATTTTTAATATTACCTTTGCTAAAAGAGTTTGGTCTGAATTTTTCTATAACTGAAGCGTAGTCTCCATTTGGAACAAAACAAATATCTTGACTGTCAGGTTTGTCCGCAACATTAAGATCAAGTTCTCTTGCAATATTTCTTGTTTCATCTTTAAGAAGATTGCCTAAAGGAAATCTTAAAAAATTTAATTGATCTTTTGTGGTATTGAATAAAAAATAACTTTGATCTCTATTTAAATCAATTCCTCTGTACATATCTGTATTATCTTTTTCAGTAATACTTTTAACGTAGTGTCCTGTTACTAAAGCATCAGCGTTAAGTCTTTTAGCTTCTTCAAATAAGTCTGTAAATTTAACTGTCTTATTGCATTGCACACATGGAATAGGTGTTTCTCCATTTAAATAGCTATCAATAAAATTATCAATAACTCCTTCTTTAAATTTATTTTGATAATATAAAATTTTATGCTCTATCTTTAATTTATCAGCTACTCTTTTTGCATCCATAATATCTTGGCCTGCACAACATTGTTTTGAAGAAGCTGTCTCTTTACTGTCATTATAAAGTTTAAGAGTAATACCGATGACATTGTAACCTTCATTTTTCATCATAGCTGCAACCGTTGAAGAATCTACTCCACCTGACATTGCAACAATAACTAAGGTGTCTTTTGGGTCTTTAGCTATTCCAATAGAATTCAATTTTGTCATATTTAATGATATTTATTAGTATATTAACTATAAGTAAATTAATGATTTTAGATTTTGAACCAGGTGACAAAGTTATCAATCCTAACAACAAAGACTGGGGAACAGGACAAGTTCAATCAATAATTAATGGTAAAGTTACTGTAAATTTTGAAAATGTTGGAAAAAAAGTTATTAATTCAAAAATAATTCAATTAGAAAAATTATATAAATGAACCTTGAAGAAAAAAAGAAAATTACTCTTTCACTGATAGAAACTTTTAATAAAGCAAGTCAGGTAGCCTTAGATTTAAGAGGGGCTGGTTTAAAAAAAGAAATTAAGTCAGACAATACTCCTGTAAGTAACGGAGATATTGAAGTTAATAAAATTTTAACCAGCAAGATCCAAGAAATAACTCCAAATATCCCTATTGTTTCAGAAGAGAGTGCAAACCATAAGATGGATAATGATTTAAATACTTTTTGGTTAATCGATCCAATAGATGGCACCAAAGATTATATTAATAACCGTGATGAATTTACTTTAAATGCAGCATTAATATTCGATAAAAAACCCGCTATTGGGATCATAACAGTTCCAGCAAAAAAAAGAGTTTTTTATTCTTACGGTTTGTCTCACAGTTACGAGTTAATTAACAATCAAGAAATTTCATTAATGAATAAAGAGAAAAACTATGTTGGACATACAGCAGTAAGTTATTCTAACGATCTTAAACCTGAAATTTTAGAAATACATAAAAAATATAAAATAAGTTCTTTTCAAAAAATGAAAAGCTCACTAAAATTTTGTGTTATTGCAGCAGGTGAATTTGATATGTATGTTGCTGAACCAAGAGCTTGTGAGTGGGATATTGCAGCTGGTCATGCAATCCTTGAGCACTCAGGAGGGAAAGTGACTGACTTTAATTATAATGAAATACTCTATGGAAAAACTGAATTTAAAAACCCAAGTTTAATTTTAAAAAGTAAAAACATATTATAATGGATGAGCAATTAAGAATAATTTTAATAATTATAGTATCAGTTTCTATCTTTGGTTTATTAGTTTTTGTATTTGTCAAAAATGTTATTAGAAATAGAATTCAGTCTCTTGTTGAACAGGAAGAAAAAGAAAAAAAATTAAAGTAATCTAATTATTTTCATATAGTCAGCTTGATCAATATCCATGATCCTTTTAGAGGTTTCAAAATCAAAACCATTTCTTGCTAGTAAAGCAATATCCTTTTTATAAAATAGGGCTCTATTATCCTCTACTCTTGCTGGTCCAATTCTCTTTTTTTTACATATTTTTATTCCAGAAAAAAAATCTTGGTCAGAATTATCCTCTTTAATCTTATCTATTGTTTCTTTAATGTAGCGATCATTAATTCCTTTAGTCATTAAATAGTTTCTAATTTTATTAACCGAACTACCTCTTTGGATTAAGCTTCTAGATTTACTTTCAGAATAGAATTTATCATTAATAAACTTAGTTTTTTCAAGATCTTGCAAAACAACATCTATTAAATCTGTAATATCTTGTTTTTTAATATTTTCTAAATTAGCTTTTAGATACTTCTTTAATAGATAGGTTCTAAGCTGTTGTTTAGATGGTGCATATCTTTCGATATAGGCAAATGAGAAATTTCTCATTTCCTCTACCGTCACTTGTAATGTTTTTTTTCTATTTCTCATATGAATCTTAATAGCTTGTTGTATAATACACTAAAAAATGATCGATCAAATCTATACATATTTTACAATTGAAATGATTTTTCTTTGGTTAAATCTAGGTGTCTTACCTTTTTGGTTAATATTAGTCTTCTTTCCGCAATCACAAATATGTAGAGTTTTTATCACATCCATTTTTCCTTTTATTATTTTAAGTTTCGCCTACGGTTACTTAACATATGTGCTGTTTAACGAAGGCTATGACTTTATTAGAAATTTTGAACTATATTTAGGCTTAGACTCAATTAGTTATTTGTTTAAGGATAAATCCTTCTTAATTTTATTTTGGACTCATTTTCTATCTATTAATTTATTTTGTGGTGGATGGATTGTTAAAGATTCACAAAAATTTGGTATCAATAAAATAATAATGTCTTTTCCACTATTAATAACATACTTTATTGGTCCTATTGGACTTACTCTTTATTGGATTGTAAGAATTTTTTACGCAAAAAGAATTAATCTATATGATTAAAGAAATAGATTTCTATTTTGATTTTATTAGTCCTTACGCGTATTTAGCTTACAAAAAAATCCAATCGTTACCAAAAGATATTCGAATAAATTATAAGCCAATTTTATTAGGTGGTCTTCACAATTTAGAAGGAATAACAGCACCAGCATTTATCAAACCTAAATTAAAACATATGATTAATGACTGTTTGTTAATTGCAAAAAAAAATAATTTTGATTTTAGGTGGAACTCTAAATTTCCTATTAATTCACTAAATATAATGCGTGGTTATTTAAGTGTTAATTCATTAAATAGAGATCAATATATTAAAACAATGTTTGACGCTTATTGGAAAGATGATCTGGATATCTCTAAAGAAGAAATTTTAATACCACGACTTGAACAATGTAAGATTGATAAAGATATTTTTTTTGAAACAATTAAAGATCCTGCTATTAAAGAAAAGTTAAAAGATGCCACAAAAAATGCCCATGAAAAAGAAGTTTTTGGAGCGCCCACTTTTATTGTTAATAATAAATTATTTTGGGGACAAGATCGATTGGAATTTGCCTTAGATGAGTATAATAAAATAGATTAAACTATTTTAAAATCACTTTGGCTAATTGCTGCAAAGCCACCATCAATGTGCGAAACATTTTCAAAACCCATTTCTTTTAATGATTTAGCTGCAAGTGCAGATCTTAATCCACCAGCACAAAACAAAACCATCTCTTTAGTCATGTCAAGTTTTCCGCTTTTAAAATAAGGACCTTCTGGATCTAACCAAAATTCTAACATTCCACGAGGAATATGGTTTGAATTTTCTACTCTTCCCGTTTTATCTAATTCACCTTTTTCTCTGATATCAATTAAATTACATTTACCATCATTGAATAAAGTTAAGGCCTCATCTGTATTGATTGTTTTGATTTCTTTAAGTGCTTCTGAAACTAATGTTTGTGATGATTTTATATTCATACTTTTTAGTATACATATGTAACAATACAATTAAATAAAATTATGAAAATCAATTCTAAAGCACCTTTATTTAAATTAAACTCAACAGATGGTGAGATTTATTCTTTAAAAGATTCACTTGGCAAATATGTGGTTCTTTATTTTTACCCTAAAGATGACACTCCAGGATGCACAATTGAGACTAATGATTTTAATAAATTATTACCTAAATTTAAAAAACTGAATTGTGATATTTTTGGTATTTCCAAGGATGATCTAAAAAGCCACCATAAATTTAAAGAAAAATTTAAGATCAAATTTGATCTTTTATCTGATGTAGAGCTTAATATTTTAAAAAAATACAAAGTTTGGGCTAAGAAGAAATTTATGGGTAGAGAGTTTATGGGAATAGTGAGAACAACTTTCTTAATTGATCCAAATGGTAAAATAGTAAAAATTTGGGATAATGTAAAAGTTAAGGATCATGCTAAAGAAGTGTTTGATACCCTAAAAAACTCTATAAATTAAAAAGGCCCCAATTAAGGGGCCTATTTTCTAACTATAAGAGAGATAGTTTTTTATTAGTCTCTGATTGCGTAAGCAATTACTCCTGTTTCAGTAACATCTGTACCTTTGGCTTGAGCTTCTTTACTCAATCTAATTCCAAAGAGGCTATTCATAATCGACCAGACTATGTAAGCCACTACAAAAACAAAAATATTAATTGATAAGACACCAATTAACTGTGCTCCGAATGTTGCGTCTGCATTTGTGATCGGTACTATTAAAGTTCCAAAAATACCCGCAAACATGTGAGCTGGAATTGCACCTACTACATCATCAAGTTTAAATGAAAATAGTAGTTTAGTTCCAAATACAACTATCACACCACCCACAGCACCAATTAATATTGCTGCTAATGGAGATGGTGCTAATGGTTCAGCTGTTATTGCAACTAACCCACCAATTGCACCGTTTAACATTTGTATTACATCAGTTTTACCAAACAATAATCTTGTAACTACGGCTGCAGCTAATACACCTCCGCAAGCTGCTAAATTAGTATTAATAAAGATTGTTGAAATAGCCACTGCATCAGCAAATGAACCTAATGCTAATTGAGAACCACCATTAAATCCAAACCAACCTAACCATAATACAAACACACCAATAGTTACTAATGGAATTGATGATGCTGCAAATGGTTGAATAGCCTTTGGATTACCTTTGCTATCAAATCTTCCAAATCTTGGACCAAGTATTATAATACCAGCAAGTGCAGCAGCACCCCCAGTTGAGTGAACTAGAGTTGATCCAGCAAAATCAGAAAATCCGATAGTTGCTAACCAGCCTCCACCCCATTGCCATCCCATTACTATAGGATAAATAACACCAGATAAAATTGCTGCAAATAAAAAGAATGGCCATAACTTAATTCTTTCAGCCATTGCTCCTGAACAAATTGAAACTGTTGTTGCACAAAATACCATTTGGAAAAACCAGTCTGATCCAGCAGAGTAACCTGCCTCCAGTGAACTAGAGTCTGACCAAGGTGTAAAAGTACCTATATATCCACCTTCTGGTATACCGTATGCTAAATTGTAACCAACTAACCAAAACATAATTCCTGAAATTGCATACAAACCAATATTTTTTGCACAAATTACAGAAACACTTTTAGAAGTAACCATTCCTGACTCAAGCATTGCAAAGCCTGCCGCCATGAACATTACTAAAAAACCACAAATTAAAAATAGGAGTGTATTAAATACAAACCCTACTTCGGCAGAAATAGTTGTTTCTGCTATTCCAGCACTACTCATGTTTATTAAAAAAAATAAACTAATAAGTGGTACTGATATTTTTTTTATTATTTTTGTCATTAAGACCTCCATGTTTAAGTTTTCACTTATATTTTGGATGAACTTAAAAACTAATGTTGATTGGGAAATTTAGGTATGCAGTGATTGCATATAGTAACAGCCTTGTTACATTTCTGTAAAAGGCTGTTAATGAATTTATTATTTAATTACTTATTAAATATTTCTTTAAGTGCTTTAGCTGGTAAGAACTTAACTTTTTGAGAAGCACCGATTTGGATTTGCTCTCCAGTTCTAGGATTTCTTCCAACTCTAGCTTTTCTTTTTGCTACTTTGTAAGTTCCAAATCCAGCAATTTTCACTGTATCGTCACCTTTTAAAGCATCTAGAATAGTGTTTGTAATAGTATCAAAAGTACGCTCAGCATCAGCTTTACTTAGGTTTAAAGAACCTGAAAGTTGTGCTATTAATTGTTTTTTGTTCATTTATTTAGCTCCGGTTTTATTGGTTATTTTCACATAATTGACATTAAACCTCATAAATCAAGCTTTTTATTAGTGTCTGCTAAAATAAAAACCCCAATATATAGTGATATGTTAAATAAATGTTGATTTTAAAGGACTATTTAAGAAATATAATTATTAAAAAACTTAAATAAACCAACGTCTTTTAGGTCATTAAACGTTGTAAAAAACATCAATGATAGCAATAAAAACATTCCGATTCGAAAAAAACCTTCTTGAGTTTTTTGTGATAATGGACGCCCTAATACCTTTTCAATTCCATAAAACATTAAGTGCCCACCATCTAACATTGGAATTGGGAACAAGTTTATTAACCCTAAACTAATAGAAATATAAGCCATAAGGCTTATAAAAGGTAAAATTCCAAATTCTGCAACTTGTCCGCTAATTTTTGCTATTCGAATTGGCCCACCCAACTGTGAAGTATCACCATTTCCAGTGAGCATGCTTCCAATATACTTAAGAGAAGAAGTGCTTACATAATAAACTTCATTAACCGCATAAAACAGTGCTTTGGTAGGACCGAGTTTAACGTGATTTACCTCATTGTTATAAGCACCAAGTTTAATACCAACCATACGTTTGCTGATTTTGTTTCCAAGATTATCTTCGCCTTCAACAATATTCGGTTTTACTCTAAAGGTTAAATCTTGATCAAATCTATTTACTGTAAAATTGATAAATTCATCAGTAGACATCATAATATATTTTGAAACATCCATAATGCTTGTAACCTCGTTGCCATCAATAGAGACCACAATATCATTGTCTTTAAGACCAGCTACCATTGCAGGACTATCCTTTTGAACTTCGTTAATTACAGCTGGTGTAAAATCTTTTCCAAAAAAGGTATAAACTGAAAAAAATATCAGAATTGCCAATAAAAAGTTAGCTAAAGGGCCACCAAATACAATTAAAGCTCGTTGATATAAAGGCTTTAGTACAAACAGTTTATCCTGATCTTCTTTACTATATTCTTTTATAATTTTGTCATTATCAGCTTGGCTATAAACGTTTCTATCACCAAAAAACTTAACATATCCCCCAAGAGGTATGACACAAACCTTCCAACGAGTTCCTGATTTATCATTCCAACCAAACATTTCTTTGCCAAAACCAATTGAAAAATCAGTAACTCCTACACCGTATCGTTTAGCAAAATAATAATGTCCATATTCATGGATAAATACCACCACAACAATTAAAGCAATAAAAGGCAATATATAAGATAGCATAATAATTACACTCTAACTGACTTTAAGGCTGTTCTCAATAGTCAATTCATTTAAAAAATAAACAAATTAATGACAAATAAAAAAAAATTTTGTATTTAAATTTTATTAATTAATTTTTATGCAAAAAAAATTTAAAGCAATGGTTCTTTCTTGTATGGATCCAAGGTTCCAATCCCTAGTCTATAAATTTACCAAAAAAAAGAACTTAACTGGAAAGTATAGCTCATTTACTATTGCAGGTGGAGCCATCGGTGTTACTCATAATAAATTTAAAAAATGGCATCAAACTTTTATTGATAATTTATCAGCTTCAATTGAGCTTCACAAAATAAGCAAACTCATTGTTATAAATCATGAAGACTGTGGGGCGATTAAAATTGCCGAAGGTAAAAAAGATTTAGATGAGGATGAAATTCACAAAACTTCTTATCAAAAACTAAAACAACTATTAAATAAAAAATTTCCTAAGCTTCGATTAGAATTTCATATCATGAAATTAAATCAAACGATTATAAAACTTTAGTAGTTATTAATCTTAAAATGAAAGCGAGTTAACTTTTAATATTGTAGCCTTTTTTAAGCAAGATAGACACAAGGGTAATACAAACCATTAAAAAGAAAACCATCGAACTAATACTAATCCAAATATCAAAATCAGAGACGCCGTAGAAAGAAAATCTTAAGCCATCAATTAGATAAACTACTGGATTAAAATATGAAATTGTTTGCCAAAATGGTGGCAGCATATCAAGAGAGTATAAACTGCCCCCTAAAAATACCATTGGAGTAATGACTAATGATGGAATAATCGACATCTGCTCAAAGTTTTTACTAACTACACCAATTAAAAATCCAAATAAAGCAAAAGTAAAAGAAACTAATACTAATAAAAATATCATTAACATTGGATGCATAACACTCACATCAGCAAAAAAAGAGGCGGTTGCATAAATTACAGCACCAACGACTAAAGTTTTAGTGGCTCCTGCCCCTACAAAAGCTAGAACGGTTTCAAGTGTTGAAATGGGTGCTGCTAAAATTTCATTAATAGTTCCATTAAATTTTGGAAAAAAGATTCCAAACGAAGTGTTACTTATTGATTGAGTAAGGAGTGTTAACATTAATAAACCTGGTACAATGTAAGACCCATAACTAACCCCATCAATTTTTTGAATATAATTTCCAATAACTGAACCAAAAACAACAAAGTATAATGATGTAGATATTACAGGTGAGAGAAGAGATTGACCTATAGTTCTTATAAATCTATTCATCTCATGAACATAAATAGCTTTAAAGCCGTAATAGTTAAATTTCATTATTCTCCTTTACTAAATCAACAAATATTTTCTCTAATGTACTTTGTTCTGTTTTTAAATCTTTTAACTTTAAGCCAGTATCTTTTATATCTTGCAATAAATCAGTAATACCCGTTTTTTCAGCCTGAACATTATAAGTATAAATTAATGACATCTGCTCTTCACTTATTTCAAGATTGTACTTAGATAAATCTTCTGGAATTTCTGTAATTTTTTTCTGTAATTCAATGGTTAGTTTTTTGTGTCCCATTTTCTTAATTAATTCTTTTTTATCCTCAACTACAATAATTTCACCTTGATTAATTACAGCTACACGGTCCGCTATGGCCTCAGCCTCCTCAATGTAATGAGTAGTTAAAATAATTGTGACCCCTTTTTTTCTAAGGTCATCAACAACCATCCACATATCTCTTCTAAGCTCAACATCAACTCCGGCTGTTGGTTCATCAAGAAATAATATTTTAGGTTCATGAGATAAAGCTTTTGCAATTAAAACTCTTCTTTTCATTCCGCCTGATAATTGTCTTAATCTTTGATCTTTTTTATCCCACAAACTTAAATCTTTTAAAATTTTTTCAATGTGTTCTGGTTTAGGTGCTTTTCCATACAGTCCTCTTGAATAAGATACGGTATCAAAAACAGTTTCAAAAGATTCTAAATTTAATTCTTGAGGAACAAGCCCTATTCTTGATCTTGTCTCTCTATAATCTTTTATAATATCATAATTATCAATTGTGACAGTTCCTGAAGTAGGTTTAACAATTCCACAAATAATACTGATTAAACTAGTTTTGCCCGCACCATTTGGTCCAAGCATTGCAAGAATTTCACCTTGTTTTACTTTAAGGCTAACATTATTAAGGGCTTTAAAGCCATTATCATAAACTTTTGATAAGTTGTTAATGGATATTTGAATCTCAGACATTTGTTAGGGTGTATATAGTTACTTATACACCTTTTACAAATTATTAGGTCTATTTTTTAGATCCTTTTATTTTCCAAAATATTACAGGCAAAAAAGTTGCGATTATAAAAGATAAAAACAACAATGATTGAGAGACAAAAGCTGGAAAAGTATCTGCTGGTAAAATTATACCCACTAACAAACTCTTTGAAAAATCAGGAGCTGGGAATAAAAGAAACCCTCCAATTAACCCAATAATAATTGAAATATATGCCGTTTTTTCATTCAACTTTTTATTATAGAAACTATAAAAAACAGTAAGTACAAACGCACAACAAAATAAATCAGCAAGCAAGAATAAGTATAAAACACTGAATCCTTTTGAAGCAATTACAAAAGCTATAATTGAAAGCACTACTATAAAATATTTTGAAAGAGTTAAGTAATTAGTTTTCTTATTTAAATTAAAAGTTGCTTTACCATCAACCACTATTAGGCTTGATATTGCATTGACCAATGTATCAACAGTACTAATTGTCAATGATAAACCAAGGATCACAATTATTAATGATAAAAATTCTGTCTGTTCACTTAA
>Ga0209304_1001592_pt1 | contig 13494 bp, 14 predicted proteins | sample COGITO_mtgs_1004_4_FD_184789 | JGI IMG/M metagenome (GOLD analysis project Ga0209304, IMG submission 184789) | Pelagic marine microbial communities from North Sea - COGITO_mtgs_100423 (SPAdes) (version 2) | ecosystem: Environmental > Aquatic > Marine > Epipelagic ...
AGCCGATTCCCTGGATCACGTTGAGCGCCCCAATAAGGGTGATAATGGTTTTTGTTTTCATGAATTGCTTTGTTTTGGGGATTGAATATATACTAAATTTCCATCAAGAAAAACAAGGAACTCATTATTAGTATGTTAATACATTTTGAGGTTTCCTTTGGTATTGTTTTTATACTAGAGATTTCTGCGAATAGGAAAGAATTTAATTTCCCCACATCATCGTTTTTTCCACGCTGCCGTCATCGTACATGATGATCAATGGAATATCTGTTCTGAACTGAGTTTCGCGGCCAATAAAGTCGACAATTTTAATGATTTGGCGCTCCGGTTCGACGGGTAATTCATCGCAAGGAGGTTCTAGGTTACCTATCCAATTAAATTGGTTTAGGCCGCTTGTGATTCGCTCGTCTAGATATTCAGCGAGTCCCTTTTTCACATGAGCACCGTAACTATTGTCAAGAGCGTCTAAGAAATCTGAAAACTGGAATCCGTAATCTTTGCGGTAATAGGTATCGGATTGCACAGCACTTTTAATCAAGTTCTGTTGTGTCTCTAAAAGTGAATACCAATTCGAGGTATCTAAATCCGTAAGTAGGGTATCGAGGTACGCATTAAAGACGTCTTTGTAATAGGGGATTTCAAGAAGACGTTCAACGAGCGGACGGTTGGTTTCGTGCCATTCGTTAAGGTCTCTATTAGCCCAGTCTATGCCAAACCAATCGATCCCGAAGGTATTGTCCAGATCGTATTCAATGAAGACGTACTTCCCGCTGGAAGGTTGGCGGTAGAGGTAAAAGTTATTCTTATTGTATGCGTGGCCGTCCCAGTGTCCTATAATGATTTCTGCGGCCAATGTTTTAAGGTAATGGTTGACCTCAAAATTGCGCTCCATGTAACACGGGAAATCGTCATCACTGAGGTTGTTAAGAGAATCTAAAAACGAGATGAATGCGCCGTAATCGTTTGAATCTTTGTTGGTTTTTAATTCGTAAACGTCAGTGTAGGAACTGGCGTTTGCACCCCAATAATTCAAATCTGCACCCCAGCTGGCTTTGTATAAATTGCCCTGATCATCATCAATAAATCGCTTTTGAAGAAACTCGTCGTCGATGTGTTCTACATTAAGGTAAACGCCTCTGTAAGCTCCGTTTATAAAGAGTTTCACAAAGCTCGTTCGCGAGGAGATAATGCCGTGTCTTGTGAGAAAATAAAGACTGGTCCAGTACCGCAAAAGGGACGGATCATTGTGTTGCCCGATCAGATTCATCTTTTCGATCCCCTTGAATTTCTGACCCGTCGTGTATTCATTAAAAGAGACTTTAAAACCCTTCTTTTTTGCATTACGAGAGGTGTTGCCTCGAACACGAAACCCTACATTTTGAATGGTATCTGAAAAGGAGGAGCTTTCATAGCGAAATACCCCAGGAAAGTGATGGTCACTAAACAGACTGTCTCCGAGCAATGTGTTGAGATCACTTTGAGAGACGGTGATATGTACTTCCGCAACTTCGCTTTGTAGAAAGGCTTCGTTGGGTTGAGGTTGCACGAACGTTTGCCCCACAGAAAAAAGTGGAAACAGTAAAGCGATCAGGTGGCAGGAGGTAGCGCGCATCTGGAGCTAAGATACATAGAGGAACGACATCTTTATGGGTGATGTTGATCATTCAAACGTGCGCGAATGGGACAATGCGATAGGATGATGGAATTAGGTTCCTGAAAAACAACTTGAAAAAACCCCTACAGCTAACTCAACCCAGACCGCAAGAAAAAGTAACGTCAATAGACCTATGCATAGGATGCGGATTTTTGAACTCCTTATTTTGGTACTTACTAATCTTAGCCCTATCCCAAGCAGTATCAATAGGCAACCCATAACGATGAAGTCGAAGACACTCCAGTTCACGTCACTACGAGTAAGGTTTCCAATAAAAGGAATGAGTAACAGTAGAAGTGGGTAGAAGATTTTCTTGGACATTATACTGAGCTAAAAAAGAACCTGTTATTTCGACCCGAAAAATTGAGAAGAGCCAGTCGCACCCTCGATAATAAAGAAAACTGTTTTACCGTTAAAACCGCCTTCTCCATTAACAGTGCCGTCAGCACCTCCGTTATAATTAGGGATAGTAAACCCTGTTTCACCAGTAGTAGTCAAGACAAAAACACAGTCCGGTTGATTGGTTAAGCGAAGCTCATTAATCTCAGTGCCTTGTTCAATCGCAAGATCAATAGGTCCTTCCGAAACCAGACCTCCCTGAGGGTCAAACGTCTTAAAGGTACCAAAGTAAGTACCGTAAAATTTACCTCTTTGTTGAGTACTGCAATCGTCACCTTCGTACCAATCCTCACAATTTTCACGGGAACAATTGGTTAAGGTGAATGCGAAAAGAAGGGCCGCAAACCATTGTTTTATAGTCATATCTTCGAATGTATTCTAAAAATCTGAAGATGGATAAAATAAAGGCTGCCTTATTGATGATCATTTTCACTTGTTTTCTTGGTAAAGCCCAGTCGCGTTATACCTGTACTTGTGAGTCGCAAAAAGGCCAATTTTATTCTGGAGAAAACATTAATGCATGTTTTCATGCCATCGATTTCGTGGACACACTCCTATTTCCAACAAAAATCAAGCAAGAGGGAAGCGGAAGTCAAGTGATAAACACAGCGTACCGATTTTCGAAACTACTACTGACAAATTATGTTTTAACTGATTACATCATGACGATGAATCACGAACGATTTGGCCATGGATATAGGGCACTTCAGGCTCAGGGAAATATAATAGGAATCACCTATAATCCACCCCCGCCGTTTGGCAGCGAGTTTTCGTTTATAAGCTTAGAAGGGCTAGAGGATGCTACGAATCAAGAGCGACTCCTTATGACTATGGGAGGTTCGGAGGCAAATATGGTCGTGTCAGACATCATGCGAAAGAACTTCTTACTTGATGGAAGCCTAAATTATAATTTTGCTGCAGCCTACTTATACGGGAGTAACGACATGCCAGGTTATACCGCATTTGTTCAAAACCCTTTTAGCGATCCAAATACTTATCGTCGCAACATTAACGAATTTTATTTTCAGAGAGAAAGTCTAACACAATCTCGTATGCGGACAATCTCATTGTTTGCACTGCTGACGGATCCTATAAATTTTTATGCTTTTAAGTCTCTTTTTTATGACTACTTACTCTACGGGAAACGCTCGACTAAAGTAAAGTTCATTCCAATAAGTGATAATGTTGGCCTTCTTCCTCGGTTCAGATTTGAATACACCCCTTACGGGCCTGAATTGGTATACCAGAGCTATTTCAAAAAAGGAAAACAATTATACCAAACTTCATTTAGTCACGGCGATGGAACATTCTATTCCTCGTGGAGGATAGGCGCCCGCTCTTGGAACCTCAAGCCAATAGAGCGGCTGTCTTTTAACGTTGTAACAGAACTCTGGGATCAACCGCAAATTGATTTTTACTCTGATGACGATTTGGTGAGGAACAGTGGACTTGGAGGCTTGTTAAACATTACTGCGAATTATGATTTCTTAAGGGATTACGGGTCATATTCACTGCTCGGAGCTACACTACAAGCCGGCTATAAAACAGCGGGCTATTCTTTAGGGGAGCAGTTGAGCGCTGGACCGATTTTACGAGCGGGATTGTCTTTCAAGCTCCGATGATGAAAAATAGGCGACAAGCCTTACAGAACAAAAAAAAGCACTTGCTATTGCTAACAAGTGCTTTTCAGTGCTCCCCCTATTATTCAAAGATGCAGCACGATTATAAGTTCAAGGTTTGACACCAATCTCTAAGTGCTTGACGATCTGCATTAGAAATTGAGCTATGGTCAAAGTCGGTAGCGTTTTCAAACGGCGGGGGCATCACTAATTCATCAAGAGGGTAGTTTTCGAAGTGTTGCGTACACTGAGGCCTATGGCACGATGTACACGAGTTTTGTATAGATGTAGTGTGTGGTTGTGAAAACTCTTGGCCAATTATAGAGTACGGGCCATTACCGGTCATTGGAACCAACAGTTCAGAGGTGTCGTTTGGATTTCTTAGTTGATCAACCGCTGGAGTATGCAAAAATGGACTTGCCATGTGACAGTTCTGACAATTATCCTGTGCTACTATAGAGGGAGACATCCACCCATCATTATAATTGGCGTCATTAACGCCAGGAGGGTTGTTGTTGTCTTGCCCATCAAGTATGGAGAAGAAGCAGGTTTCGCCGGTGGAATATTTGTGCCCAATTACACCTAAGCCTCCGTCTCGACAAAAGGTGATGAAAACGACATCGCTGTTTTCTGATCCATTTGCATTGAGCCCGGAATAACGCCCCACTTTATTACCTGTTTGACAAGCCAAACCGAATGCCCAAGGACAGTCGCAATCGTCCGGGTTGGCACTACCGGCTCCTTCGTCTCCAGCTGGCCCAAAGGTTACAGGGGTTCCGTTTTTGGTGGTCGGCACTTCAATAGCATCGGCACAACTAAAATTGGGCAAGGGGCCTAAGACATCTTGACAAGCATATGCATGATCAAGAGCGGTTCTATCATCATTCGTTTTTTGACAAGAGAACACGATTAACAGAAATATTGAGGATAGAGTAATCAGTTTGAAATTAGAAATCATCTTAATACTAAGGATTTAGGTTCCCTAAGTTATTAAAACGTTTACCAGCAACATTATCATATAATCCGCACTATTTAGCGGTGTATGGGGTAAGAAAAACAAAAAGCCCGACGCGTCGCGTCGGGCTTTTTCTGTTGCTCCTCCTCTTGGGCTCGAACCAAGGACCCTCTGATTAACAGTCGTAAAATTAGCTCAACCCATGACAGGTGTTAATGAAAATACACAACTTAATTGCCATGATTTACAGCATGTTATAGGTTTCATATAATTATTAGCTTTTGTTGGTTACGGTCATTTGCGTTAGATTTGTATGCAAATTGTATGCAAATTTTGATTTATGAGCACATTGGCTGTTAAGGTTGTTTTAGATACGCGTCGCGCTTTGCTAAAAAACGCCGGATCGAAGGATCCTATCTACCCCATTAAGCTTCGGGTGACTTTTGCTCGTAAGCAACGCTATTACCCTCTAGATGTAAGTGCTGTGTCAAAGGCAGATTGGGAAAAGATTCAGTCGGGACAGCGCATGTCTAAATCGCAGCGTGAGGGGCATAACACTGTTACGCGTAACAGGTGTTATGAGGGTTGTTACAGGAAATAGAACCTTGTAACACTCAGTAATACAGTGTTTTAGCGTTATTGCAAAGAATGATGATCGGCAAAAAAAGGGAATAACATAACATGTTATGTTACGCTCAATTTAGGGAAATAACACCCCGATATTCCCATTCGACATCGGTTCGACCTCTCCTTTTGAACGCTTGGTTGAAAGAGAATCGTTTCCATAAGGGAAAAAATGACTTTTTGTTATTTTATCAAGATAAGTATAAAGGACCAAAATGTCTTAATTGAGACTCTGTTCTTACTCGATTTTGTCTACTCATCGTTGAATTTTTAGACCATCAACTTCACCAACAGTCATGTGTTTAGCGTTGTAGAAGGGGTTTTTATTAGGCTGTGGGAAGGTTTCATTTGAATTCCAGGAAATGTTTAATAACTTCTAGCTGCCAATAAAAACCGTTTATGGAATCTACTCTGAAACTACGAAGTCTCCTTCGTATACTTTGCATTCTCTTGCTCGTTCCGTCCTATGTGTATTCTCAATCTCCAGGTGGAGTACGCGGCCAACAATTTTGGTACGACGACAAAGACAGCACGGCACTCATCTCCAACTACCACAGCATTGACCTATTAAAAATGGGTCAGGAAGCACGGGACAGCATCTTAAATATTCCCGTCTCTAGCTCCCTATTTTTTGTGCGGTAGAACGACAATGTCTCAAATGAAGTTTTATATTTATGACATTAAAGAAGATCAAGAAGTCCTAAACCCGCGAATTGACCCTAATAACAGTGTTGGTGATAGATGGAAGCCTTTATATGAAGGGGAGACTGCTACAAAGGACAACGCTAGATGGAAAAGGAACAATGGTGAGTTTTATTTAATCAGAACAAGTAGAGACAGATGATAAGATATCTATTTATTTTCTTGGCCTTAAGCTGCTCTTGCAAAGCTCAACTTGACTTGTCACCAGTGTTATACGGGTACTTGAATTCATGTACTATTTTTACTGCTGGATCAGAAATTTACAAGTTTGACGGTAAAAACTTAAGCTGTTTAAAAAGAGTCAATTATGAACCCGTTTTTATTTCTGGTGATGGTATAGGGTATTTACTTGATTCTATTGATCAAAGGTATTTAGTGTATTTAGATGACTTAATGGGCTCAGAAAGAGCAGAAGTGAGCAATGAAGTATATAACTTTGTGTATGATAAAAAGAACAGTCTTTTTTATTATTCTGAGGGAGAGACTCCAAGTGTCATTCTAGTCCAAGATATTAAAGGTAAAATAGATACTATTAGCTCGATTGGCTGTTATGAGAACCTTTACTTAAGTGATACGCTATTTGTATTTGCCGAAAATGTTGATAATAAATGTAATTTAGTCTTTTGTGTAAATGGAAAGATAATTGGTCGTATTCATACTGATTTTACTGAAATTCATGGTTTTGATTTAGATAAAGATCTAGTTCACGGCATTATTTCATATTCGGGAATATATGGAGTACTTAAATTAAGTAACATGTCTTACAGTAGATTTAGGTCTATTGACAAACGTTCGGATTATTTTTCTGCGATTTATGGGGCTGACCTAATTTTATATAAAGCCTCTCATGGTTTGGAGATTATTCAACGATTTCAATATTTGAAGATGTCAGATTGATCAAGATTATCCTTATATCTGTTTAAAATATGAGTGTAAATCATACCGGCCAAATAGCCATGCAATTTGTTGTACTTAATATACTTTTTTAAGGTGCAGGATATAACTTCCACCACACGGTTCATTTAAACCCTTTACTTCATTCATCGTTTTAATTGATCGACGAACATTTTTTTTCATTCCATCAATGTAGTGAAATTCCACGCCATCATTGATGATTTTTACATTCACAGAACCTCGGGACGTTCTGCAAGGAAGGCTGAAGTACGGCAACGGTACCGAAACCACCTACAATTACGCTTCTTCGGCATTCACCGGTTTATCTCTTGATTATCTGAACAAGTCGTCATTGTACGCATCGTCAGTAGACGGCAAGGCCACTCAAGGAGGATCGATGACGACTTTGGTAGACAGAGATTACCAATACTCTAATCTCGGCATGGTCTCATCACTCAGCAAAGAGGTTCACGCTAGCTTGGCGGCGGGTGTAACGGCTTTGGATTACAGCTTTACTTATGATGATAAAGGAAGGTTGTCAGGCTCAACATTAGCTGCTGGTGGGTCTAATATCTATGAGATGACCATGGGCTACAATGCAGCGGGAGGAATCACTTCCAAAGACTCCGATCGTCCGGGAGGACACCCGTTGGTGGATCCGAATTTAGACTACGAGCTTTCCTATACCTACAACCCCAGCAAACCCCATCAATTGTTATCAGTGAGTGATGCAGGACCAAATGGAGGTCTAACGAACTTCACTTACGACGGTGTGGGTAACCTGATCAACATGAGCGGTCCTACTGGAACTGAGGAACTCATTTGGAACGAACTTCAACAGCTCTCGGGCGTGAAGAACGGCAGTGGGATTCATCATTATGTGTATGATCACAGCGGGGAGCGCATCATGAAATCCTCCATCAACCGCTCTAGTGTTCAGGTCAATGACCAGACCATCGATGACATTCAGTACTTGGAGCCTTATACCTTGTATGTAAATCCGTATTTTGTAGTGACTTCGTTTCAGAACGGGGATCGGGCCAGTAAACACTACTACATGAACACTCAACGGGTCGCTACAGACATCTCTATCAATTACCAAGGGCCACCACCTCCGGCGGCTCCAGGCGCTCAGGGAACTCATAACGGCACCCAAGCGGCCCCAATTGGGCTTAGTACGTCTTTGGAGCAGGACATCAACCAAGTGCTGCACCAGTTCGGTGCAGGGGAAATTTCCGGTGCCCTGTCAGAGGATGGGATAGCGATAGAGACCTATTACCCAAAGGCCGCCACAGAATCTGAATCTACCAACAGGATACTCTACTGGTACCACCCGGATTACTTGGGAAGTGTGGACCTGGTCACCGACCGCAACGGCGTCGCCTATGAATTTTTCCTCTACACCCCCTGGGGTGAGGATATGTACCACTACAATGCCGGGCAATCCAGCTTTACCTCACCCTATAGATTCAACGGGAAAGAAAAAGACCCTGAAACCGGCTATCACTACTATGGGGCAAGGTACTACCAAAGTAAATTCAGTGTGTGGATGAGTGTGGATCCGTTAGCGCATGAGACGTTGGAACCGTATGTGTATACAGGAAATAATCCCGTCATGTTGGTGGATCCAGATGGCAGAAAAATAGGAATCACGGGCGATGCCATAGTCGCAGCATTCTTGATGTTTAAAACCAAAACAGGAAGGGAGCAATTAAAGGCTATGTGGTTTGACAAAAGCGTAACGTACAATTTGAATATAGATCGTCGGATTTGTCTTGACTTGAGCAAAACACAGCCTGCGTTAGTAGGAGGTCTAGAGTATTATGATAAAGAGTCATCCCAAGTAGTTATTACCGTGTTCACCGGAAGCTTAAGAGTCAAAAGACGAGTGGAGCGTGCCTCAGAAATAAGATGGAACGAGATGACTTCAAAACAGCGGAGTGGTGATATTTTTGAAAAAATGATGAAAAGACGATCGTGGGTATCAAGTGCATTATATGCCCCAAACGATACAAAAAATACTGATAAAAATAGATATCAAGATTTTCTAAATCACTTTACAGGCCCCTCGGATAAAGGAATACGACCGGGTTCAGAAGATGGTTATATAAATTATAGTGAATTAGGACAATCTGTTTGGCGTTCTATGGAAAACACCTTAATTCATGAAACTACGCATGGACTTGTTGATTCAGGTAAATGGAAAGAAAGAGAAAGAGAATTCTTAAATTCAGCACCTCATTCCGAATTGCGTGAAGTTGAACGTTTTCCACAAGAGAGGGAACGAAAATGGAAAGAAGAAATTGACAACAGATAAGATGATAAGAAATACGTCGGTTTTTATTGTTAGTATTATTTGCATGTTTTATTCAAACGATATTTATTCCTTCAATCAGATGGATTCAGTGTACGTAAATAATGTACAAGATTTCAAATTTATTGATTCAACCTTTGATGGAGTGCTATGTGTGGATATTAAATTGCCTAAAAAATTTGATGCTACTATACTTCCAAAGAATATAAGAAGACTGAGAATTCTAAAAGGCTCTGAAATACAATCGCCTTTTTATGAAGTAATAAAATTGAAAAACCTTGAATTGTGCGAGTTGACAGGTAAAGCTTGCGTCTTATTGCCACATATACTATTGTGCTCAGACAAGTTGAATATTGTGATATTAAATAGCGTTAATTTGCCTGCTGTTTGGCAAAACAGCCCTGGAAACTTGGTTTTTTTTCCGCTGCATGTAGACAAATTGATTCTTAGAAACTGCAGAATGAATTACGCAAAAAGAATGTATGAGTATTCATTAATTGCAAGTTGTATTGGATTTAGCTGTGAAAATTTAGTATTGCAAGATTGTTCTGAGAATATGTACTATAAAATTAAGGTAATTGAAGGGGTTTTTAAGAATCAAACAACGACGCTGTGTATAGAAGGAAATTGTAAATCCGGGAAAAAAAATAGTGTCCACATGGAAAGAAGATATTCTTGGATTTGGAGGAGTATTTTTAGTGACAATAATCTAAGGTTCTTTTGATTAGATTATTTATTCAGCTTTGCAGAATCCTTAAACGCTCTGGAAAAAGAACTCAAAGTGGCCCACCTATCCAACTCTAAACTGACCCACCTATGTAGAACCTCACTATGTTAAAAGACAGGGTCGTTGAAGAATGGAAGTTTTCCTATAGGCAAGTTGTGGGTCACGTCCTATTTGTGGGGAGAAGGTAGGTTGCGTTACCTTTAAAAACAAAAATGTCAGAGTTTGATAAGGGTGCTTTGCGCTATGTATTTCCAGAGGAGCTATTACGCTATTTTGATATTGTAGAGAGCGGTATTCATACGGATAAGCCCACAGGAGAGGATTACCTTGAGGTGGTTTTTGAAGAGAAGAACACCTTGCCAGAAGGCTATTCGAAGGACGCTTATGAGAGTAAAGGATTCTTTGATAAACGGGTTCAGGACTTTCCTTTGCGTGGCAAAGCAGTGTTCCTAAAGGTGCGTCGCCGCAGATGGCGCCATAAAGAGACCGGAGAAGAGCTCACCAGGGACTTTACATTTTTAGCCGAAGGCACCAAGTTTACCGCAGAGTTGGCGGATTTTTTAAAACAACGAGGTCGATAACCGCTTAGACCCCATCTCCACGATCGCGTACTACTACCGGGTTAAAGCCAAATCAGCACGGAAGAGCTACAAGCAAAAGAAGGACGGATACAAGGACTGGAAGCAAGCGAGTCATTGTGAAGAGTATCTGATCTTTCCAGAGAATGTTACACCCCATCTAGCTATAGATGAAGTCAACTTCACGCATGGAGAACTCTACACTTTTGTGAGCTCCAGAGATCGAGAAGGACGCGCACAGAAGTTAGTGGCCATGATCCGAGGCACGCGCAGTGAAGACATTATTAACGTGTTGAACCGCATTGCTTTATCCAAGCGTCTAGAGGTTGTGGAAGTGAGTTTAGATATGGCCTCCAACATGCGTAAGGCATGTGAAATGGCCTTTCCCAATGCAACATTGGTTATCGATCGGTTCCATGTAGTACGCCTGGTTATGGATGCCATGCAACACGCACGCATAGACCAGCGCTGGAAAGAGATCGACAAGGAGAATGAAGCCATTCAACAGGCCAGAAGTAAAGGAGCTCGATACAAGCCGCTGATCCTAAGCAATGGCGACACACCTAAACAACTCCTAGCTAGATCACGGTATCTACTCTACAAGTTGCCCTCACAATGGACACAGTCTCAGCTACATCGTGTAGGCCTGCTCTTTCAACTGTATCCAAGTATAGAAAAGGCATACCGGTTGGCTTGGGACTTTAGAAGCATTTACAACGCGTATTCCAAGGAAAAGGCAATCCAACTGTTTCAGGACTGGATCAGGCAAGCCAAGGAGGTTGAGATAGATCACTTCAATACCGCCAGTGAAGCTGTCCTAAATCATTTTGAAGGAATATTAGCATTCTTTAATAACAGAAGCACCAATGCACATGCCGAGTCTCTAAACGCTCAAATCAAACTCTTCAGAGCCAACCTCAGAGGCGTAAGCAACACCAAATTGTTCCTCTACAGACTCCAGAAAGTCTTTGCTTAAATTAGCTTACTCCCCAGAAAAAAGACCTGACCCACATTGGCCTGAAACAAATTGCCAAAGAGCTGAATTTGACTAAAAACCTAACCACATACACTGCACGCCATTCACATGCCTATGCATTACTAATGGGAGGCGCCTCATTGGAGGTCATTATGGACCAATTCAAGCACAGCTCCATGAAAACTACCATGAATTACATCGATTCCATCGACAATGAGAAGCGAAAAGACATCGCTAAACTGCTTTAAAAGGACTTTTTAAGTAGTAAAAAAGTAGGTTTTCGGCCCTTTTCAGAACAAATTCGGACGAAAATGAGATGAAATTCGGCACATTCGCGCGTTTTTCGGATGTTATTCAGGCGTTTTTCGGTGCATTAAGGAGGTTTTTCTGACTTTTTTAGTGCTTTTTCGACTAAATACAACTTAAGTAGGGAGATTTTGAGTCGCTTTTTTGTGAGAAAGTTCAAAAAAGCGACCGTACTGACCTTTCTTCATATAGCTTGCAGGCCAAAGATTTTGTAGAGAAGTCCATTCAAGACTCTCCGATCCGTAGTCATGCTGCCTTTTTAAAGCTTCTCGCCGTGCAAGGGATTAACAGCCAAGAATTTAAAACTAGAATTTGACTAACTTAGTGTAGCTAAGAAAGGGGGGGAATACAGGTTAGTCGAGTGGTATTCAATCTTGCCTACCAGCAATTAAAAATGTTGTCATCTAATACCAACTATTTTGAGACACCACCTTACCCCCTAGATATTATCCTCAACTAAATAAATCTGCATTTTAGTTCTTTCAACTATTAGTGTATATATTTGATTGCCAGATATAGTCTGATAATAGAAACCAGAAGGGCTTGACGTATCAACAAAATCAAAATAAGAAATATCCGATTCCAAATCTTCGCGGATCAACTGACTGTTTATCATTATGCTATCGATTTGAACTAAACTGCTTTCTGATAAACTCGCTACACAAACTACCTTTGACTCAGTCGGTTTTTGCATCTCATATGGCTTACATTGAAGCTCCAATCTTAAGTCTTGAATTGGAAATACTTTGAAGTAGCCTTCGCTTAGCACCTGTTCATGATTACATGATACCAAAGCGATACCAGCTATTAGTAGAAATATATACCTAATCATTTTTTTTTAATCTATAATTTGCATAGTTAGTGAATGGAGTTGCTGAACTAGGCGATGCGTATCTAACAGCTCTTGTAATTGCCTCATTTTTATAAGTACGTGTACCTATTGGTTTAGAATCAAAGTCATAATCGTCCGTAAATCCTAGGATACGTGACTCCTTATTGTAAAGAATGCTTGCTCTTCCTAATGCAAGATTATAATCGTCGCTGTTATCAAAGTTTGCAACTCGCACTCCGCCTTTATATTCGCTTCCACTCCCTCCAACTAAAGTAGCATCCTTCATTCCGCTCATCCAAAATCCGTCTTCGCCTGAGTTTTTCTTAATATAAAGAAGCATACCCACGAATTGCTTTGAATCCATCTCAAGATCACCTCCTCCAGTCCAATAATTTTCAAATAGATCTTTCGCATACTCTGAATCTATTTGGTCACGAATAGTATTCCCAAGGCCAGACAAATCTGTCCTCCACATAGGAGCACTTGTCTCATGTGTTACTTTCAAGATATCACCAACATTCAACTGTAATATTCCTTCCCTATTAACCTCATGCCCCTGATCAGCTAAATAGTTGATTGCGATTTCCGCACTTGTATTCAAATAATCTGCGAGAGTGTATGCATTGTCACCCTCTTCCGCGACTAAATTCCCATCCGCATCTTCAACCCACATTCCATTTGGATCGGTGAGTGAAATTGGATTATTCATTACAAAATTATACGGTGTATAACTTGGATACTCACTTGCTAACGGATCCACACTCATCCACACACTGAACTTGCTTTGGTAGTACCTCGCTCCGTAGTAGTGATAGCCGGTTTCAGGGTCTTTTTCTTTCCCGTTGAATCTATAGGGTGAGGTAAAGCTGGATTGCCCGGCATTGTAGTGGTACATATCCTCACCCCAGGGGGTG